>ERZ1292632.2217-Hain-H43-01um-R2-2217-length-16724-cov-10_pt1 | contig 16724 bp, 27 predicted proteins | sample MGYA00564407_ERZ1292632 | MGnify/ENA primary metagenome ERZ1292632 (study PRJEB36523, sample SAMEA6512637) | groundwater metagenome | collected 2019-01-08 | study: AquaDiva: Metagenomics assemblies of 32 groundwater samples | reverse complement strand
ATACTCACACTCTTCAGCCAACCACCCTGCATGTATTCCCTGGGCATGGTCATCCGACGGGGAATTTGGGTTGAGGACGGCTCCGTGATGGTGGTGTTTCCAAGAATGCCCACAGATACAGTCTGGCACCGGATGATCATAGTCGTTCATTCCTTCTCCTCCTGTTGGGAGGCCTCCCGCCGGAGAGCCCGAGATATCTTTCTCGACTGCCAGTTAACCTTGAATTCTACCCATCGGGACCTACGCAAATGCTTGAAAGCGTAAAGTCCAGGCATGATCTCTGTGAGCACTGGCTTAGGTCGGCGTTGAAATAAGCTCATTCTTGCTCCTCCTGGGCGGCGGCAATACATTCATCTGGTGTAACGGCTGTCATCGTATGCTCGTGACGATAGTGCCAATAACCATCATTGTCTCGCCAACGAAATGTAGCGGGATACCCACACACGGGGCATATCGGCAATAGGCGGGCCGTAATGTTCATTCTTCCTTCTCCTGGGCGGTCGTCACTAAGGTTTTGCTGCGACCGAAACCAATACAATGACGAATACCAAAAAGATGACGTAGAAGATTCCGTATCCCTTTGGAGTCATATCATCGTATCCCATTGGACTCATTCCTTCTCCTCCTGTTGGGCGGCGGCGAGTTGCGTATCCAGCCTACGTAGTACACTCTTAGACGTGTTGGCTCGCAACGCTCGGCGCTCCTGCTCCAACGCCTCCAGCTTGGCTTCGAGGAGTTGCAGTTCTATTAGCTCCCCATGTGTCAAAACACCAAACGATCTTAGTCTCTCGCTTAGAGTTCTCTCACTCATCTTCCTGCTCCTCCTCCTGGGCGGCGGCTAGTCGAAACAACAGTTCATCCGCCAAGTACCAATGGGTCAGGCCCTCTCCGCCGATCCCAAAGACGGCCCTGTCAGGTACGTTGTCTATAGCTTTGCGGCACTCTTCTAACAGTCGCTCCATCGCCTCCAGCTTGGCTTCGAGAGCTTTCTTCTCTGCCCGGCGGCACTGTAGGGCTGGGAACTGCTCCTCTTGTTTGCTCATTCCTTCTCCTCCTGGGCGGCGGCAGCTAGTTGGCTCGCTCATCCCACTCTTCCTCTTCCGCCGGGTCTACACCAACATCCCTTATCGCAAACCATTCATCGACGATGTCCAGGATGCTACATGTATAGCAAACTACCAGACCCGATTCAAACTGCACCCAATCGTCATTCACGTGCCCCCGCTCCCTACAATAGTCGCAAGTCCTACTAAAGCCGTACATCTTCCTTCTCCTGTTGAACGGCGGTGGAGTATCCCCCCAATATCTTCTTCCACTTGCCTTTAGGCTCGCTTTCAATTCTAGTCTTTGCCTGTTCTCTCAAATACGGCCGGCTGATATCGAATCCGATGCCACGACGCAGGAGCTGACGGGCTACCATGACCGATGTTCCACTTCCGACGAATGGGTCACATACGATGCCGGGTACAGCTTCGGCCTGAGTATGCGGATGGTCGCAGGTGGGTCGATAGCCGAGAACCCGACTCTGGTCAGGGCCAAACTCACGCCACCCCGGTTTCGCTAAGCCGGTCCGATCTGTACCAAAATCATTACGGCCTATCCCCACGCCAGCCCTGCTCTTGGGAGTATTCATTACATTCTGGTATTCCTCGGAGTGGCGAGGATTCCCGCTCTCCACCATCGGCGCCCATCCCTGCCCGCACACCGGACAGCACCAACGGGGACAAGTGGCGAGGATTAATGGAGCGATGAGGGCTGGCGGATAGGTGGCGTAATGCGCACCCCTATATGGAGCCGTAGGAATATGAAGGACGGAGCGGGGGTTGCGGCCCGAGGGAATTTCATAGTCCAGCTGTCCTGCCCATCGTTGTATGTCAATATTCTTTTTATTCTTGCCCGACGCTTGAACCGGACCAGACCCCAGGCGTTGTATTGTTCCCGGCGTATTCGTCTCCCTAACCGCCTCTTGATTGCTCCAATACTGCATCCCCTTGACCAGCATGAAGACGTGCTCATGGGCGGTAGTGTGCCGCCAGGAGCCGCGACGGAGTTCGTAATCGGGGCCATATTCCCATTCTACAAGATCGGGGCTTCCGCTCTGATCGTTGAAATAGCCGGGCCCGCGCTTATCGGCCATGAAATCCTTGTGCCGGCCTACCTCCTCCCGCTCCCTCTGCCACCGCCACCCATTCACGCTCTCGGGCATAGGGTTGGGCTTCGAGTTGTGTGTAAGAACACCCGAGGCCAATGCGAATAGGTGAGGCTCATCTGCCACAGTAATATCCCAGAACTCCCGCGCTCTGGATCGCCTTATCTCTACTACCTCAGCACGATCTTTCTCGTTGGGATTGCCCGACCGTTGCCATCGCCACTCCCCCCGAAATGCGGGGAACTTACCTGTTTGATTTCTTACAACTGTCGGCTTTAGAGTCAAAGTAGCCCCAAGCCTTGCTGCCAGACAGCGCAAGTCGGCCTCTAACTTATAGTTACGAGTAAAGCCTAGTCTCCACCTGTCAACCTGTGGGCTGGCATCGCCCTCTAGGTATCCTTGGGCGATGAGTTTTAGTGCGCCATTCGATAATTGCCAGACGGCTGGAGACAGTCCCTTATCCTTCGCTGTTCTACCGCGCAGCAGATGCTCCAAAACGGCACTCAGAGCTTGGGCATGGTCAATGTGAATAGCCTGCATCTTCCCGCGAATGTATAGTCGGGCCGAGGCACCATACCATTCGGCTAGTTGCCTGACACGCTCCCATCTCTGACTTTCATTAGCGTGGCCGCTGAGTTGAATGGTAGTACCCGATCGGCTACCCTCCGCGAGATAAATACCAGCAAACCAAAAGGCATCGTCCGTGATCCATGCCGGGTCAGTTTCCAACGATTCGGGCAAAGCAGACGTAGCAATACAATCTCCGACCTCAATTTGACTGGCGGGCAACATGGTGATTTGGGCGGCGACCGGCCATCGCATCGGCCATCGGTGTTCAGGCGTACATCCAATACGTTCGCCCGATCTAAGAACTAATTCCAACGCTCCCAATCTGTCCTTATTTCGGCGCCATTGAATAACTTGGGTCCAGGCAAGTCCATTCCAGAGCCGCACCGTATCGGGTCTCAATCGTACAAGGTCCTTCAGCATCATCGGGCCTTCCGAGGTTTGAGTCTTCGCATAAAGCATTGTTCCGCCCGACAGGCACCACACAAGGTCCTGTCGAACGATCCAGCCATCGGCCTGAAGTGCCAGCGCGATACGGTGGGGCATGAGCATGAGATTGCCTCGGTCAGTCCCAGTCCTTGTTCTAGGATTTGATCGGTAAAGGCCATGCCTCTCTGCCGTATCCATATTCAGACCAGCATTACCGTTTTCTCCGCCAGTACCAGCATAGCAGTCCCCGTAATTCAGCCAGAACACCCCATCATCCCGTAGTACACGTCGCACTTCCCGTGCCCATCCGACTGTGCGGCAAACGTGGCACCGGCCACACTCAGCGGGCTCAAAGTATTCCTGGAGGTCGGCAGGAATATCCCTCTTGTGGTACAATGGGACTAGCATCTACTATGGCTCCCAGGCATCATTCCGGCGTTTGCAAGAATTGTCAGAAGCCCTATCGCGGCAGAGGACGCTTCTTTTGCTCTGTTCATTGCCGCCAAGACTGGCGCAACCGCGAAGAGAATCCCGCTCAATCTCCCGATGCACGTGCCAAGATCGCAGAGAGCAGACGGGGCAAGCCCACTACTCTTGGCAGAAAAACGCCGAAATCTCAGCGCGAAAACATAGGCAGGGCGCTCAGGGGACGAAAGCTTACAGACGATCACAAGAGAGCAATTTCGCGCGGGGTGCGGCAATCTGGCGTCAAGCCACCGCGCAATCCCCATCTCGTTGGTCCCAATCATCCGAACTGGCGGGGAGGAAAAACACGCATCAAGAGTTTGGAAATGGCGACGCCCGAATATCGCAGATTTCGTAAGAGCGTCTTTCGAAGAGATGGCTATGCTTGTCAAGATTGTGGCCAGCGTGGTAGAACGCTCAATGCGCATCATATTCAGCCGTGGGCGTCCCATCCCGCTAAACGATTCGATATTGACAATGCGTTGACTCTCTGTCTCGCCTGTCATCATGCTAGACATCGAGGATCCCCAAAGCCCGTAAATGTCGGCGCACGTATTCTTTCTGATCGTCTGTCAAGTCAGAACGAAGCCTGATAAATCCCCCAAGGCCGCAATCGGAAGTTGGCTCCAGGCCCAGCGGTTCCTGGCCCTGCTCACCAGAATACTTGCGTAGGCCCCAATATGGGGGGCTGGTAATGCAACAGTGTACGCTCTCATCCGCCAGCGGGATATTGAAGGCGTCACTTTGGACCAGCATCCGCTATCCTCTCCTGTTGGGTGGCGGTTCTAAGCTCTTTGTAGGCTGCATAATAATCTGCGCAGTACGCCTCGGCATCGCCGCTCACGAAGTCGAACACATCGTCGGCGGCTTTCAAGGTTTTCTTCGTCGCCTCCAGCTTGGCTTCTGTCCGGTGCTGTGCAATCTCGCTGTTGGCCAGTATCATCGCCAATTCGTCCAGCTTAGCTTCGAGAACGGCGTAGTGCTCCCACAGCTTTAGGGCTTGGGTTCCCAACCACTTGGGGTTGTTGAGATACATCCAACGAAACCACTCTACAGAGTATTGAACCGGCTGTTCGCTCATCTTTCCTTTTCCTCTAAAGTAAGAATGTCAAAGTCGAACCACTCACAAATTTCAGAAATCACCGCGTGGATGATCTCAACCTTGGCTGCCTCACCGTCGGGGGATGGGTCATGCTTGTGCGCCCGCATCCACCCGTAGGCCACGCCCTCCTCGACCGCATGGACCAACACGTCGTACTCCTTAGCTTTCATCTTCCTGCTCCTGTTGGGTGGCGAGCTGCAACAGAATGTTCGGCTTCTTCGGTGTCCACGCGCAACCGCATGCCTTCTTGTGAAAGGCTATGCCCTCTCGGGAGACGATAGCCCTGCCCCACGCCACATAGGCCTTCTCCCGCGCCGCATAGGCCTTCACCCGCGCCGCATAGGCCTCGGCCCACGCCGCATCGGCCTTCACCCGCGCCGCATAGGCCTTGGCCAACTTGGGCGGCAACGGCTCCTTCACAATCTTGAGTAGTTTCAGCCGCAATGGCCTCTCGCGTTCTGGCTTATTGGTCTTAATGTCTGCTCGCCGTTCTCTGACTTCCGCCACTGTCTTGATCTGTAACCAGGGCGCATCGTGGCCCATGTGTGCGACTTGGACATACTTGGGCTTGCTCATTGCTTCTTCTCCTCCTGGGTGGCGGCGAGTACCTCATAGTTCTTGAGTATGGCCCTATCCGTGGCCCAAGCCCCCTCCATCGTCTCCAACCGCCTAGCAAGACTATCCCTCTCCAACATCATTTCATTGGCTCGTTTCTCTTCGTCGCCCGCTTGCTGTAGTATTTCATTCCGCTCGGCTTCGAGGGCGGCATAGTGTTCCCATAACCTCAAAGCCCGGGTTCCTAGCCATTTAGGATTATTGATGTACATCCAACGAAACCACTCTACGGAGTATTCGTTCGACTGCTCACTCATCTTCCTGCTCCTGTTGGGCGATGGTCATTCTTCGTTTGATACGGATTGCACTAATTGCCACAGATGTTTTGGTCGTCAAGCCAACATGCGTTCCAAGTACCTCGCCAGCCTCAAATAAGGCTTGTTCCATCGTCTCCAGCTTGGCTTCGAGACTGACAAGCGCACTCTCTAGGTCCATGAGAAACCCATCGGTCTCATATCCTGGCTGATCTGGTATCTGTTCAAGCAGGTCCTTGACATCCTCCAGCTCCATCATTCTTCCTTCTCCTGTTGGGCGGCGGGGCGATCTAATCTACCGTGGCCTTGGCGACGGATGATGTAGGTTTTCATTTGACTTCTGGTAAACCTAGGCGTGTGCGAAGTTCAATGGCACGGTCGCAGGCATTGATGTAATCATCGCTGGTGGTATTGTCCGCGTAATACAGCCAATGTTCCAGTTCTCGAAGTTCTTTGCGCATTACTCTAATTGCTTCGCGGTCAGCGTCATTGATGATAGTCATTGTCTAAGTCTCCTTTTAGGTTAGGTCAGCGCTTCACTCTACTGAGTACAGTGCTAGATCTTCGATCCCATCCCCGCTAGGCGGGGTTGGCGAACGGTTCGCCGCTTCCTGCCATCTCATAGCATATCCTCCGGACCTATCGTCACCATACGGCGTTTCAGGCCAGTAATGGAAAACTTGGTCGACCGGTCTCCGACGGTCACTTTATCCGGGGAGTATTTGCCCACCCGCCGGATGAAGGACGATCGGCTCGGGGTAGAACGGATGCCGCTACGCCGGCACCAATTTACGAATGCTTCGTACACCTCACCGGCGTACAACCGTGCGTCCCGGCCGGCCACCTCGTACTCCTCGGTCAGGAAGATAGTGACCGTGTTCTGCTCCTCCCTGTACCGCTCCACCTCCATGCGGACTACGTCCGGCTCCCCCAATTTCCCTCGGACCCACGCATTGCATCCTCGGACAGCCCACGCAATAACCCCCTGGCGCTGGGCCTGGATCTCTGCGTCGATGTCGTTCCTATCCCGCCTCTCCGAACCGGTTATCCGGTAGTTGAACTCAACCCGCTTTACCCTACGCCAGATGGCCGGGGTGTCCGACCGGATGTTGGGTGGCTCATTTGTCATCATCCACACCTTGAATTCGGGGAAGAAGGTGAACGGGTTCTCCCGGAGGAACCGGGCTAACAATGGGTCGCCCCCGGTGATGAGCTTGATCAGCTCCTCGTTGATGGTGCCGCCCACCTCGCTGACCATAACAAACCGTTTACCCCGGCACGCTGCCAGCGCGGCCATCGCAGCATTCCCCGTTCGGTCGGCCGTCAGGATGTCGGCGCTGATGTTCCCCGCGTATGGCCCGAGGACCTTGTAGAAGTTGTCGAGGAGGGTGCTCTTCCCGTTCTCGGTGGTCACCCCGACCGCCAGGAAGAAGCACTGCTCGGCCGTCACGCCCGTCAGGCTGTACCCAAAGGCCCGCTGGACATACTCCTTGAGCTCGGGTTGGCCTTGGAACGCCAGGTCGATGGTCCGCTCCCACGTCGGGCACTCGGCCTCCGGGTCATAATCGTATGGCAGCATGATGGTGATCCTGTCCGCCTGGTCGTGATCCCGGAGCTCCCCGGTACTGAGGTTTAGCGTCCCGTTGGTGAAGTTTAGCAGCATGGGGTCCTGGTCGAAGGACTCGATCTCGGCGTTCACCCCGTCGAACCCTTCCAGGAACTTCAGCATCGGCATGACCTTACCGTAGTTCATGCTATGCTGGAGCCACCTACCGAGCTCCGCGATTGCCGTCCTCGGCGAGGCAGCCAACTCGTTCCGTAGCTCTGAGTCCAGCATGTTAGACGCTACCCGGGTCACCACCTTCATGTTTTGGTCCTGGTACCAGACCCTGCCGTTCCACACCAGCCAGCCGACCCCCGTGCAGTGGAGCACCCGCCCCACCAGCTTAGGGTACACCCGCCTGGCGTTGCCCCAATCGTTGAGCGACTGCCTGATGCCGTCGGCGGTACCGTGGGGGTCACCGCGGTGGAGGAAGTCTTGCGCGGCCTTGACCTTCGCCTCGACGTACGCGCGGTCGATGACATCCTGCGGGGTCTGCTCGACGCCACCGGACTGGACCCACGCCCACACGGAGTTGACCGCGAGCTCCGGGTCGATCCCCTGCTTCAAGAGCGTCATCGCGTTGTAGAATAGCGCGTCGTCCCGGGTCCCGAGCTTGGCCACGCCCCCCAGGTTCGTATGGGACTTCGAGGCCTTCCCCTGCTCCTTCAATATAGCTTCCGACAACCACGGCGGTGCGTCGGCCGGCCGGATGCCATCCGTGGGGCCATGGACCCAGGTGTACTCGACCCCGGACTTGTGCACGCTCGGGGGTGCGACGGCCTGGGAGTTGCCCTCACCGCGGATGTCGATGCCCTGGAACACGCCGACCCGTGAGCTGATGATGGTGTCCTTAGGCATCCGGAAGTAGTAGTGCGTGCCCCCACCCCCGGTGGCCACCTGCATCGTCTGGGGCACCGGGCCGTGCTTGGCGACCATGCCGTCGAGCGTCTTCTGCCCGTCGCCCTTGGCGTCGACGTCGACTATGAAGATGCCGGACCGCACGCCCGTCAGGACGCCCCAGTTGCAGTCGGGGTACGACGAGAGCAGGTTGTCCACCCGCCGCATGTCGGTGGTGGCCTTGTCGGCCCAGTGGAGGGACACCAGGGGGTGCTTACCGGCGTTCCCCTGGCAACTGGTGCCGCACGCGCACGACCCGTCGGGCTTGACCCACCACAATGGTAGGACGTGCACCCCGATGTTGGTCAGGGCCTCGAGGAGGGCGCGCTTCTCAGTCGGTCCCATCGACAGCGCCTACCAGGAGTGTGACCACATCACCACGGCTGACTTGCCTGCCTATGATATGTGCTATAGCATCCCGTCGCTTGTCGATCTTCGTGAGGACCCCCTCCTCTACGTAACAGTGCAATAGGGTTTTATGCTTGAATTTCGTCGGTCGGCCCGCCCTTCGCTTAGTCACCGTCAGCCTCCATTGCTCATTTACTTCTCCCAAAAGTCATTGACCTTGACCCTCGTCCGGGGGTTGCAGTCGATCGCGCGCCGGAACCCGACCTCCATGGCGTCCGCCAGCTCCCGGCCGTACTCCGCGGCCTCGTCCTTGGCCACCACCGCGACCAGCTCGTCGTGCACCTGGTTGCCTACCTTGCCCACCCACAGTCCGCGGTCCCACGCCTCAAGCATCCCGAACTTGATACCAGCCGCGGCCGTCGACTGTACCATAGTATTCAGTATCGTGGTCGGCCTCAGTTTGTGGCCGAATAGCGTCCGCTTCAACCCCGACGGTATCCGTACGGTCACCGGCCGCCCGGCGTCCGCCAGGGCGTAGGCCTGCTCACGGAGCGCCTTGATGCCACGGAACCTGTCGAGGAACGCCTCGACCACCCTGCTCACGTCCTCGTAGCCCAACGAGCTCCCGCCCAGCCTAGCGTAGTCGTACAGCTTCGGGACACCGCCGCCGAATAGGATGGTGAACGACATCCCCTTGGCCAGCTTCCGCATGTCGAAGCTCACCTCCGCCTCCGGTACACCAAACACAGTTGAGGCTATGGCAGTATGCACGTCCTCGGCCTCCAACGCCTGCAGCAAGGCTTGGTCCTTCGCGATAGCCGCCATCACCCTAATCTCGATCTGCGATAGGTCGACGGCTACCACCACCTTCCCCTCCTCCCAGCCGATGACCCACCGCATATCCTGGGGCCACTGCTCAAAGTTGGGGTCGCTGGACGAGAACCTGGTCGTGTCCGTGGAGCACTGCCAGAACCGGGCGTGCACCCGACCGTCGGGTTGGACGTGCTTGGCTACCCACCCGTCGTTGTAGATCTTCAACCGCTGGTCAGGCCGACGGTACTCGAGCAGGATGTGGGCTAGCTGGCCGACTTCACCACCACCGAGCTCAAGTTCGAGCAGGGTCTCCTTCCGGGTATCCTCGAGGTTGAACCCCTTGGCCGCGAACGCCCCGAGCAACTGCTTCGGGGACCGGGCGTTAACGGACCTGAACTCTGCGACGAACTCCGCTGTCACCTTGGAGATATCGGACCGTTGTTGGTCAAGGTATTCGTTGAGCTTGGTGAGGCTGATCGGCAGGCCGTTGATGGTGAGCCAGGCGGTGGGCAGCACCAGCCGGGTCTCCATCTCGAGCCCTTTGGTTACCCCCGCGGCCTCGGCCCGTTGGAGCTGGGCGTCCCTAAGCGCGGGGAGGTGGAGGACGTCCCGCATCGCGTACCCTACCTGGGTGTCGGTCAGCACGGGGTTCTCCCACCCGGAGTGGTCCACGTCCTTGTCGACCTCGACCTCGAGCCGGCGCTTCAATGACGCCCGCAATGACTTCGACACATCCCGCCGCTGGTTGGGCACGATCGCGGTCTCGGCCACGAGTGTGTCGAACCAACTGGCCTTGTTGACGTCCACCCCGTGGGTATGGAGGAACGGGATGTCGAAGGACACCCCGTTGTGCACGACGAATAACTTGCGCGGATCTTCGAGGATATCCTTGATGGCTGACGGAATTTTACCCCTGGGCGTCTGGATGAGCGCGGCCGTCCCACTCTCGTCGCCGTAGAGCTGGACGGTGGCGATGCGGTCGCGCCACGGGCTCAGTCCCGACGACTCAAGGTCGAACCCCACGAGCCGGTCGCCGGTCATCCGGTTGGCGACCTCCGCCGGGTTGGTTAAAACGGGGTGCCCATCAATTAATAGTGGCGATAGTTCTTTCGATGGCATCGATGTACTCGTCGGTGGTCCAAGATAATATGGCTAACGTCTTAGATTGCTTCCTTGGTATCATTTGGGCGGGCGGGGCGGAGGAAAAGGAGGTAACCTCGGCCCCACCCACCGCTTGGTGCACACCCTGGGTGGTAGGCCCGTGCCTGCGCCCCAGGCCGTGGCCGTAGCTCCACTTGGGTGGGAACCCCGAAGGGATCAGACTACTTCTTCGAACCTGTTGCGCGCTTCCTCTAGCACGCCAGCCTCGACCTTGGCGGGCACGACCTGCGGGGAGAAGAACGAGCCCCGCTGCGTCTGCTTGGCGTCGGCCTTGAGCCTGACGGCGATATTGCCTAGGCCGCCCTGCGCGATCACGGTGTTCAGGACCTTCCCTGCCCGCAGCGCCGTCTTGGCAAACTTGAGCGTCGCGAGGCACCGGTGCGTGTCGCTGAACACCACATACTCGTAGGAGAACGAGCAAGCCGGCGGCTTGCGCCCGGTCTCGTCCGTCCCCGTCCACTGGGACATCGGGCATACCTCACATACCCCTCCCGGGTCGCCGACCCCGTTGATGGAGTCCATGGACTTGCACTTGACCTCCCGGGTCGCGTCGTCCCGGAGCTCCCGGCGCTTGAAGAACGCCACCGGCACGACGGTAACCTCGGGCACTGGGTCGAACCCGACGATCAACCACTGCCCCGGCCTGGCCTCCCCGGACTGCACCTCAGGGGTGAGCCCCTGGGCGAGCCTTAGGTTGGGGATGTATACATCGTCCGGCGTCATCTCCGCCTGACGGCTGTACAGGTCCATGGCGGTCCCCACGTTCGCACCCTCTTCGGGCGGCGTGGCCGCGTCCCCCGTCTCCAACATGTCCTCGATGTTCGGTCCTTGCCCTTCCTCGGTCATCTGTCAAACTCCTTCTTTATAGAGTCTAGTGTGTCCTGGTACTTAGCGAATTGCCCCCTGGCTTTCCCCCACCGGTAGACCCAGGCGGGGTGGGGCAGCTTCAGCCACCGGCCCGGCCTAACGTGGTGCCCCACCCACTTGGCCGCGGCGTCCCCCAGCGCCACCACGAGCTGCCGGCCCCGGAGCGCCTGCGGCTGGCAATCGGACGCGTTTGTCCACCCGCACCGGAGCGCGAAGTCCCCCAGTTCTTGGGCCAGCATGTAGCCGTAGCGGCTGGACAACGGGAGCCACGACCCCGGGATGGTCGCGTGCTTGGCCCGGCGCTCCCCGACGAACACCACAACCGCGTCGGGTGGGCCGGCGTAGTTTGGCGGGTAGGATATCCGGTCGATGGACGCGAGCTCACAGGCCGTCGCTCTGTCGTACAATATCGTCGCCACCTGCTGGGCAGCCTCCGGGGTGTGCTGGTTCGGGACCACCAGGTAACCGAACCACTCCCCGTAAGACCCGAACGCACCCCGCTCGACCCCCGGGTCCACGGGTAAGTCGTCAGGGGCCCGGAGCCCGTCAAGCGCTGTGGACGACGGCCCGAGGAGCATGCACCGTACCCCATTGGCCTGGACCCCGCGGCCGTAGAGGAACTCACCAAGGAACGGGTCGTGGGCTAGCCGGCGGTCCCGGCCGAGCAGGCTACCGTACACGTGCTCCGCCGCCCAGCCCCGGTCCCACACTACGAGCTCCCCAGAGTCCACATCCTCCAAGAGCGCGGGGCCGTACACGGCGTCGGTTTCGACCGGACCCCAGTGCCGGACCCTCGCCCCGTAGTCCTTGGTAAGGACGTTGGCCACGGTGGTCTTGCCAGATTTTCCAGGCCCGTCGATGTAGACAATTGGGATGGCGACTTACCTCCTTTGACCCTTCAATTATACCAAAATCCCCCGCAGATGTACAATCAAACCGTCTGCCAAAATGGGGCCGCCCGGGGGTCACCCGGACGGCGGTCGCTGCTTAAGTTGGACGGACGGTAGGTCAGCGGCTCAGCATGTCGGCGGCTGCGAACGCCTGGGCCTGGGCCTTGCTGCGTCACCCGAGTTCGTCTCCTTTGGTGGGGTTATGTTCCCCCAGGTGGATATCGCGTTCCATACCGTGGTTCTTGCCCCTGCAGCCGCCGCAGCCGCACGCCCACCTTGGGCTGGCGGCCGTCTTGCACCCAGTATTGCACGTGTCACCCTCGTTGAGGGATATCCGTGTCATCTCCCCGTCGACCACGACACCGTCGGACAGCTCCCAGAGTGGGTTACTCCGCTGGACCATCCGATTGAACCTCACCCCGTCCTTCCGGCGGACGCAGCCCCTGAACCGTGCGTCCTCCGACGGGTCGGCGCCTGGGTGCTCCGTCCATTCAGCCCGCATGGGGTCGCCGGTCGGGTGCTTGAATACCCAGCGCTTGTAAGACTTCCCCGCACTCATGCTAGGCGGTCCAGGGCCGTGTCGATCTTACTGAGCGAACGAGTCATAAGCTGGCGGAGCCGCTTGAGGACCGCCTTACCGCCGGCCACGTCGCGGTCGCCCTTAGCGATCATCATGACCACGGTATCGACCGCGCCGATCGCGTTCTCAGCGATCGATGTCTGCGGGTCCTTCAACCACGAGAAGTGGATAGGGCTGATCGCCGTGACCTTGTGCTTTGGTTTGCTGGTCGGCCGCTTGGGTAACGAGTCGGCCATGTCCATGACACGGTCGATGGACAGGGCCAGGACACGCTTGACCTGGGCCTCACCACCGAAGTCGTCGGCCTGACGGACCGCCTCGATGACCCGCTGGGCCTTGGGCTCGCTAAGGTCCTCCTTCAAGACCGTGGCGGTCGCCCTGGCCCGGATCTTCTTGTTCCCCAGCGTCGCGAGGATGGCGGCGGTAGGCACATCCAGGGCGCCGGACTCGATGGCCGGGAGCAGCTCGGGTGCATCCCGCTTCACCTTGCTCGCCTTCTCGACGTACGAGCCACTAACGCCGGCGGCCCTGCCGGCCTCATCCCTGGCTTGACCAACCCCATAACCTAAGGTATTTTTACCTTGGGTTACGCCCCTACCAAAGTCCTGGGCCTCTACACGGGCCTTGGCCCTCTCTGAGTAGAACGGCAGGATCTCGAGGGCGATCAACGCCCGCTGGCTCTTGCTGAGGTGTCGGCGGATGAGGTTGGCCGACATTACGTACCCCGCCGCGTCGTCTCCTTTGTACTCCGTGGTCGGGAGGACCGCCACCCCGGCCTGCTTGGCCGCCAGGTAGCGGTTCCGTCCATCCAGGATCTTACCCTCGTACAAGACCACCGGGATCTGCGCCCCGTTGGCCTGGATGTCGGCCACTAACTCTTCGAACTCCTCCCCCTCCATCAAAGGGAACAACTTCGCCAACCGGTGGAACTGGTATTCCTTCATGCTTCACTCTCCTTTTCCCTTACGTTTGCGCCGGGCCAATTCCCGACGGGTACTCCCTCGTCCGACAGCCAGCCCGCGCACAATGGGTCCATGCAGACCGGCATCACCGCGCACTGGACCTGGTCGGCGGCGTAGAAGTCGAGGGGGCGCACGGTGCCATCCTCCCCGACCACGAGCCGCCGCCGCGGGTTGTAAACGGTCCACACCTGCTCGCCCTGGTACAGGACGTCGTAGACCTGGGCGCACTTGGTGCACGCCATCGTAGCTGAGATATTCATCATTTGCTCCTTCGCGCTACCTTCTTCGCTGAGCCCGCCGGCGCAGCCTTGTTGACCAGGATCAGCAGCCCCGCTTCCACAGAGCGCTTGACCTCCCGGCCGTGGCACTCCACGCACGCGTTCCGGCCGTCGACCCTGTCGGGCTCGAGGCCCTCCCGAGGTGCGACCGGGTACACGTACCCCTTCAGCGGGAGGGCGTCCGTGAACGGCTTCCCACAGAACCCGCAGGCCTTGTGCTCCTTGAACCCCCGGACCCGGGGCATCTCCGGCGGGGCGGGTTGGTACGCTTGGTGCATGCCGACGGGGGTCAGGTCCCCACCCCCCTCCAGCTCGTCGTCCAGTGGTTCGTCCGTCTCAACGTGGCCCACGTCAACCTACCTTGGTGCCGCGGATCGGGGAGCCGAGGGCGACGTCCCGCTCCAAGAACCACGCCTCGTCGCTGGGGCGCAGGTCCGAGAAGCAGGCCGGGCAGTACACGCCCAGGCCGCGGGTCCGGGTGGGCCGGACGTAGTCAGCGCAGGCCTTGCAGAAGGCCGACTCGTACAGGCCGCCCGAGGCCAAAGCCACGAACCCTTCGCTGCCTAACATCGTGCGTTGCATCTGGTATTCTCCTTTTTAATGGGGCCGGGTCGCCCGACACGTATTACACCAACCAGTTTCTGTCAACTCACCGTCGCACACGTTGCACCACAGGTACGGCAGCGGCCGGTCGTTGGCAACGAACAAGCAGGCTACCATTAAGACCAGCACGGCGAAGAGCACGGTGGTCACAGCCCGCCCCCTAAGAAGGACGTTAGATTGCACACGGTGCAGAGGCGGGCGGGCTCGACGCCGTGCACACACATAGCACAACTGGCGTTGAAGTGACCAGATCCAAATGGACCCAGCAAGAAGCTCTTCTTTTGCATTGGGCCGGGGGCCGGGGGCGGCCCCGCTTCGACGAACGGGGGTACCTTGAACGGAGTCAGGTACTCGTCGTCCTTCGTCAGCGAGTGCGCCTCGAAGGGGCTGGAGCACTCGCCCGTGCGCTCGTCCCAGGCGGCGATGACCCGGCCGTCGTACCACACGGCCGTGATGCCGAGGGACCGGGCGACGCTGGTAGGCTTAGACACCGCCCCGCTCCTTGCTGATGGCGACGAGGATCCGCCCGAGCCGCTTGTGCCCGGCCCTCATGTAGTTGGCCGCGAACCACGTGATCACGTCGTCAGCCGACGGTTGGTCGCGCTGGAGCACGTCCAGTATTTCGGCCTTGGCCAACACCGCCGCGCTGTCCATCTCGGCCATCAGTTGCTCGTTCGACTTCTTGCCTGTGTCCATTGGGCATCTCCTTTGTCGGTCCGGGTGACCTGCTTCTATTGTATACCAAAACCTACCAAAAAGTAAACCCCCAATTTTGAGCTGGGGTAAGCCGGGGGCGAACCGGGGACCAAGGCGGCGGAACCGTGGTATGATGATAGGGTGCACCGACACCAGCGGTAGCGGCCCCGGTTTAGGCCTTAACGGGCCCGCCGTGGGCCGCTACCACTTATAATGGAAGGGCACGCCTGAGCGCGTGCGGGAAAGAGTAGTACCAAGGTACTATGCCGATCCAGGATAGGCCGATGGCCGAACGTAAGTCTATGGACGGGCTGACCTTCAACGAGCTCCGCACGTTGGAGCTCAAGGTTGAGGGCAGGTCCATGGCGGACATCGCGGTCGAACTAGGGTACAAGAACGCGTCCGGCGCACAAGCAGCGTACGTCCGGGCACTCCGGAAGTATAAGGAGGAACTCGAGCCCGAGGTCCAGGAGCTCCGCACGTCCATCCTGGTCCGAGTGGAGCGCTTGCTGGAAACGTTCATCCCAGTCGCGCTCAACTCTGCAGACACGGACGCGTTCCGGGAGATCATCAAGGCGTTCAAATTGCTCCTCGAGGCCTACGGTATCGCCAAGGCCGGGGCGACGGTGAACGTGCTCAACGTCAGCATGGAGGTCACGGATGACGAGCGGGTTGAACGAGTTGCTCAGCTCATTGACGCGGTCAGATCTCGAGGGGATGACGCCGGCTGAGCTCGCCGAGCTCGAAGCCACCCTCCGGGCCCAGGCCGCCGCACCGCTCTGGGCCCCCCACCCCAAGAACTTACCGCAGCAACTGGCCTACGCCTCACCCGCGGACGAGCTCCTGTTCGGGGGCGCGTACGGGGGCGGCAAGTCGGACCTGTTGCTCGGGCTGGCCGTCACCAAGCACCGCAACTCCATCATATTCCGACGCCATTACACGCAGCTCGAGGCCCTGGTAGCCCGGAGCAAGGAGCTTTTATATGGCAAGGGCGGGGCGAACTTCAACGGCAGCCGCAACGCCTGGTACAAGATCCCGGGTGGGCGCAAGGCCGAGTTCGGGGCGGTCCAGGCCGAGGATGACAAGCAGAAGTTCCAGGGGCGGCCGCACGACCTCATCGGGTTCGACGAGCTCACCCAGTTCACCGAGGACCAGTACGTGTACCTCACCGGGTTCCTCCGGTCGGTGGTCCCGGGGCAGCGGCTCCGGGTCGTCGGCGCGTCCAACCCACCCCCGTCGGCCGACGGCTTCTGGGTGAAACGCCGGTGGGCCGCGTGGCTCGACAAGCGCCACCCTAACCCGGCGGCGGAGGGGGAGCTGAGGTGGTACGCGGTGGTGGACGGCGAGGAGGTCGAGGTCCCCGGGCCCCAGCCGGTGTACGACGGGGCGAAGCTCGTGCACCCCAGGAGCCGGACGTTTATCAGCGCGCGGCTCGAGGACAACCC
>ERZ1292632.2216-Hain-H43-01um-R2-2216-length-16726-cov-5_pt1 | contig 16726 bp, 18 predicted proteins | sample MGYA00564407_ERZ1292632 | MGnify/ENA primary metagenome ERZ1292632 (study PRJEB36523, sample SAMEA6512637) | groundwater metagenome | collected 2019-01-08 | study: AquaDiva: Metagenomics assemblies of 32 groundwater samples | reverse complement strand
TAACAGAAGAAGAGGAAGTTTTGACTGTGGCAAAGCAGCCTGTTTTAGCGCAGACATTATGGATATGGCTGCTTGGCATCGGAATTTTAATCCTGATTGTTGCTTTGATAATTTTGTGGGTAAGGAGATAAGATGAAGGAAATGGAAAACAAACTCGAAAAAGGAGTTAAAGATGAAAATGTCATGCCGCCTTCTTTAGGGATATTTTTTTTGCATCCAACGGGCCTGACTCAGTTCATATTAAAAAAAAGTAAAGAACTAAATTTCGAAAAAATGGATGCTAATCTTTGGGTAGCTACGGGGATTTTTATTGATTCTACAAAATATGCTATTTATGGAGCGCTTGCTGGTTTAGTTGCTTATCAAATTTTTTACTAATCTCCAAGAATTCTAAAACTCCTCGCTCATTCCTCTCATAGGATTAATACTCATCATTCTGCCGCTCTTTTTGCCAGAAGATGCTATCACGTCGTCAATTCTTAAAATCATTATCGCAACCTCGCTCGCAGATGAGATTGCCTGTGTCTTGACTTTCAATGGCTCGATAATTTTCGCCTCCAATACATTTTCAATTTTGTTTGTGAAAAGATTTAATCCTGCATTTTTTTCTCCGGAGTCATGCCTTGACCTCAGTTCTGTTATTATGTCTATCGGATCCATTCCTGCATTTTCAGCAAGAGTCAGAGGAATAAATTCAATGGCATTTGCAAATTCCTCTACAGCAAGCTGCTCTCTTCCAGATAATCCCTGGGAAAATTCACGAAGCCTCTTTGCAAGCTCCATTTCAACAGCTCCCCCGCCTGCAACAACAAGCCCTGACTTAAGAACACATGCAACATCTCCCAATCCGTCTTTTATTGCCCTTTCTACTTCATCTATCACGTGGTCTGTTCCCCCGTGAATCAGGATTGTAAGCGCTTTTGGATTCTGGCATCCTTTTATGTAAGTAAGGACATCTTCCCCGTGTTTTACTTCCTCAACAATCTGCGCGTTTCCAAGCTCAAAGGGAGTAAGCTCGCTAAGGCTTGAAACTATCTTTCCTCCTGTTGCTTTTGAGAGCTTTTCCATGTCACTTCTCGCAACTCTCCGGCATGCATAAATTTCGTCTTTTGCCAGAAGATACTGGGCAAAATCATCTATTCCTTTTTGGCACAAAACAACATTTGCCCCAGAAAGTTTTACCTTGTCAACTATTTCCTTTATTGTCCTTTCTTCCTGTGCTATGAATCCCTGAAGCTGTTCAGGGCTTGATATGGAAATTCTTGTTTCTATCTCAGGATTTTTCAGCTCAAGGGGAAAATCTAGAAGAGCAATTCTTGCGTCACGGACAGATGCAGGCATGTCTGGAGAAACTCTTTCCTTATCGAGGACTATTCCCGAAATAAGCTCTGTGTCATTTATTCCGTCTCCTTTTGATTTTTCTATTTTTATGTCCTTCAAATCTATTTTGCCATTGTTTTCAATCTGTTTTAAGGCCCTAATAATTATGTCTGCAAATGATTCCTTTGAATCCTCTGCTCCCTTTCCCGTCATTGCAGTTATTGCTATCTGCTTCAGAATCTCCTCGTCATTCTTGGTGACTCTAAGCGAAATGTCATTGAGAATCTCCTTTGATTTTTCAGCTGCAATCCTGTATCCCTTGGTTATTACCGTTGGGTGTATCTTCATGTCAAGAAGCTTCTCTGCGTTTTCCAGAAGCTTCCCGGCAATCATGACGGCAGAGGTTGTTCCGTCACCAACTTCTATTTCCTGAGTTTTTGCTATTTCAACCATCATCTTTGCCGCAGGATGCTCTATCTGCATTTCTTCCAATATTGTGACTCCGTCATTTGTGACAACAATATCATTCGTTGGGGAAACAAGCATCTTGTCCATTCCTCTTGGCCCAAGAGTCGTCTTTACTATGTCTGCGACCATTTTCGCGGCAAGGATGTTGTTTCTCTGTGCATCCTTACCAATAATCCTTTGAATATCCTCAGGCATAAGAACCATTGGCTTGTCTGACATTTTTATACAATCCACAAAGAAATAATTCCTCTTATAAATATTATTATATTGTAGAGAACATATTTTATTTTGACAAAATTTATTAAGCAAAGGGATTCTAAATAGATATGGAAAGAATCCTGGTTGCAGATATTATGACTAGGGATCCTATAACCATCGGACCAGATTCCAGTCTTTTGGATTGTGCAAAGATGATGGTAAAAAAAAGAGTCGGAAGCCTTCTCATAACCCATAAGAAAAAATTAATCGGGTTTATTGCTGAAAAGGACATATTATGGGCGATGATAAAAAAATCAAAGGAGGATCTTTCAAAAATAATGGCCCTTGACATAGCCCCGAGAAAGATAGCAACCATAAACCCCTTCATAAGCGTGAAGGAAGCTGTGAAAAAAATGAAAAAACTGAAATTTGAAAGACTGCCTGTCATTCATAACGGGGAATTGGTGGGAATAATCACGTCAAGGGACATACTGGAATTCTACCCTGAATTATACTCAGAGCTTGACGAATTTAACCAGGTAAAAGAGGAATACAGAAAGCTTCTGCGAGTCAAGAAAGCGCAGATAATACCGAGAACACGGGATGGAATATGCGAGGAATGCGGGAAAAGGGATATTTTATTCAAGGTAAACGGAATGCTAATGTGCGAGAGCTGCAGAGCTAAGATATAGTTTAGTTAAATATTTAAAGAATATTTCTGTTCTATCCCAATATAATAAGACATCATTCAAATGGCAGAAAAAGAAACAATATTCTCAAGCAAAATAAAGTATAACGGCATTTTCTCTTTCAAGGATTTTTACAAGTTCTGTTATGACTGGCTGAATGAAGAGACGGGGCTTGAAATCATTGAGAACAAATATAAGGAAAAGCTAAGCGGAGATTCAAAGGAAATGGAAATTGTGTGGTCTGGCTCAAAAAAAATGACAGATTATTTCAAATTTGAAATTGAAATAAACATCAATGTCACAAATCTAACCAAGGTTGAGATAAACAAGGAAGGAGCCAAGGTTGAGATGAACAAAGGAAGTGTTGAGGTCAAAATAAAGGGAACTCTTGTAAGGGATTATCAGGGAAAATTTGAAACAACTGCGTTCAATAAATTTCTGAGAAGCATATATGAAAAATGGGTGATTCCTTCGAGAATAGAGCATTATGAGGACAAGATAATAGAAGACTGTGATGAGTTTTTGTCACAAGCAAAGGCTTATCTGGATTTGGAAGGAAAGAGATGAGTAGATAAGTGAAAAAACAAAAAATGGCATAACAGAAATCTTTAAATACAAATTCTTTCTGATTTGAATATGAAAAAGAGAATTATTTCATTATTTTTTCTGCTTGCAATGATTGTAACGGCAATTCCTTTTGTTCTTGCGCTGAATTTGAATGTGGAAAAAACAAGCTCTGAAGAGGTTATGATTGCTGATTTGGAAAAATCCGCTGAATTTAATCTTAAGGTAACTAATTTAGGCGCATCGGATTACATAGAATTCTATAATTTGCTTGGATTTCAGATGTTTCCCGTAGGAACCACATATATTGGTTCGGGACAAACAAAGGAAATAACATTAAAAATATCACCAATAGGGGAGATGAAAGAAAGAGGGCATTACACCTTTGATTATTTTTTAAGGGGAAGGGATGGAACAGAAAGCAAACAGCAATTGACTTTTGAAATAATAGATCTCAAGGATGCCTTTGAAGTCGGCTCGGGAAATATAGATTCGGAGTCCAGATCCCTGGAAATATATATCCACAATAAAAATAATTTTGATTTTGGAAATGTGAGCGCAAAGTTTAGTTCTGCCTTTTTTGATTTTGGGAAAAGTTTCAGCCTTGGTCCATATGAAAGGAAAAATTTTGAGGTTCAGCTGAATAAAGAGGATTTCAAAAGCTTGATGGCTGGATTTTATACTTTGAATGTAGATGTTGAAACAGGCGGAAAAAAGGCAGAAGTAGAGGGGGTTATAAAATTTGTTGAGAAGGATATACTCACGACAAGCTCAAATAATTACGGATTTGTGATAAATACAGATGTCATCAAAAAGGCGAATGAGGGAAATGTGGTAGCCAAGACAGAAACTGTCATTAAGAAAAACATTATTTCAAGGTTGTTCACAACCCTTACGCCGGAGCCGGATAGCGTCGACAGGCAGGGATTGACTGTTTATTATTCCTGGAACAGGGAATTAAATCCCGGAGAAACTCTTGAAATAACAGTAAGAACCAACTGGTTATTCCCTCTTATTGTTGTGCTGCTGATTGTGGCAATAGTTCTTCTTGTCAAGCAATATTCAAAGACAAATATAGTGCTGAAGAAAAGAGTAAATTTTGTAAAGGCAAAGGGAGGGGGATTCGCCCTTAAGGTATCTCTATTTGTAAACGCAAAGAGATATGTTGAAAGGGTTAATATAATAGACAGGCTGCCTCCTTTGGTAAGGCTATATGAAAGATATGGGGGAGACAAACCTACAAGGATAGACGAAAAGAACAGGAAATTGGAATGGAATTTTGAAAAGCTTGAAGCCGGTGAGACAAGGGCATTATCATATATAATTTTCTCGAAGATAGGAGTGCTGGGAAAGTTCGCCCTTCCATCAGCAAGCGCAATATATGAAAAAGACGGTGAGATTAGCGAAACAGAATCAAACAAAGCCTTCTTTATAGCTGAACCAAGAATAAAGGATCCTGAAGAAAGATAATTTTTGCTATTTTAATGATAATTCTACTAATTAAAATTTGCATAAATAACAAACCTTAAAAATCAATATCATCTTTTAATTTCATCCCTCTACGCTGTATTTAGTATACGGCGTTGGGTGAATCCCTCCGTAGCTCAGTGGTAGAGCGTTCGGCTGTAGATTAATACCTATATCAAGGGAAGTCTAAGGTGGATATTCCTTACGAGCCGAGAAATCGGCGAAGTCATCCCGAAAGGGATGCCTTTGGAAATTAAATGAAACCCCAAAAGCCGAGCAGAGCCCGAAAGATCCCCGGTTCGAGTCCGGGCGGAGGGATTTTTATAATATATTTCTGGTTCTATATATAACAACAAAGAAATCTTTAAATAGGGAGCCAAGACATCTTCAAAAATGCAAAATAAAGAAAACAGGGCATTTCCTAGGCATAAATCTTATATAGAAATATTTAAAAATTGGGATATCTGTAAAAAATAATAAAAATGAGGTCGAAGGCTGATAAAACTATTGAGATTGCTCCTGAAGAGGAGGAAGATCAGGAAGAGAAATTTGAAGAGGAAATTGACGGGCTGGATCTTGATAATTAATTTTTATTTTTTTATATCCAGGATTAATTCGTTGTCTTCCTTATTTAACTCAGCTTTATCATAAAGAATAGAGAATTTTAATTTCTCAACATTTATTTGGAATACAAAAATATTCTGAATGGATATTTTTCTGCCATAACCTATCTCAAGTTCCCCTATCTCAAGTTCCTTTATCATCTCATCATCCGCATATATTTTCACCATTGAATTTTCTGAATCCTTGAGGCCATTGTTTGTAATTGTCAAATTGGCATCAAGATATTTTCCGTGCATGATGGCAGATGCATTTTCAATTGACAGATCAGCATAACTTGGGAAGGAATACAAATAATTTATTGTATCTATCATATCCTGGCTTATTTCCTGGCTGCATCTGCTGACATTATACATTATATTATTTTGGTTTGGAGAATGATCAAAGCCAAGCACATGAAGAAGCTCGTGTATTCCCACATTTGGATTTTCGCATTGTGATTCTCTTATCAGAAGAATTTGCCCTTCTTTTATAACATTAAAGTCAGAGGTTTTCGTTATATTTGTCGGCCCGCCCTCTCCAGCTATAAACAATCCTCCTTCTATCTTATTTTTGGAATCGCAGGTTACAATTATTTCCTCATTATTCTGAACGCTGTAAAATCTTAAAATCGTTTTATTAGAAACTATCCCAAAAGCCCTTTCCATATCCTCTTTCTTACCAAGAGGACAATCCTCTATTTTATAGGATATATTTGAAGCGGGAAATCTCATATTTTGATAAAACTGCATTCCTGTGTCTGATGAGTTAAGACTAAAATTATAATTTCTTTCCTTAAATCCAAAATCAACTTCATTAAAAGGAGCTATCCAGTAAAAACCCAAAAGAACAATTACAATTAGGAAAAAAATCAGGCTGGATAAAATCCTCAGGTTCATGTTAATATATTCTTATTAAATTATATAAAGCTTATTAAAAATAATCTTTTTGAAAAATAAACCTTTAGAAAAGGTTTCCAAAAGACAGAGACAAAACCAGAGAAGAAAAAAGATAAAAAAAGAAAAAAGTTAAATAAAAATTTAAATCAGGGTTCAGTAATCAATATCCCAATCATCGGTTTCTTTTTTCTCTTCTATATCCTCTGATTCTTCTAACTCGGAATCTGCTCCTAATTCTGCTTCAGATTTTTCAGAAACCGAATCAATTTCCTCTTCTTTGTGTTTCTTTTTCATCTTACTAGACCTCAAAGTAAAAAGCAAAAGTTTGGATGTTTTTTAAAGTTTTCTGTGGTGCGAAAGCTTTAGAACATATTTTATAAATCATGAAATTATTTCCATATAATGAAAATATCAAAAGACGCCTTAAATTTCAACAAGGAAATATTATTCGGTGAAATTGGAGCCATGCTTGGGGCCCCATTTTTCAGTTATATCTTCTCAAAATTTTCCTTGTCGGCAAATACTTTTGCAACATTGACAGTAGTTGGTGTAATGATAAGTGCATCGGTATTCTGGCTGTTTATGAGAATTTATGACAAAACAAGAAATGGCAGAATTGAAAAAAAGAAATTTATTGAAGATCTTGCTTATCTCACTCCTGTCGCCTCTCTTTTGGCTTTTTTGATATATTATCCAACTTTATTCCTGTTATCCCGTTATTTTTTTGAAAATAATTATAGAGTGGTTTCTTCTGCAATCTTTTCACAGATGACGGCATTTGGCTTTTTTCTTTTTTCGATTAATATGTACAGGTATCTTTTGCTGAAATTGACAGGTAAAAAACTTTAAAGTTTTTTATATTAAAAACACCCAAGAACGTTGCAGCTACAACGTGCGTCGTTCAATAAAATTGAACGCCCCAAACCAAAACTAGTATACTTCCGAACAGAGATTATTTTTATAAAGTTTATCTTACAATTGTCTCTTCTTTATCAGCACCAACAGAAACAACAGAGACCTTACCGCCTGTAAAAGTTTCAAAATCTCCAATAGCTTGTCTCAGACTTACAGGCAATTTAACATAACTTCTAACTCCTTTTATGTTTCCATATCCTCCATATGATTGATAAGTCGGACTAACCTCTCTCAACAACTTTTCATCTCTAGAGAAATTCTCAACTGTTCCATTTCCATTTTTATAACCATAACATAATTTGAATTGCCTAACTCCAGATATAGAATCTGGTTTGGTTAAAATCATAAGAGGACCATTAATTCCAACTGCATATTTGGCAATAACAGCATCAGTCCATCCAGTTCTTCTAGGACGTCCTGTTGTTGCACCATATTCCCCAGCAGCTAACCTAATACCTACTCCCTGTATAAATTCATCATTTGAGTTTATCATTTCTAATATTCTTGAATCGTTCCTGTCATATCTAACTCCTTTCTCTGTTACTTGATGGGGTATGCTATACTGAGTTAACTCATCACTTTTTGTATGCCCATCTTCAGCACAGTAAGACTCTGATATTCTACCACCAAGTTCAGTGGGAAAAGGTCCAGCACCTACTCTTGTCATAAAAGGAAATTTAACAATTCCTAATGGCAAATCAACCATTTTTGCAGATATACCAACACCACTAGCAGTTCCATTCAAGGAACAATCAGAAGAGGTAACATAAGGATAAGTTCCATGTTCTATGCTCAAGAGTAAACCCTGTGCCCCTTCCAATAATATTTTCTTGCCTTCTCTCATAAATCTATGCATCTCAGAAACAGTATCTCTAACAAATGGCCTGATTCTTTCAGCGAAGGGTATTAATGCGTCTATAACTTCATCTGTGTTTATGGTTTGTTCGGGGTATGTTTCTTTTATTCTATCAATTTTTTTGGATAATTTGTCTCTATCAAATAAATCTCCTATAAGTATTCCTCTTCTCGCAACTTTATCTGTATAACAAGGCCCAATTCCTCTACCAGTAGACCCAATACCTTCTCCTTTCTGGGACTGATGTTTAGCCTTATCCCTATTAATATGGTACGACATAATAACATTTGCATCTTTACTTATCATTAAATTATTGTAAGTGATTCTTTCAGCATCAAGTTCATCGAGTTCTTGAGATAAAGCAGGAAGATATATTATCATTCCATTGCCTAAGACTGTAAATTGTCCCCGAGAATCATTTAATATTCCTGCAGGCATTAAGTGGAAAATTTTTTCTTTTCCGTTTACTACAACTGTATGCCCAGCATTATTTCCTCCAGTTCCTCTTGCTGTAACATCTGCCCATTGTGAAGCAAAATAGTCGGAAAATTTACCTTTTCCAGTATCTCCCCACTGGTTACAGATTATTGCTATAGTTTGGACGCCCTTAATTAAGTCATCTAATCCCATTTTAATTATCCTTCCTATAATTAGGCGAATCTTTAGTTATTTTTATATCATGCGGATGTGACTCCAAAAATCCTGCAGAAGTTATTCTGTCAAAATCTCCCTTTTCTCTAAGTTCTTCAATTGAAGCTGCACCAACATAACCCATTCCTCTTCGCAAACCGCCAACATATTGAAATAGAACATCTCCTAATCTTCCTTTATATGGAACTAATCCTTCAATTCCTTCTGGTATGAGTTGATTCTTTCCAGTTTGTTTTTGTAAATATCTTTCTCTTGAACTTCTGCTTGTTTCCATTGCTCCTATTGAACCCATGCCCCTGTAACTCTTCCATTGACGTCCTTCTACAAAAACAATCTCTCCAGGTGCTTCTTCTGTCCCAGCTAGCATATTTCCCATCATTACAGAATGTGCTCCAGCAGCAATAGCTAATGGTATGTCTCCTGAGCTTCTAAAACCCCCATCAGCACATATAGGAATGTCATACCCTTTAATTGCTTTAGTACAATCATAAACTGCAGATACCTGTGGTCTTCCTATTCCTGCTATAATCCTTGTTGTACAAATAGACCCAGGGCCTTGTCCAACTTTTATTCCATCTGCTCCAGCACCAGCCAGTCTTTTAGCAGACTCACCAATAGAAACATTTCCAACAACAACATCCAAGGAATAATTCCTCTTTATTTCTTTTAATGTATCTATAACTGCTCTGGAATCTCCGTGTGCTGTATCTATAACAATAACATCTACATTTTTACTGGATAATCTAGCAACTCTCTCTAATGCTTCTTCTCCAGTACCAACAGCTGCTGCTACTCTTAATTGTCCTTTATTATCAACATTATAAGTTTCTGCACTTCTTGTTTTTATTCTCTTAACATCGCTAAAGACATACATACCAGATATTTCACCATTGTTTTTAATTAATGGAAGGATTTTCTTTTTTTCTCTGCGCATTAAGTCATAGGCACTATCGATAGATGTTCCTTCTGGAGCTGTTAAAAGTTCAGTTGACATTACATTTCTTACACTTAAGGAAGAATCTTCACAAAATTCAAAATCATTTCCGGTAATTATTCCAGCTAGTCTTCCATCCTTATTTAAAACAGGAAAACTATGAAATGTATAGCCCTTGGATTTCCTTTTTGAAAGAACTGAAGAGATTTGCTCGTCTTCATAAACACAGATTGGTTTTTCTATCAAACCATTTAAATGATGTTTTACTCTTGCTATGTGAAAGGCTTGGTCTTCAGAACTAAGACCTCTGTGTATTACTCCTATGCCCCCTAATTTAGCAAGTTCTATTGCTAGTTTATATTCGGTAACTGTGTCCATTGCAGCACTAACAATAGGTATTTTCAGACCAACGTTCCTAGAGATTTTTGATTCTATACTAACATCATCTGGCATAACTTCTGCATAACCTGTTCTTAATCTAACATCATCAAATGTTAATGCTAAACCTTCTTCTTTGGCTTTTTCAAGAACTAATTTATTTCTCATGCAGAAAAATAAAAAACATAGTTTTTAATAATTATTGTGATAAAAAGCCCATACAAACTTTGCAAAAATTAGAGGTGCTTTGGCAGATGCTTAAGAAAAATATAAATTTCCTACACCTGAACATCAGAGCGTAATCCAATAGAATCTTTTTCTTCACTAAGAATTGGATTGGCAACCTGCTCAATAAAATCATCTACTTGTTGAGGAGCTCTTCCTACAAATTTTTTTACATCAACTGCAGCATCTAAATTTGCTCTAGACATCCCCATTCTTGGGTCTGTTGCTAACATCTCTAAAAGAAGATTATCTTGTCCTTCTTCTTTTATTCTTCTTGCTGCTTCCTGGGAAATTTCCCTTATCACTTCATGTATTTCTTGTCTGTCTTTTCCTTGTTTAACTGCAGCCATCATAATATTCTCGGTTGCCATAAAAGGTAATTCTAAATCTAAATGTTTTTTAATCATTCTAGGAAAAACAGCTGGTCTTTCCATTACACTCATTGCAAGATTTAGAACTTCATCTGATGCACAAAATGCCTGGGCAACATAATCTCTTCTTGGAGCAGAATCATCAAGTGTTCGTTCTAACCACTGAACCGAGGCAGTCATTCTTGATTCTAATTCACGCGCAAATAAACCTCTGGCTAAACCGCACATTCTTTCCAATCTCATAGGATTTCTTTTATAGGGCATCGCAGAACTTCCAATTTGACTTTTTTCAAAAGGTTCTTCCATTTCTTTTCTATTTTGCATCAATCTTACATCTGTTCCAAACTTATGTGCTGATTCACCTATCCCTGATAATGCTTGCAACACAATAGAATCATATTTTCTAGGATATGTTTGACTGGTTATTACAAAATCTTCATTAAAACCTAATTTCTTTAAAAATCTTTTATTTAATTCTACAACCACGGATTCATCTCCGTTAGCTAGCTCTAAAAAACTTGCCTGGGTTCCTGTAGTTCCCTTTAATCCCCTAAGTCTTTGGCCTTTTTGCAAAGCTTTAATTTGATCATAATCTAGGGCAAATGCATAACCCCACATTGCTGCTCTTTTTCCAAGTGTTGTTGGTTGGGCTGGCTGAAAATGAGTAAATCCTAAAATAGGTAAATCTCTATATCTTCTTGCAAAATCTCCAAATAACCCAATAACATTTACAAGTTTTTTTCTTGTAAGATCTAATGCTTCATACATCTGCATTAATTCTGCATTATCTGTAATATCACAAGAAGTTGCGCCTGCATGAATTATTCCTCTTGCCTCAGGACATTGCTGCCCAAATGCATAAACATGAGACATTACATCATGTCTTGTTTGCTTTTCTCTTTCCTCAGCAACATCATAATTAATATCCATTGCATATTTTTTTAATTGAGCAACTTGTTGGGGAGTAACCCCTGCCAAACCTAATTCACATTGAGCTTCTGCAAGAGCTATCCAACACTTCCTCCAGTTTTGAAACTTAAAATCATCAGAAAAAATAGGGCTCATTTCTTTTCCATATCTGGTTCCTAGCATTGAAGAATATTTTGATCTGTCTTTTGCCATTTTAGATATGGAGAAAACATCTTTCGAGTGTTGCCAATAATGCAATATTATGCTCATTTGCAGCGTCAATAACAAGAGAATCATTTTGAGAACCAGCTGGCCAGACAATTACTTTTACACCTTCTGCCGCAACAACATCAATGCAATCTCTTTGAGGAAAAAAAGCATCTGAAGACATTACAGAACCTTCTAAAGAGTGTCCTTTTTGTTTTGCTTTCTCAATTGCTTGCTCAACAGCTCCAATCCTTTCTTGCTGCCCTGTTCCAACAGCTAAAGCCATTCCATCTCGGACAAAAACAATTCCGTTGCTTCTTATATTAATATTAAGATACCATGCAGTTTGACAGTCATCAAGCAATTTTTCTGGCACAGGAGTTTTTGCAATATGCTCTTTTCCATCCTTATCAATTACCATAGGATCTACTATAAAATCTGCAGGACTTCTAATTCTTGTTAAATAAGGAACTTCAAAAGTTAGGGTTCCATCTACTAAGTTTCTTATATTGTAAAGACCTGTTACATCATCTCCTATAAACTTAGGAATTTTATCGATATTAGCCACTTTTGCAACTCTTATTGCATTATTCAGTTTTTTAGTTCCCTCATTTCTTCTTAAAACTTGTAAAGCACCTTCAGTATAATCAGTAGCAATAGTACACTCTACAAAAGATTCCATAATTGATTCAGCAACGGTTTCGTCAACTGTATAATTAAAACCAACAACAGATCCAAAATGGCTCCTAACATCCCCTCTTTTTGAATCTAAATAAATTAATTGTGTAGTATCTTCTTCTGCCCCCTCTTTAAATCCGCAAGGATTAATGTGCTTCATTGCAACGCAAGCGCGTCTGTTAAAATATTTTAGAATATTCAGGGCCTGGCTCATATCCTGCAAGTTGGTTAATGAAAGCCCGTCTTTTCCGCCTTTTAGCATTTCTATTGCGCCGATAGATAAAGACCTGCCAACTGGTCTGTAAGCTGCAAAAGGCTGATGCGGATTAGTTCCATATCTCAATTTTAAATCAACTGCTTTAAATATATATCTTTGATCACCTAAAACTAACTCTGCTGTCTTTGGAAAATCTGCTTTTATCGCTGTTTTATATGCATTCCTAAATGATGAAACATCTGTTGCCATTTTATTCAGAAAATTGATAAACCTCCCTTACGCCTGAAATGTCTGCACGTTTTAAAAATTCAAAAATTGCAGTTTCATAAATTTGGGTTGTTTCAAAAACTTTTTGTGCTAATCTGAATCTTTCTGAGAAAGTTGTTTGTCCTGAATTGCCCCTAATATTTTTAATGACAAGAGCGTAATCAGCAGGATCACAAACAGCTGCACAGCTTGGAAAATTTTTAGCTCCTGCACGCAGCATTGTTGGCCCGCCAATATCAATATTCCCTCTTGCAGTCTCGAAATTATATGGCTGGCCTGTTTTTTGATCAATTTTGCCTGCAGCAATATCTTCAACAACTTTGCTAAATGGATAAAGATTTACAACAACCATATCAATAAATACGCCGCTCATCTGTGCAAGATATTGCTGATGTGTAGGATTATCTCTTTCTCCCAAAAGTCCTGCGTGAATTTTTGGATGAAGAGTCTTTACTAATCCGCCTTCCATTTCAGGGAAACCAGTATATTGTTCAACTTCTATTAATCTGTCCTTGTTTCCCGAGGATGCAAACATTTCATCAAGTTTTTTATAAGTGCCACCAGTGGACATAAACCTTATATTAGAGCAGGCTGCAATTAAATCAGGAACAAAAGTTTCCAATCCTGTTTTATCAAAAACACTGATTAAAATATTTCTAACTGGAATTCTATCATTTACTTTTCCTTTTAATTCTCTGATTGTCATTTTAAACCAAAAGTCCTTCTGCTGCAAGCGCTTCCAGAACTACTTGTTTTCTAGGTTTAGTTGTAATTTGCATTTGAGTTCCTGTAATTGCTTCTCTTATATTTCCGTATTTAACTATCCCATCAATTAGTACTTCGTCTGGCATTTGATATCTTGCAAGCGCTGCCTTGTCTTTGTGTAAACCCAGCTTTTCTATGTAATCTCTAAAGTGCTGTTTATCATCTTGAACAACTGTAAATTCATTCTTAGCCTGATTAAATTTATATTCACTAACACTCCAAAATCTTGAAGAATCAGGAGTTACGCACTCGTCAATTAATACAAGCCTTCCGTCTGGGAGATAACCAAACTCCCATTTTGTATCTGCTAATAAATGCCCTTTTTGTCGGAGGTCAGAGTGAATTGCCTGATACAATCTTAATGATATTTCTTGTAAAGCATCTATGTCTTCTGGTCTTCTTAATCCAAATGCTTGGTAATTTTTTCTTATTACATCCAAGGCCAGTTTTGGATCATCCTCTTCTGGGTCTATTCCTGCAAATTCTGGAATTGAAAAATCTTTTGCCTGGCCTTTTGCAGTTGGCGTAAAAATAACTCGGTCTAACATTTCATTTTTTTTATATCCTGGTCTTAGCCAAACTCCGCAAAAGTCTGTTCCTTCTTCAGGACCATTTGCTTGTTCATAAGCTTTCCAGCCAGAACCTGTTAAATATTTTCTAAATACCATTTCAACTAAGATTGGTTTTGCTTTTTCTGTTAGCCAGGCATTTGGTCCTAGTGTTCTTGAAAGGTGGTTTGGAATAATTCCCTGTGTTTGTTTAAAATAAAAAGCAGAAATTGCATCAAGATTTTCTCCTTTTCCGTATACCTGTCTTGCTTGAACAACATCGTGTGTTGAAAGATTATCGCTTGAAACTAAAAGCAGTCTGTCTTGTCCAACATCATAAACCGTTCTTACTTTTCCCATTTTAGGGGGTGCAATTACTTTTACCTCTGGCCAGACCTCTCTTTTTAATGTATTTTCTAAAACTTCTTTGTTAATTTTGCTTCTATCTATTGGCATTTTTATCTTCCAGTAATTTCTTTTCTTAATTTTATATCAGCTTCAGTCAACTCTGCTTCTTTTTTTATATTTTCTTTTAAAATTGCTTCTGCATATGCAGGATTTACATAAGAAAACATCTGTGCAATAAATCTTGCAACATTTGCCGGATTGTAAATAGTTGCATTAGAACTCATTTTGGGATTTGTTAAACAAGTTAAATTCGGCGCATCTGGCGGGCAACTTATAACAGGCCTCAGTGAATGATAAGAAACCGTTCCGGATGAAGCATCAGTCATTCCTGCAGCAGAAATATATACCAATGGCCCTTTCATACTATCATATTCCTTAATAATTTTTATTATTTTATCTGGTTGTTTATGAGCAGAGGCAAATCTTACATCAAAAGGTATACTATATTTTCTTAATGCATCAACAATTCTTCTGATGTGAGCCTCATCACTATCAGAACCAGCAACGATAACTACTGCACCTAAGCCTTTTTCAACCTGATCTCTGAATGACATTGAAATTATTACAAAACGCACTTTAAAAAGAGTTTATATTATTGAATATAGCATATTAAATTATATAACTGAAAAAGTAGCGCCCCACACTGAAATCATAGATTTCATGAAAATCATTGACTAAAAGTCAACGCCCCAACCGGGAGTCGAACCCGGATCGCATCCGCGACAGGGATGAGTCATAGCCGTTAGACCATTGAGGCATAGAATACCTTATTGCAATTTATTTTTAAAGGTTGCTATATAAAAGATTAAAAAGAAAAAAAGATTGACATATATATGATTGGCAGGAGGTTAATAAGTTATCTTCTGAACGACCCTTTTGGGGAATCATGTCTTCTTGCAGGAGGATATTTTGCCAACACCTCTAATGCCGAATTAGCGTATCCTTTCACTATAGTTGGAATTTATGGAATTTATCATACAGCAAGAATGGCTCTCAATAGAAAAAAATTAAGTGGGCATATAGAACAGCATGGATTAAGCAGAAAAATAATAGAGAAATTTTCAGAAAATTCCTGGTGTTCTAACAGAGTGGCAAGAGCTTATGCTTTCGGATTGAAAAGATATTCTGAATTTAGAGATATATTCACGAGATATCCTGCAAAATATTATATAAGAAAACAGACTAAAGATTTACTTAAAAAATTAGAGACTATTCTTTAAGATTTTTATCCCAGCTTAGATGCCTTATTAAAGTGTATATGACAGATATTAGGAGATAAATTGGTATGATATAAATTGCAAGGATGGTGAAGAAAGGCTCGTCAATACCTGAAAATTTATATACAAGATTATGGATAATTATCGAAAGAGCCCAGATTATAATCACATAAAGGGATTTCTTGATATGCAGAAGAAATAACTTATCGGCATTATTTTTTTCTCTTATTTTGTTCTGATTATTTTGATTTTTTGACTTCAATCTTCTTTTTGCCATTCATGTACCTCCATAAAACTTTCGGAATTTTAATTGAACCATCTTTTTGCTGGTTGTTTTCCATTATTGCAACCAATGCCCTTGATGTCGCAATAACAGTGTTGTTGAGAGTATGCGCGAAATACCTGTTCTTGCCATCATCTATTTTTATATTTAATCTTCTTGCCTGGGCTTCCTCCATGTTTGTCAGCGATGTGACCTCGAAATATTTCTTCTGCCTTGGACTCCATGCTTCTATGTCGCATCCCTTTGCCTTAAGGTTGGCAAGATCGCCGGAGCACGACTCAATAACCCTTATGGGAATTCCCAGTGCCTTGAAAATATCTGTTGAATATTTCAGCATTTTGTCATACCATCTATAGGATTCGGACGGCTCGCATATAACAATCATCTCCTGCTTGTTGAACTGATGTGTCCTAAAAATTCCCTTTTCATCTATTCCGTGGCTTCCTATTTCCCTTCGGAAACACATGCTGTAAGATGTCTGCTTCAATGGAATCTGGCTTTTGCCAAGAGTCTTGTTTATGAACTGTCCTATCAGTGGATGCTCTGATGTCGCTATCATATACAAATCCTCTCCTTCTATCTTGTAGGACATTGCGCTGATTTCCTCATGGGAATAAACTCCCTCGAGAATTTCCCTTTTAATCATCAGAGGCGTTTCAACATATTCAAATCCCTGCTCAACCATATAATCC
>ERZ1292632.2215-Hain-H43-01um-R2-2215-length-16730-cov-5_pt1 | contig 16730 bp, 10 predicted proteins | sample MGYA00564407_ERZ1292632 | MGnify/ENA primary metagenome ERZ1292632 (study PRJEB36523, sample SAMEA6512637) | groundwater metagenome | collected 2019-01-08 | study: AquaDiva: Metagenomics assemblies of 32 groundwater samples | reverse complement strand
GTCGTGCTCGTTGCCACAATATAATTAACCGTCGGCGAGGTGGAAGAAGTAATGGAGGAACCATCGGAAGCAAGCCACCCTTGGCCGAGTGCCGAACGGAAAGCGCCGCTTATATAAAGAGTCGTCGTGGTGGCGTTGGTGCTCGTTGCGTTCACTGTGGTGAGATTGGTGATGGTAGACGTTGCATTGTTGACAAGGATAGGGACACTCGTTGTGGGAGCAAGGTAGCCATCAGTGAGTCCCCAGTTTTGGAAGAGGCCACTAACATAATCCACGCCAGCCACTGCGGCACGGAGAACACCGAGGCTGTCTGTTTTGAGAAGTGTCGAAGTAAGACCAGAAATAGTAAAGGTTGTGGTCGTTGCGTTGGTTGATGAGGCATTAACCGTGGTTAAGTTGGTGATGGTGGAGGTGGCGTTGTTGACTAAGAAAGTACCCCCCACAGCAAGATTGCCTGACACCGAGAGGGCAGTAGTGGAGGCGTAGGGAAAGATGGAGGCAGTGGTAGAGGTAGATACAATATTTCCTCCCACAAAGAGTCCGCTTGAGATATAGGCGTTGCCATGGACAGAGAGGAGGGACGACGGCGTTGTAGTGCCGATGCCAACATTACCGCCAGAGAGGACGCTCAACACACTTGCCGAACCCTGCCCAACCAACTCCATAATTTTACCAGCTCCACTCTGGACGATGTTGATGAATGTTGTTGCTGTTGATGTAGAGTTAGTGGCATCCAGACGCATAAACGATGAACTTGCAACCCCTCCCACGCGCTGTGATTCAAACGCGGAGGGCACCGTACCCACTAATTTACGCGGGGTCATTTCGGTATCACCGCTCACTGTTACTCCGAGGTAGAGCGCCTGATCCCAATTAAGCGTCTCAAGCACTGTGGTGGAAGCGCTCCCAAGCAGTGCGGAAAAGAGCCCGCTCGTTACCGTCATACTTTGCGTCTCATCAAAGAGCGCCGTGCCTCCAGATGAAGCAGTGTAGAGACGGAAGCGTATGACATAAGTCCCATCACTTACTGCCACATTAGAACTATCGGTCAATTTACCTTGATAATTGATCTGATACGTAGGTGCCGCGAAGGCTGTTAGCACACCAAATAGCCCCAAAAGTGTAGGGACAACTGACACTACGACAAAAAGTCGTGCAGTCGTCTTTTGCCTTGGGTTCATTGGTATTTAATTGCTCTTATTATATAAAAAAAAGCTCATTTACCGAGCTAAAATCAGAGGAAAGGGTGGATAACTTGAGCCCTCTATGAGGGAACAAATTCTATGTCTGTTTGGACAACACCAGTAAGTAAATTCATAGAAGGAGAAGTAAAAATTTTTTTATATGTTCCATCACTCTGGCGCTCTTCTACAGTGAGATAATATTCACCCGGACGCAAAATCTGATAGAAGCGTCCGAGCTCATCCGTCACTACTGATTTTACTTCTTGATCTACTCCGAGAATAAAGAAGCGAACAATAGCAAAAGGCACGGGGTGGCCTGTTGCAGTATTCCGTACCGCGACAACCTTATGATTTCCCCTCCAGTACACGGTTGCCCCCATAATTGCACAATACAGGAGCACAACTCCAACATTAAACACCGCCGGACTGAAAATAAGGGCGAGACAGGCGGTTACAAATCCAAGTATGTAGATAGTATTAAAAATCCGTGCACGGATCACCTCGCGCCGCGAATGGAAGGTAATGAAGCCAATTTTATCTTTCGCGTACTCATTCCAATCAAACCCGACAGGATCAAGAGGGATGTTGCGACTCACGACCTCTCCCTCACTCACCACAACCTCTCCTCCAAAATAGAGCTGTGTATACATCTCATCATGATCCTTCCCCGCAAGGAGAAGCGAAGGGAAGCGGTAGTGCGTCTTCTGCGCCATGAGTGAGTAAATACCGGGGGGAAGGAAGAACCCGTACCGTCCATCAATATCGGTAATGGCACTCTTGTATTCCTTTTCCCACCGGAGCGCCGTGACGTAGGCAGGGTCAAGAGGACGTTTCGTTGCCGCATCGTACACCGTCCCCCATGGTTCGCGCTTGCGCCGTAATCCGAGGAACCCGAGCACGGCGCCAAAAAAGCGGAGAACCACGAGGTATGCCTCAAAGAGCGAGTGTATGTGAGCAAAGGCGGCAATTCCTTGAAGAGTTCCTACTGCGAGGCCGAGCGTCATTACGAGAGGAGAGAGTGTCCGAGCGGCGGCAGACGCAATGGTCCCCGCGCTATAGCTGTTATAGAGTACGAGCGTCCCCGAGACTTTTTTGAGTCGTTGATTCTCGTAATCAAAAAGGTGGATAATCAGTGGATAGGTCCCTGCGCGGAGGAAGGGGATGATAGTAGCGGCATAGGTTTGTTTTGTATCATCAACTCGAAGTACAAATGAGTAAGACTTCTTGGTCACTGGATCAAGAATAGTTACACCAATAGTTTTGAGTACTTCAGGAAGCACGTCATAATCAACTGAAACAGTGAAAGGTCTACTCCCATCAATGGAAACCGTTCCTCCAGAAAACTTAGTGACCGAATTCTCTTGAATAAAATCAAACGCAAAGGGAAGATCTCCTAAAAGAGGGAATGGCGAGGGGGGTAGTTGTTCAAAAATATCTTCCGAAGGAAGCTCCTCTTCGTCATTAGAAAGTCTCACGCTTGCCACCGCTCCTGCAGAGTACTCACTGGTAATAGCGTTACGAACATACGCGGCATAATAATAAGTCGTATCAAGAGTAAGGTTGTTATCGTCCGCGCTCTCTCCTCCTCCTGCGTAGATAAGAGTACCGTCAAAGGGGCCACTCGGGAGTGTGGTGGAACGTATGACGCGAACCTCACCAAATTGGAATCCTTGTGTGTTAGAGGGGTTTCCCCATGAGAGACGCGCACTTAAAGAGGAGCGTACACCGATGGCAGTAAAATTACTTACACCGAGCAGGAGATACTGGCAAGAGCCATCGTCAACAGTGGCACTGGCTCGATAATTGAGTGCGCGAGAATCGGTACACCCACGCGTGGTTGGATTTGGGCCGGTGCCCGGCGCTTTACAGTCGTTTGGGCAATTTTCCCTCGTCTCGCCGGACTCACAAATGCCGTTATTGTTACAAACTGGGGGAACAACGACAGCCGCCGCAGAGCTTTGTTGATACCCTACTTTTGCATTGTAGCTCGTCCCCGAAAGATCACCGGTACCAACCTCACCAAAAGTGTTCTCTTGCGCATAGTTAGTACCCTCGGAAAGCCCTCCTCCAAAGTTGATGCTATCAAATTGGAGGCGGTAATTGGTCCCCGCCGCAACGTAAGCTTCCACGCCAAAAGCTCCCACAAAGATACCCGCAAAGATGCATACGCTACTGATTGAGAATCGGAACCATGACATAGAGATATTCTTCGCCCACGCCGCTCCGGAATATAGGCCGGACAACGCCGGAACGCCCCGACTCGTCGCTGATAATCATTACCTGATCAGAAAAAATATTTTTAATCGTTTCTTCTCGCAATTTATTTGTAATAGCTCTGTCTGTTTTTGGGAGCACCACAATACCTTCCTGCCCCTGTATGCGTGGCGTTCCTCCTGTCGTACTACTTGCCTGTAACTCACTCAAAAGTTCGGCGCGCAATTGCGTTTTTAGTTCTTCTTTTGCGTCAGCGAGCGCTTGCGTATTGCTGTCTGATCCAGAGAGAAAGAGGTACCACTTTGAAGCAATGCTTCTCCACATCTTCACAACCCAGTGAGAAATCGTTTTAACAGTGGAGGTAAGATTATCACGTGCATCCTCTCCGAATGTTACTAGAGCACTTTGAGCGTGAGCGGTAAACGCTTCCGTGTGCTCGGTAAGTATATCTACTTCATCGGAAAGTTTTTTATCTTGTCTAGAGATGAGTGATGTGGCACGATGAACACTTGTCACAATAACAGCGATCTCCTCCCCCACTCTCGTGGGGAGCGTGCGAGCAGAAGCAAGAAAAGAATCTCCAAACACCGAGAGTGGCCGCCATCCAAACAGCACGATGAGAATAAGGAGGGCGGGAATAATCTGGCGTGGCGGAATATTTCCCAGAATACTCGGGTGGGTATCGGGTACTTTCTCCAATGGGTAGTGCGACCCGGCTTGCGGGATATCTGCTGGCGGTGGAGGTAATACTTCACCAATGCCAGAGGGCCCTCCGGGCATGTGCTCGGGATCCATATACGTATAGTATACGTGTCTCTTTATTTTTTTGCGAGCAAACTGTCAATGATTTGCTTTACTTCCTCGTAGGAATAGGCGCCAACAAGTGGAATATAGTCTCCTCCCGATCCAACAATGATACTGAAGGGGGTCCCATCACCTCCGGCTTTAATAGCATCGTTCATTTGTGTGTCCACTTTCTGTTTGTATGTACCTGCATTCATACAATCATCAAATTTTTGCACATCAACACCCACCTCCTTCGCTAATTTAGGTAATTCTGCCAGATCAAGCTGATTGTTTGAGGGAGTAATTTCAAAAATTTTATTTGTATACTTCCAAAAAGCGTCATTGCCGCCAAGTGAAGCAACACATTCCGTAGCAAGCGCTTCGGTTGCTGCTTTGGGGTGAATATTGAGGGGGAAGTGACGATATACCCAGGCAACTTTGCCTCCATCTTCATAGGTATCCATGATTTGCTGCATCGTTACGTGGAAGGTTTTACAGAAGGGGCACTCAAGGTCGGAGTATTCAATCACAATAACCTGTGCTTTCGCGTTGCCAATAATATGATCATCAGCGCTCACGGGCTTTACATTCTTTGCAAGCTCTTCTGCAGAAGGACCAGTGGGCTCTTGACTTTCCCCGCCATTACTGGAAATCCCGCCCCCAAAGTAGATACCCGCCGCAATGAGCGCTCCCGCAATAATAATGGCTGCCGGCACAAAAAGATTGTTTTTTGATTCATTCATAGCACTAGTATACAGACGTCTGCCTGATGTGTAAATATCCATAATTCTACGATCGTGAAATTATGGTATTGACAATTATTGATGCAGGAATAAAATGCACGCAACGTCAGTGTAGGCCATTGGCCGAAAAACGAGGCGTTTGTGGGACGCCTACAGGAGCCAAAAGCTCGGAGACTGACACCCCAGCCAGATGTCTACGGACACCTGGCTTTTTCTTTATGCATTGAATTTTGTCTAGAATTTCCGCATATACGAAAAAAATAGAATCTGAGCATCTGATTTTAAGGTATATTTTTATACAAAGGTCTCATCTATGGGTTTTTCTAGTCCCCACTCCATCGAGATGGAGAAATACCTGCTTGACGTAGTATCTCGCTTAGTAGGTGTTGAGAAATATCACCGCGGTGAGGATTAGGGATACGAACTTTGAGTTTCTCTTTTATCATAAAAAGGTGCCGCCCTCCAGAGTAGGGGCCACTGAATCCAAGCTTTCTAAAGCGCTCAACTAAATGTCGCCACGAGATGCTCTTAGGCATGCCGTACTAATTTACGTTGGTCTACTTTGATTTCAAAACCAGGAACTTTTTCTCGATCTCTCACTTTTAATAACAACCAATCTTCTAATACTTCTTTTAATTCATCTCGGCAATCTTCTAAATTTTTTGCGTGCGCCCACACTCCTTTGATCCCTGGAATTTCTCCAAAATACATTCCGTCTTTAAGGAGTTTATAGCGAGCAAATTTGAGTTTTCTTGCAATAAAATCACTGATCATATGTTAAATATACACTTTTTTTCCAAAAAATCAAGCCGCGCCATGGCATTTTTTGTATTTTTTGCCACTTCCGCACGGACAGGGGTCATTGCGACCCACCTTCGCTCCTCCAAAGTCGGAGCTTCGGCGAGGCAAGCCCACCTTATCCTGCTCTCCTGATTCCACAGTAGGACCAATAGTTTGGAGCGTTGATTCTGGTGCGGGAGCAACGTGCGGGAGGAGATTTAAGATGTTATTAAAGACCGCCTCTTCTAGATCTTTAAAGAGCCGTAGCCCCTCGCGTTTATACTCAATCAAGGGATCACGCTGACCATAGGCACGGAGCGAGACCGAGCCACGGAGATAGTCCATTGCTTCCAAGTGCTCCACCCAAAGGGTGTCTATGGTCTGGAGTGCAAGTTGGCGCACCGCTTGGAGGAAAAGTTCATGTCCCAACTCGGCATCTTTTTTTTGTATTGTCTCAATAGTACGCCCTGCTTCCCCTGTACTTCCTGCGTATTCAGAGAGCCGCTCAACAAAAGAGTTAAGATCTTCTTCTTTACCCACTAAGAGTGCACGGCGGCGCTCATACATAATAGTGCGCTGGTGGCTCATCACGTCGTCGTATTCCAGCACATGCTTGCGCGCGTCAAAGTTGAGCCCCTCAATTTTACTCTGCGCATTCTCAATAATGCGCGAGATGATGGATGCCTCTATAGGCTCATCTTCAGCAACACCAAAGCGCTCGTAGATCGCCTTGATGCGCTCACGACCAGGACCAAACACCCGCGCGAGATCATCTTCCAGCGATATGTAAAATTGTGTTTCCCCAGGGTCCCCTTGGCGGCCCGAGCGCCCACGGAGCTGGTTATCAATGCGGCGCGCCTCGTGTCGCTCGGTACCGATCACATAGAGTCCCCCGAGCGTGCGCACCGCTTCACGCTCTTCTTGTGTGGCTAGAGCACCTCCTAGTTTAATGTCCACTCCGCGTCCTGCCATATTGGTAGCAATCACTACGCTCCCCCGCTTTCCCGCGTCAGAAATAATTTCACCCTCTTTTTCGTGATTTTTTGCATTGAGCACTTGGTGAGGCACTCCTGCGCGCGTAAAGTACGCCGAGAGCACCTCGTTCTTTTCAATGGACGCGGTGCCGACAAGCACCGGTTGCCCCTTCTCATGGAGCGCTTTTACCGCACGCGCAACGGCAGTAAATTTACCCTGCTCTGTTTTAAAAATAAGATCAGACTTATCGCTTCGCCGGCTGGGTACATTGGAGGGAATCGCGGTGACCTCGCGCCCGTATACTTTATGGAATTCCTCCGCACTGGTGAGTGCCGTCCCCGTCATACCCGAGAGCTTTTCATACATTCGAAAGTAGTTTTGATACGTGATTGAGGCCACGGTGCGGCTCTCACGCTCAACCGTAACCCCCTCTTTTGCCTCAATAGCCTGATGGAGTCCCTCCGACCAACGCCGCCCCGGCTGGAGCCGCCCCGTAAACTCATCAACAATGATAACCTGCCCTCCGTCAGCTGACGGATTCACCACATACTCCTTGTCGCGCTCAAAGAGCGCTCGCGCACGGAGTGCTGTCTCAAGGTGGTGGACATATTTCATCCCCTTCTCCGTGTATATATCACCTACCCCGAGGATTTTTTCTGCCTTAGTAATACCCGCGTCAGTCGTCAAAATTGTTTTTGCCTTCTCATCTATCGTATAATCTTCTCCCACGACAAACTCGCGCGCCATACGCGCAAAGGTGTGGTAGAGCTCCTCTGATTCCGCCGTTTGTGCTGAAATAATAAGCGGCGTTCGCGCTTCGTCAATGAGGATAGAGTCTATCTCGTCAACGATCGCATAGGTATGTTCACGCTGTACAAGCTGATCGGGACGATAGGCAATATTGTCTCGCAGATAGTCAAAGCCAAACTCATTGTTGGTACCATAGGTAATGTCGCACTCGTATGCCTCACGCTTTTCGCACGGTGTTAAAAATTCATGCACAATATGGAAAGACCCCGTTTCGTCACGCGCAGAATCAAGGGAATTATCAAGAGTTTTTGGATTGTAGCGGAATGAGACGCTGTGATTTAAGATACCCACGCTCATACCGAGGAGTGCATACACTTGCCCCATCCACACCGCGTCACGGCGAGAGAGGTAGTCGTTCACCGTCACCACATGCACTCCGCGGCCGGTGAGCGCATTTAAAAATACCGGTAGTGTTGCAACGAGTGTCTTACCTTCTCCCGTCTTCATCTCTACGATACCCCCGCGGTGGAGGAGGATGCCTCCCATAAGTTGCACATCGTAATGTCGCTCGCCGAGCGTGCGCCGCGCCGCTTCGCGCACGAGCGCAAAGCTTTCTGGCAAAAGCGTATCGAGTGGTTCTCCGCCGCGTACGCGAGCGCGGAGAGAGAGACCCGTTTCTGTAAGTCCAGACGGCAAGAGTTCCCGATAGTTCTCCTCAAGAGCGTTAATTTGAGCCACTAAAGGAGTCAAGGAGCGCACCGTGCGCTCGGAACGAGACCCAAAAACCTGTTCAAGTATACTCATGGCACTCCATACTACCACTCTCCCCACCAAAAATAAAATTCCTTCCGCCGAAGCGGAAAGAATTTTATTTGTAGTGATAGCCTAAGTGAAAACTATCTCTTCTTGCGCTTTGATGTCTTCTTTTTTGCTGCCTTCTTTGTTGACTTCTTAGCAGCCTTTCTTTTCTTTGCCATAGTATTTTTTATTTCTTAGTAACGATGGTATTGCGGTTCGACCTTTTTCCGCTCGCTTGTTTAATTATAGTGCGAATGCGTGCGCAAAAAAATTTTTTTTATAGAATTGTGTGGATAACTTTTGCGCAAAAAAAAATACACACACGTGGTCGGCGAGGGCGAACTCCAACAAACATCTTTGCGAGTGCTGTCGCCGACCACGTGTGTGTACCTTTGCAACAAAGTATAGCAAAGGCGATAGAAACGTAAAACCCCTGTTCGCCGAAGCGAATGGGGCTTTACGCAGATGTTCGTTTGGTACTCACCACTTTATGAGCACTCACAGTAAGAAGTATAGTCAAAAAGAAATATTTCGTCAAGTGCACGTCTCTCTACTCAAGAGTAAATGGATTAATTCCAGATTTAATCGCGCTACTTAATTGTTCTGCTTTTGTTCTAGTAGCCGCTGATTCTGCTTTTGCTTTGAGTATTTCCAAAACAGTCAGAGCCCGATCACTCTTACCAGCATATACCGAGAGTCCTGCGAGCAGGAACATGTCATCATCACTTAATTTCTCATTCTCTTGGAGCATATTTTCTAACGATTCAGCCGCGCGCTTATAATCCTTTTGACTTGCATACCAAATCGCAAAACGCCGATCTGGGACCGCTTTAGTACCATACGCTTCAGCCATGAGCGTATTTGCAAGCTTCGGATTGCCTGTGGTAATTGCCGCAAGCGCATACATTTTGCGTGCCTCTATATAATTTGGATCTGAGTCAAAAACTTTTTTAAGTAACGCGAGTCCTTCTGTAGTGTGTCCTGTAGTCAATTTGATAGCAGCAATTTCAAAAAAGATACCTTGTTTTTGTGGTGATAAAAGAAGCGCTTTATTGAGGTATGTTTCTGCCCGTTGCGCTTGTCCACCACGAGAAAGAAAAGTTCCATAAATGAAAATCGGACGCGCATCTGTTGGATGACGTTCAATTTCATTCTCAATTGTAGTAGTAGTAAATTGAGAAAAGGATTGCTTGAATTCAGTCGGTATCGTTGGCTCGGAAAGAACATTTTGTGCTAAAGCTATAAGTTGAAGTGAAGCTTCTGAATTTGCAAAAGTATCACTATCAAAAATTTTTTTGAAAGTAGCAATATTTACTGTTATCCCTCCTTTTTGTGGAGTTAGTGCTTGGATTAAGTTCATAGATGCAATCAACGATCGTACATTCGCGTAATAGAGAACACTGACAGTTAAGATAACAACAAGTCCTTTACCCCACAGAGGAACAACAATTCGGCGCGTAGGATATTCAATAGGAATAGACGCTTCTGACGCTCGGACATGGATATAGCCCAATGTTGCAATAAAGAGAATGAGACTGATAAGATTGTCGAAGACAAATAAATTTTGAAATAAATACGCGCAAAGAAGTCCTGTAAGAATGGCCTGTTCTGGAAATGAAAAAGGTGTCTTTTTTGACCAGAGTCGCGCGAGACCAGTTCCATATAAACTCACATAGAAGAATGCTCCAACCAAGCCAGTCATTACAAGCCAGTCGATAAGAACATTATGTGAGCGATCAAACCACGGCTCTTGCCGCCACAAATGAGGATCGTAGTACTTGTTAAACACAACACTATAATTCTCCGGGCCCCATCCAAACAGAGGATGTTCAGTAAAACCCTTAAGACTCATGCGCCAAATAATGAGACGGGACTCTGTGGTACGTTCAGAGAGAGAGATCGCCGCAAATCGCGATAATACAGGGCTCGTCTGTACAAATGAGGTATTACGCACTACAAAAAATATTCCCACAACAAAAAGGACCACAGCGATACTGACCCCTGCAACACGCCGCGCAATGGGATATTCTTTCCCACGGAACCAAATGAGTATGCTCGTCACAAAAAGACCGATCAAAACTCCGAGAATAGCGCCACGTGTCGCAGTCTTATAGAGTACAAAGAGTTGAATCAGCGCACAGAGTGGATACCAGTAACGACGAGCACTCTCTCGTGTTGCGTTCACCCATAGTAATGCTGTGTAGAAAAAACCAAAGAGCATATAGACCGCCAGATAGGCTGAATTCCCGAGTGTGGCGTCAAGACGAACACTTCCTTGATGAATAGCATAGAATCCAGAAATTTGAGCGAGAGCGATTGCCGACACGCTCATACTCGCAACAAGATTAATCTGCCAGAATCGTCTCCACATTTTTATACTTGAGAGTGTACTGACGAGAACAATAAAATAGAGGAAAAGGTGAACATATGTAATGGCACCTTCCATGCGTTCAAAATTTGACCAGAAACTACGGTACGAATCAATGCTTACCGCTGTTGAAATAAGCACAGCAAGTGTAAGTCCAGAGATAGCCCATAAAATAATTCCGCGCCGAGGTCGCATGCGTGGCTCTTGGAGACAGGCAAGGAGCCACAGCGCAGTTAAGATCTCAATGATGATACGAAACGCGAAATTCTTACCCGTAATAAACGGAAAAAAGAGAGAATTAGAAACAATGAGTGGAATAAAAAGAAGCGCGTAGAGCCCCCCTATGAGAAAACGTCGGTACCAATTACTTATGTTCATACTGTCTACTCTAGCATAAAAACTATACGCATTCTAGTGTGTAGCACATAGGAATATTAGGCATGTGCCGTAATACTCATAACACTGCTCTTTTTAAAGGTAGCGAGGAGTATTCCTACTGGGCTAAGTAGCATTCTCGCTATGTGCCATAAAACAAAAGGGATCCGCATGTCAGAACGTTCAAATAAATAATTTATACTTCGTATCTCTACCCCCATGTCTCGTGTGCACTCTATCGTAGTAGTAACAAAACCCACCTCTGATAACAAGCGAGATATTGTTCTCGGAGAAAATAAAAAAAGATGCCGTGGAGTATCTAACGCAAACCAGTAAGTACGGAAAAGTTTTGCCGCAAGACTATTTACGTTAGGAGTACTCATACGTAGCTCGCCACCAGGTTTTAGCAAAGTTCGAAGGAATGATAGTGTAGCCCGAGGATTAGGGAGATGTTCAACAACATGACCCATATGGATAACATCGAAGTGTCCCTTAAACATACCGAGCGCCGTTTCAATATCACCGGTAGCGATCGTAAACCCTTTCCCGCGAGCAGAGACGCACGCATGTTCACTTGTATCAAATCCGCAGAACTCCCAGTGGGGATGGAATGCTCGCATACGCTCTAGGTGTGCTCCCCCACCACACCCAAAATCAAGGAAACTCGCACTGCTTGTATCTGGGGAAGTCTCGCGTTTTTTCTGGGAAAAGAGGAGGAATATTTTTTTAAGCACCCGCGAGAGAGTTCCGTATTTTAAGACGGAAGATTCGGTGTGATATGGCCCATAATCTTCAGGATAATACTTTTTCAGTTCTTCTTCTGTCGGTTGAGGCGAGAGGAAAACTAAGCTACAACGATCACAGCGATAGATCTGGAAAAGAGCATCATCAACTCTATGTAATCGGTCTCGCCCTAAAAAGAGAGTTCGTGAGTCTATAGAACCACATAAGTAACAAGTAGTTTTAGGACTTTGATTTATCATACACGAGTGAGTTGATGATTGAGAGTAATTGTTTACTCAATACAAGAGGAGTTAACGTTGTTGTAAATAGTTCATATCCTTGTTTAGCGAGACTTACACAGAGAGCTGGGTTGCAACGAAGTTCTTGAATTTTATTGGCTAAATCCTCTCCATTTCCCATTTCGCAGAGTAGCACATTTTCTCTGTCAGTAAGTAATTCGGTAATCCCCGCTGTCCTCCCAGTAATTATGGGGGTGCGGGAGGCGAGAGCTTCATATACTTTATTTGGTATCACACGAAGAGCTTTGTTGGTTATGCCAAAAATGCCTAACGAGACATCGGCCTCGGCAAGGTACTCTTTTAACTTGCTATAGGGAACACGGTTAAAGAAAGAGATATTCTGAAGATTTAGACTTTCCGAGAGCGCGAAGACAGAATCAAATGTCTGCCCCGTCCCAATAAGAATAAATTGAATAGACTCGCGTTCAAGGATTTTAGCGGCTTTAATGATAACCTCGACACCCTGGAGAGGATTAAAACATCCATGAAAATGTACTTTAAAGATGGAACTCTCTGGATGAACAGGGAGTGGATATATCTCTTCATCATCAGAACCAATAAAAATGCGTCCTATTTTTTTCTCGTGGAGATAAAAAGTGTGGATAAAATATTCCTTATGGGCATCAGTATCCACAAGAACCTTATCAGCAAGGTAGCACGAGAAATAATCAATAAACCAGTAGTAATAAGCACGTATACTCCTCCGAGCAATCACCGCACGGTCATCTACCATTGAGTCATACAAAGACACCAGCGCATCAAAAATAATAGGCTTCCGAGTCAGCAGACGGGCAAGAATTACTGATTGCTGACCAGGATATCCCACAACCATAACATCATAACGACCTCGAAGTGACCAATGTTTCCGTATAAGATCAAAATACTTAAACACTCCCCGTTTATGACTTACACAGAGAAGGACATTTACTCCTTGTTTTTTGAGTCCTTTAATAAAAACTCGATTACGACTGTACTCTGGATCAAAAATACCAAAATAACAGATGGTGATAGGATGTTCGTGGATTGTGTTCATTCAGCGTCCCTCGTCCCTGGCATAGAGAGGACGTACACCTGATTATAGACCTCATTGACTGGCTTTTGGTAGCGGACAAGAATAAGAATATTCTCCTGTGTATTCTCGACAAAGATCGTCCGATTCAGACGTAATAATGGCTCAAGGATCTTATTTTGGAAAAAGCTTGCCTTCGTCCACTTGAAAGGATGTTCTATGAAAAACGGGTATCGGTCAGTCTCGTAATAGATAGCGAGATCACGGTTATTAAGGAACGAGACACGATAGTTATGCGCGTGGTAGGAAAGGAATGCGTTCTCAACAAGCTCAAATCCAGAAAAGCCGAAAATAATATCGCTCGGATCAGTTTTGATCCTGCGTATCTGTAGAGCGAGAGCGATCGTGTGATATAACCGTGATGGCCGCAGAGAATAAAAAAAGCGCGGGAGCGTGATGACCTCATTAAAATGTGAGGTAAGAAAGTCAACATCAATAAGGTTCCACCGGAGGTGCTTAGAGATAACAAGTGTTAAACGTTGGGTTGGATTCTCCTTTTTAATATGAAGAGCAAGCGCAACAGCAGTGGCAGAAAAACTAATATCACTCATGATAAACCAGATTGTTTTTGGATTTCTGGAAAGAATAGTATGGAAACTCTTCGGTATTTGCACAACAACAGAAGAATGTTCATTTTCTACAAATGCACAATCAAGTGAATCTATAAAAAAGCTCTCTGGTAACTCAAAAAAATATAATTTTCTGTAGAAATCAGTTGAGACACTTCCTACACAATCACGAAAAATCTCAAGAAAAACATAGGAAGATATACCAAAACTGAAGGCAACAGCAGAAGCCCATGAACTTGCTGAAAATACATATTTAATATCATCACGATTTTGATAGAGAAAAATTTCCGCATTATTTTTCTCTTTAATAAGTTCAAAGCCTTCTAAATTAAGCATCGTGAACTCATCCGTCTCGGCGGGATGCGGTTTGTAATAGAGTATCAGCCCCTTACAATGTTCCCTGACATAATTTAGACAGAGGTTAGTTAGTCGTACATACTCAGCCATATCAGCGTATGGCATGTTTCTAAAATCATTACCAAGAAAGACTACCTTCCGTCGATTTCCTTGAGCTCCTTGGTATTCCCAATTATAAGGAAAACCAACGTATTCATAATTTTGACGATGAGTATTGAGGCCTTTATATTTAGCGATGTTCATCCCTCTAGAAGTTTGGGTTAAACTCCCGTAATTTTTTTATCGCCCTAAGATAGCCCTCACCTCCAAACTTATGTCCTTGCCAAATTTCTGGCAAATACCAGGCATCGTTAGATTCCATTTTTTTAAGGAGTGCACGGAAGTCTATTGTTCCATCACCAATTTGTAATCCCTCCCCGTTAAGTCGTGCGGCATCAGAAATATGAAAATAACGAACGAGTGGAAGGATAGTCTCAGCATAGTCTAACAAATCTTTTTTGAAATAATTACAATAGAGTGCCGCATGGGAAGTGTCAAAAGTCACTCCATACCCATGCGCCGTGGCAAAATCTCGGATCTCTTTTGCGTCCATAAAATTTGACTGATACTGTTGTCCACCAAAATACCATGCGCACGTCGGCATATTCTCAAGAAGTAATTCAAAACCATCAACGTTAAGTTGTTTAAGCGAAGCGAGAAAATTTTTATTATGGACATCAATAAGATCTATCCGTGGTTTGCTAATATCCATACCTCCGGGATGAACAATGAACTTGACGCGCTCATTTTTGTTACGGAATAGTTGTTTGAGCTCTCGTGCGTGAGAGAGAGCCTTGTTAAAAAATTCTATAGATTTTTGTCTGACGGTAGAATCTGTGCTTGAGAGATTAAGGAGTAAATCTCCATTATATTCAGGCCCGTGAACGACAAGATCAACAGGGTAGTTACCTGTATATTTTTTATTTTCATTGATATCAGAGTCAGTGAGATGAATCTCGATAAAATCAGAGCCGCACTTTATCATAGTATCAATATCCCCCATCCGCGCTACCACTCCCCAGTTACGCTTCCCTGCTCCAATGACAGGAATATCGTGCTCATTGAGATGCACGTCCGATTCCAATAAATAGTCGTCTTTTTTAAGGTCGCGCTTCGCAAGGGTTTTTCCTACAAAAAGATCTAGTTTAAGAGGATTAGTTCCTTTCCCGGGGCTCTTGAGTTCAATATCTTCATAAGTGAGGACAGTCCCCTTCTTAAGGTCTCGCGCCGCGACAAGGCTTTTTGAAAGTGTCTCACGATTAAGGTACTCACCCCGTGAGGGAAAGCGGGTGTCATCACCAAGACTTGTCTCTACAGTGCGAATTTGCTGTACAAGCTCAGTAAACTCTTCGGGAAGCAAACTCGCCCGATGGTCAGGACCTTCTTGTAACCTGTCCAAGGTGATATGCTTTTCTATAATCCGTGCGCCAAGGGCAGCCGCGGCAAGAGATACAGAGACGCCAGCCTCATGACCCGAGTATCCCACTGGGCAGTCAAACTTCTCACGAAGTGTCTTAATAAAATTCAGATTGATATCATGATAGGGCGCTGGATAGGTACTATTACAATGAAGGAGTGCGTAGGAAGCATTAATTTTATTTAGGAATTGCACCAGTTGCTCGATTTCTGAAACAAAAGACATTCCTGTTGAAATAATAAGTGGCTTCCTAAATCCTGCAGCTTGTCCGATAAGCTTGAGATTATACATGTCGGCAGAAGCAATCTTAAAGGCATTCACGCCAAGCTTCTCTAAAAAGTGGAGACTATCCGTATCCCAAGGAGTACAGAGAAAATCGATGTTCTTTACTTTTGCGTACTCATAGAGGGCAGTCATATCATCCTCGGAAAGCTCGGTCTTAACAATGTGGTGTAGCGTGTAATGAACTCCGTGTTCCTGCTGGGATAATGAGTTCAATACTGGATCAGCATATAATTTTTTGAGTGAACGCTTTTGGAACTTTACGCAATCTGCCCCCGCTTTAACGGCTTCATCAATGAGAGTCTTTGCGATGGTTACATCTCCTTGATGGTTAAGCCCGATCTCTGCGATGATATAGATCGGTTCAGATTTAGATATTGTTCTATTGCCAATCTTTATTTCTTTCATAGAAAAAATACTCTACCATGCAGTCCATCCCCCATCAACATATATCTCAGTTCCTGTAATAGAAGTAGATTTTTTGTTTAATAATAATTCAAATACGGGGATTATCTCCCCAATATCCATGAGCCTTTTGAGTGGAGTATTATCACTATAATTTTTTACAAATGAAGCCTCCTGCTTAGGATCAGCGATGCCCCCAAGAACAACCGTGTTGATTCTAAAATGAGGTGCGTAGTAGGTAGCAAGGTATTTTGACATCATTGTCATTCCCGCTTTAGAAATAGAATACCCTATGTGTTTGACAAAATCTTTATAGATATGGTGTTTTGGCGCACGTGTCCCATAAATTGAGCCGACAGTGATGATAACACCCCCTTTATTGTTCTTTATAAATTGTCTAGAAATACTGAAAAGACTCACCGTATTTACATTTAAAAATTCTCGTATCTCATCTAAAGGGACTTCAATGGGAGAGACCGGCTTCGTATTTTTTTTGGGTATAGGATTATATGCATGACATAAAATCACACCATATATATGCTTGTTGGTCTTAAACCATTTCTTAACAAATTCTTCATCTGTCAGATCATGGCCGAG
>ERZ1292632.2213-Hain-H43-01um-R2-2213-length-16748-cov-7_pt1 | contig 16748 bp, 13 predicted proteins | sample MGYA00564407_ERZ1292632 | MGnify/ENA primary metagenome ERZ1292632 (study PRJEB36523, sample SAMEA6512637) | groundwater metagenome | collected 2019-01-08 | study: AquaDiva: Metagenomics assemblies of 32 groundwater samples | reverse complement strand
TATGACCACATTGACCTCGCGCGCGCTCGCGCGCGAAACATCACTGTCGTTAATGTGCCGGCTTACGGCGAGCACACCGTCGCCGAGTTCGCTTTTGCTTTATTGTTGGCGGTCACGCGGCACATTTGTTTAGCCAACGAGCGTGTCGTTCGTGGCGGCGCGTTCAGTCCCGAAGGCCTGACTGGTTCCGATCTCTTCGGTAAAACCGTCGGGGTAATCGGAACGGGACGAATCGGTAAAAATTTCATCCGCATCGCTCACGGTTTCGGTCTGAAAATAATCGCCTTTGATGTTTTTCCCGATCAGGAATACGCCAAAACAGAGGGTTTTAATTATCAACCGCTTGATGAAATCCTGCGCGAATCAGACATTATCTCGCTCCATTTGCCGGAAAATAAAGACACTCATCATTTAATCAATCGTCAGCGCGTTGAACAAATGAAAAAAGGCATTATTGTTATTAACACTGCCCGCGGTTCGGTAATTGACACCGAAGCTCTCGTTTGGGGACTGAAGCAAGAAATTATTTCGGCCGCGGGACTCGATGTTCTAGCCGAAGAGGGCAATGTGGCTGACGAGATGCATTTATTGTTCAATCCTCATCCGCAGGCGGCGGAACTAAAAACGCTTCTGCTCAATCACTACCTGATTAATCACCCAAATGTCCTGATTACACCCCATATGGCTTTCAATACGAAAGAAGCGATTGGGCGTATTATTGACACAACGATTGAGAACATCAATTCATTTGCGAACGGTGAAATAAAAAATGAAGTGGCGTAATTTTTCTATCATCGCTCATATTGATCACGGTAAAAGCACTTTGGCCGACCGTTTTCTCGAATTGACTGGCACCATTGAACCGAGGCAAATGCAAGCGCAGGTGCTTGACAGTATGGATTTGGAACGGGAGCGCGGCATCACGATTAAAATGACGCCGGTTCGGATGGTCTACCGCGATTATGTTTTAAATTTGATTGATACGCCCGGCCATCTGGATTTCGCTTATGAAGTTTCGCGATCGCTCAAAGCCGTGGAAGGCGCCCTGCTTTTGGTTGATGCCACGCGCGGCGTGCAAGCGCAAACGCTTTCGGTCTTGGCCGCCGCCCGCGCCCAAGGTTTGAGAATCATTCCGGTGATCAATAAAATTGATTTAAATTCAGCTCGGCCGCAATTGGTGAAAACGGAACTGGTCAAATTATTAAATTGTCGGCCGGAAGATATTTTTGAAATTTCTGCCAAAACGGGGCAGGGCGTCGCCGGACTTTTGGCAGCGCTGGTTGAAAAGATTCCACCGCCGACCGCCGAGTATATTTCCACGAACGGCGCGCGGGCGCTGGTCTTTGATTTTGATTATTCCAATCATCGCGGCTTGATCGTTTATGTGCGGATTTTCGACGGCGCCATCCGTCCGGACGATAAACTGGTCTTTGCCGTTTCCGGCGAACTTTTTACCTGTTTGGAAGTGGGTTATCTGGCGCCGACCAGACAACCACAGGACATTTTGTCGGCCGGAGAGATTGGTTATATTATTACTGGCATCAAAAAATTAAACCGGGCCAAAGTCGGCGAAACAATTTTAAAAGTTAACCGGCCGTTACCGCTGATTCCCGGCTACACCGAACCAAAACCGATGGTCTGGGCGTCGCTTTATCCGGCGAGCCAGAATGATTTTAATTTACTGCGCCAAGCGCTGGCGCGCCTCAATCTGTCCGACGCCGCTCTGTCGTTTGAGGAAGAAGCAGTCGGCATTCTCGGGCGCGGTTTCCGCGCCGGTTTTTTGGGTCTTTTGCATTTGGAAATTGTGACCGAACGGCTACGTCGGGAACATGGTCTGAAATTAGTAGTAACCGCTCCCTCAATCAGTTTTTGTTTGACCGACCGACGCACCGGCCAGTCAGAAATAATTTACGCCTACCATCTTTTCCCGGACGAACTGCGCGAGCGAACGGTAACCGAGCCGTATGCGCTGACGGAGATTTTAACGCCGCCCGAATATCTCAGCCCAATTCTGGTGTTGCTTCAGGAGCATGAAGCCAAAGTTCTGGCCACTGAAAATTGGAGTGAAAATAGAATTATTTTAAAATCGGAAATGCCATTGCGCGAACTGATGCGTCATTTTTTTGATGTTTTAAAAAGCGTTTCGGCTGGTTTTGCTTCTCTGTCTTATCAATTGATTGATTGGCGGCCGGCGCCGGTGGTAAAATTGGAAATCTTGATTGCCGAAGAAGTGGTGCCGGCGCTGACGCGCGTGGTGCCGCGCCGGCGGTTGGAACTAGAAGCGGAAGCATTAGTGGAAAAACTGAAAGAACTTTTGCCGCGCGAGCTGTTTGTGGTTAAAATTCAGGCGCGCACCGGCGGACGGATTATCGCGGCACGTTCCATTTCAGCGCTGAAAAAAGACGTTACCGGTTATCTTTACGGCGGCGACATCACGCGCAAGCGCAAATTATGGGCGAAACAGGCGAAAGGGAAAAAACGACTACAGGCCCGCGCCCGCGTCAATATTTCGCCGGAAGTTTTTCTTAAATTAGCCCAATGAATTTTTATCAAAAAATCGTTAAGCCGATTTTGTTTCTATTTTCACCAGACCTGGCGCACCGGCTGGCAGGTTTCGGCTTGCGAACGGTCAATCGTCTGCCACCGGCCAAATGGCTGACGCGCCGGCTTTTTAATTTTGAACATCCGAAACTGGAGAAAATAATTTGCGGTTTGCGGTTTAAAAATCCGATCGGCTTGGCGGCCGGTTTTGACCCGAATGGCCGGCAGGCGGCGATGTATTCAACAATGGGTTTCGGCTGGTCGGAAATCGGCTCGGTGACTAATGCGCCGCAAGCCGGTAATCCGCCGCCGCACGCCGCACGCTTGATTGAAGATAATAGTTTGATTGTTCACAAGGGTTTAAAAAATTTAGGCGTGCGGGCGGTCGTTGAACATTTGAAGCGGCTAAAAACGGCGGGGCAGATTGATTATCCGCTCGGCTTGTCCATTGCCCGCACCACGGACATTGCCGAGGCTGACACGGCGCGCGATTATCTGGCCAGTTTTCGGGCGGCGGCCGAGGTGGCTGATTATGTGACGATTAATGTTAGTTGTCCGAATGTCGCTTGCTTTACGCCCGAGAAACAACTTTTGCACGTGGCGGAAATTTTGCGGCTAATTGATGTGGAACGAATTGAACAGAAAATTAAAATGCCAATTTGGATTAAATTTGGTCCCGATCTCGGCGAAGCCGATAATGAACGGTTGATTGAACTCTGTTTAAGGTATCATGTGGACGCGATTGTCTTGACGAATTTGGTGAAAGACCGGAGGAAATTGGTTTTTCAGAGCCGAAACACCGCTTTGGCCGGCGGCGTGAGCGGCAAACTTTTGGCGCCGTATTCACTGGCCACTTTAAAATTTTTTGCCAAACGGCTCAATGGTCAGATTCCGCTCGTCAGCGTCGGCGGTGTTTTTAACGCCCAAGACGCGCTGGAACGTTTCCGCGCCGGCGCCTCACTCGTTCAATTAATTACCGCTTGGATTTTTGAGGGCCCGGGTCTATTGAAAAAAATCAATCGGGAATTGGTTGAGACGGGATCTCCAATGTTATAATACATTGTGCGAATGAAACATCGTATCATTAGATTGACTTTGATCGTGGTCGGAACATTATTTATTTTTAAATTCATTTTGATTCCGGTGCGGATTAGCGGTCAAAGTATGGAACCGAATTATCACAATGGTGGCTTCGTGTTTGTTAATCGTCTGCCATATTTCCGCCACGCGCCCTCGCGTGGCGATGTCGTGGCCATCCGATTAAGTGGCACGAGTATGATGTATTTAAAGCGAATTATTGGTTTGCCCGGCGAAGTTTTGGAAATTAAAAAAGGAGTGGTGCTAATAAATAGTAGTCCACTTCAAGAATCATACATTATCGAACGGGATGAATGGCAGATTGAACCCATAATGCTTGCGCCCGGCGAATATTATGTGATTGGTGATAATCGAAGAATGCCGTCCGATGGTCATTTATTCGGTCGAGTCGAAAATAAAAGGATTATCGGTCGAGCCTTGTGGTAATATTTATTCTAATAATATGATCACGAAAAAAGTTTGGTGGGTCATTCTGTCAATTACTGTCATTGCTGTTTCAGTTTTATATTTTTCTCCGAGCGACAAACGACAGATCAAAACTCGGTTAATTGATTTGACCGAGGATTTATCTTTTTCAGCTAAAAATTCCGGACAAATCGCGACCGCATTGTGGGCAGACAAAATTGCCGACTACTTTTCAGAAGTCGTGGCCATCACGCTTGAGGAAGTCAACGGTCAAACTTGGTCGCTTGATAAACGCGAAAATCTGAAACAGACACTACTCGCCGCGCGCCCGCGGCTGGGGTCATTAAAAGTTTCGATGAATGATTTAGTCGTATCAGTAGAATCATCAATCACTAGCCGGGCGATCGCGACGCTCACGGCGCAGTGGCAAGAAAAAGGATTCGATTCAAGCCTTTGGGCGCGCGAAGTGATTTTTGAATTAGTTAAGCACGATCGACAATGGTTCGTAGTTAAAGTTGAGAGTGTGTCAGTGATTAAGCGTTAGTGTGAGAGTAAGTTTAAACTCCTCCAAAATAAAAATAAATCGAGGATTATTAGCGTCTCGACCTAAGGCTTACAAATAGCAGCTTTAACACCGCCGCCAACGGCGCGGATAGTCGGACTGGAAGAGGCAAACCCCGAACTATCAACGCAAAAATTACCAGTCTCGTCGCCCAACTCGACGTGAGCCGCCCATGATGCTCGGCTGTTAGATTGAAGACACGTGATAGTTGTTGAAGCTTGCCCGGCCGCTGCCATCTTCTTTTTTAAAGTTGAACATATGGTTTTTGTATACAACCCTTTTGAATCCACTTCTAGTTCAGCTTCAGCCCGCAAACTACTCATTACCGCTTTGGTCATTGCCGCGTCTGACCGCGCTCGGCTCTTTTTTAAAACATCAGGAAATAATTGACCCAGCACTTCTTTAATGTTTTTAAAATTAATGGGGGGAGTAATGACCGTCGGTTGGTTGTGATTAGTTAATTCCGAACGCCAAGTCAGACCGATTTGTTTATTCTCCCATTGCGGCGCCGTTCCCGCTGGCGGCACAAACCGCAGACGGTAAGTTTCGGCGAGAATCAGACCGGATAAATCTTCCACCCAGATTGAAAATTGGCCGTTACTCGCCAGATAATTGAAGATTTGTTCCGCTTCCGGACTCTTTAAATCATTCAGTTCATCGCGTCCGGGGTTCGGAAATTCAACCAAAAGCCGTTCATAAAACCTAATTAACGACTCGCGATTGATGGCCAAATCGTAACGCCAGGCATTTTTCTCGCCAATCTTCTCTCGCCGTTTGGCCACTTTAGCGACCAGCACTTTTTCTTCCTCGGCAATTTTCAAAATCTTTTCAGTTATCGCGGCAACCTTTTCCTGATTCTTTGCCGATTCCTTATTAAGGTCGGACATCAATTGAGAAAAAGAAATTTGCCAATTACCGTCCGTTAAATCCTCGGGCGTAATTTTTACCCATAACCCCTTAACGGCCGAGAGGTCAAAGAAAAAGAAAGTCGGAAATTTATTGAGCCGGACGTAAAAATCGGTCCCCTTTTTCAGCCATTCCAAATCAAAACTGAAACTAAAGTCGCCGCCGGCCAACTCCGCTTTAATCTGCGCTTGAGTATCGCTGGTTGACCAATCTTTGGCGGTCCGATTGAAAAGGCCGCTCGCTTCGCTCGCGAGTCGAAAATCAGCCGGAAGGGGAATGCGAGAAGTCTTAAACGGAAAATCGTGTCCGTCTAAATCAACGGTGAATGGTTTAGCGTCGGTCTCCCGCGGTTCGGTTTTTATCTCCAACGACGAATGATAATTGGCGGAGTTTAATTGGGAAAAACTTTCCACCAAACCGGCCAGCAAATTTTCCGGGGCGTAAGACGGCCGGCTGAACGGGCCGATTTTTTGCCAATAAGCGTAACCGACCGCGCCGCCGCCCGCGAGCAATAACAGAATGACGATGATCAGCAGAACTTTGGGCCAAACCGATTGCCGCCGAACCGGTGGCGGCATTGCTACTGGTTTAGTATTCATTATTGGTATTGGCGCCGGTGGTATCGGCGCCGGATTTTGCGTCGGCGGCGGTTCAGGCGGATGAACAAACGGCGAATAATCAGGCGACATATTGACTCCAGTCTAACACAATCTAGAGATTAAAAATAACTGGGGATAAATTAAAATGAAAATAAAAAAAGCGGAGCACACGATCGTCGTGCACTCCGCCGCGTTGGGATAGTCCTTTCTCGTTGGACTCCTCAGATCGGATTTTATTCACAGGACCGTCCCGCAGCTCGCTCAGCAACTCTGCATCTCGAACTACACCACACAACAATTTCCAACCATAGGCAGATCCCTCTCAACAAAAACCGCACCCCTAAAACGAACTCTCTATTGGCCAGAATAGCATAACGCGCTATAATGGCAAGTAAGTTATCCACAACTATTATTTTATGCTTGAACCGCCGCGCGCCAAAAAAATTCCGAAGGTAATCAAAACACCGCATGGCGATCGGACGGACGATTATTATTGGCTCCGCGACCGCGACAACCCGGCGGTGTCGGAGTATTTAAAACAGGAAAATTCTTACACCGAGGAAGTAATGCGCGGGACCGCTGAACTACAAGAAAAGTTATTTGCCGAAATAAAATCGCGACTTCAGGAAACCGACGCCACCGTACCGGCCAAACTTGATGATTATTATTACTATTCGCGTACCGAGGCGGGGAAACAATATGAAATTCATTGCCGCAAAAAGGGCGCTCCGACGGCGTCCGAAGAAATCCTGCTTGATTTGAATGTTCTGGCCGAAGAATTAACCGCCAATTATTTGCGTTTGGGTGTATTTTCCATTAGTCCCGATCATCGTTATTTGGCGTATTCATTAGACACCGCCGGCGCTGAAAATTTTATTTTGCGTGTTAAGGATTTAAACACCGATCAATTGCTAGCCACGGAAATTAAAAATACCTATTACACTTTGGCTTGGGCCGGCGACAGTCAAAGTTTTTTTTATACGACTCTGGATGAAATTAAACGACCGAATAAAGTTTATCTTCATCAATTAAATCAACCGACCGCCGCCGATGTTTTGGTTTATGAAGAAACCGACCATCGTTTTAATGTTTGGTTGCGGCCGGCGTTAAGCCGACAAATGATTTTTATTGATTTGGAAAGCGGCGACGCCACCGAATGCCGATTGCTTGATGCCAAACAACCGTCCCGGCCGCCGCGACTCGTTGAATCGCGGCGGGCGGGAGTTGAATATTACCCTTATCATCACCCGGCCGGCGACACACTTTATATTTTGACCAACGACGGCGCGCCGAATTTCCGGCTGATGAAAACCGCTGTCGCCGCGCCCGGACGAAACCATTGGCTGGAGATTGTGCCGCCGCGCGCGGCGGTCATTCTTGATGATCTGGAAGTTTTTGAAAAACATTTGATTTTGACGGTTAAGGAAAACACTTTGTCGCGATTTGAAATTATCAACTTGGCCGATTGGCAGACGAAACAACTTAATTTTACTGAGCCGATTTACGTCGTTCAGACCGAGATAAATTTGGAATTTGCCGTCCGCTCGTTTCGTTTTCGTTACTCTTCACCACTGACACCAGATTCTATTTTTGATTATGATTTTTCCACCGGCGAAAGAAAACTGCTTAAGCGACAAGAATTGCCTTCGGGTTATGCCACCGATCAATACAGTAGCGAGCGATTATGGGCGCCAGCGCTGGACGGCACGTTAATTCCAATCTCATTGGTTTATCGTCGGCCGCTGACACCGGACGGCGCGCGGCCGTTATTACTTTATGGTTACGGCGCGTACGAAATGACCGTGGAAACCTATTTTTCCCCGTCACTTTTATCATTACTTGATCGGGGAATAATTTTCGCCGTCGCTCACATCCGCGGCGGCGGCGAACTCGGTCGGAGCTGGTACGACGCCGGCCGATTTTTAAACAAGCAAAATACATTCAGCGACTTTATCGCCGCGGCCGAATACTTGATTCACGCGGGTTGGACGAGCGCGGCGAAATTAGCGGCCGTCGGCCGAAGCGCCGGCGGCCTGCTGATCGGCGCCACCGCCAATCAACGGCCGGATTTATTTCGAACGCTGGTGGCCGATGTGCCGTTTGTGGATGTTCTCAATACGATGCTTGATCCGTCCTTGCCGCTGACCGAATTTGAATACGGCGAATGGGGCGATCCGCGGGAGAAAAAATTTTACGACTGTTTGTCCGCCTATTCGCCGTATGATAATGTCCGCGCCCAAAATTATCCTAATTTATTAGTTACCGCCAGCTTAAACGATCCGCGCGTCGCTTATTGGGAACCGGCCAAATGGGTGGCTAAATTGCGGGCGACGAAAACCAACCAGAATCTATTATTGTTAAAAACCAACTTCGGCGCCGGCCACGCCGGCGCCTCGGGCCGTTACGACGCTCTGCGCGAGTTGGCTTTTGAATACGCTTTTGTCTTAAAAACTCTGGGATTGGAAGGATAATTTTTTAATTTGCTTTATTTCTGACGGCCTGTTATTATCCCGATTAGGATCGCCGAAGAGGAGTATGCCGATGCCGAAATTGTGTCGAGTCTGGCCCTTGGGGTTTGAGGAGGGAGATTTAGCTCAATATCGCGGTCAAAAGGTTATTGTTTTGGCTTTTCCGCCGGAAATTTTGGGTCGGGGAGTGGTGCCTGTGGCTCGCTTTGCGCCGCCGCGGCTTGTCAGAATTGTGCCGGCTGACGACCTAGAGCGGCTAATTATTCCGCCACTTGGTTAATCAACGAAAGGCGCTAGAAGCGGGGCCGAAGACATTGCGTTTCCGGCCCTTTTTATTTACACTAAAACTATTGATAAATAATCTTTTATTTTATGAATGAAAAAACCAAAAATTATCTCGGTTGGGCGATTATTTTGGCGATTCTAGTTTCCGCCGGCGCGCTCTGGTGGCTGGCCAAAACTTACGCCGATTCCATTCAACCCGGACTTTATCGCAGTTTTGCCGTCTCCGCCGAGGGCCAGGCCGTTGGCGTGCCGGATGTGGCGCGGTTTACTTTTACCGTGATTAACGAAGGCGGCAAAGACATCGCCGCTTTGCAAAAAGATAACACTACGCGCGTTAATCGGGTGATTGATTATTTGAAATCAAAAAAAATTGCCAAAGAAGATATCAAAACCCAGAATTATAATTTGGAACCGCGTTACGAATCAACCCCTTGCCAATCGGTAATTTATCGCGCCAATGACGATACTGTTTGTCCGCCGCCGTCAATTGTTGGCTACACGGTCCGCACGGCGGTGGCGATTAAAATGCGGCAATCTTTATTTTCCGCCTTGGGCGAGGTTCTGTCCGGCGTCATTGAACAGGGCGCCAACGCCGTGTCAGAACTTTCCTTCACTGTTGATGAGCCGATAAAATTGGAAAACGAGGCGCGCGCGGAAGCTTTGGCTCGCGCCCAGATGAAAGCCAAAGCCACGGCCGCGGCCGGCGGTTTCCGTTTGGGTCGGCTACTTGGCATTGATGAAGGCGGCGTTTACGACAAATACGGCCGCGGCGGCGAAATGATGACTCTGTCCGCCGCCCCAGCTCTGCCCGCGCCGACGATTGAACCCGGTTCGCAAACAGTCAATGTTTCGCTGACTCTCCGTTATGAAATTAAATAAAATAAAAAATCACTGATGAATGAAAGCGACCCACCGGCAATTAATTGAAGATTTAATTTTGAGCGGTGTCTTGCGGACACCGGCGATTATCGCCGCCTTTGAAGCCATTGACCGTCTGGATTTCCTGCCCCCGTCGGAACGGGGGCAGGCCTATCTCAACGAGCCGCTGCCAATCGGTTTCGGTCAGACTATCTCCCAGCCGCGGACGGTAGCTTTTATGCTGGAAAAATTAGCGCCCGCGTTGGGTCACAAAATTCTGGATATCGGTTCGGGCTCGGGCTGGCAAACCGCGCTCTTGGCGCAATTAGTCGGTTCAACGGGTAAGGTGATCGGCTTGGAAGTGATTCCGGAGCTTTGCCAACTAAGCCGGCAAAACCTCGCGCGTTATAATTTTCTGCGGCGCGGCACGGTGGAATTGCATTGCCAAAATGCGGCCAAGGGTTTTTTAGCCGCCGCGCCATTTGATCGGATCATTTCGGCCGCGTCCGCGGCTACTTTGCCGCCGGCCTGGCTGGAACAATTAAAAATCGGCGGCCGACTGGTCGCGCCGGTGGATTCCACAATTATTTTTAGGCGAAAAACCGCGCCGGATAAATTTGTCCAGAAAATTTTTCCCGGCTTTGCTTTTGTCCCATTTGTCGGTGAATAAAAAATTTAACCTAAAAATTTCTCAACGATTTTCTTGACTGTCGAGCCGTCAGCTCGGCCCGACCGGATAATTCTTTCATCAATGCGCCGATCAATTGGCCGAGATCTTTTTTACCGTTTATACCCAATTCTTTTATCTTGGCCGCGACCAACTTCTCAATCTCCATTTCCGGCATTTCGGCCGGTAAATAGTTTTTAATAATTTCCAACTCGGCGCGCTCGGCGGCGACGAGATCATCACGGCCGCCGGCCGCGAATTGTTGAATTGAATCCAGCCGCTGTTTGGCTGCACGACGAATGACGGCGAGCGCCTCGTCGTCGTTTAATTCTTCGTCCGGCCGCCGCCGTTTGCTCATCAACTCATTGACGAACGCCGCCGTCAATCCGCGCGTCACCATCAATCTGACTGCGTCTTTAGTCAACATGGCCTTTTTTATTTCTTCTTTGATTTGTCGGTGGATCACGTTTATATTGTAATGAATAATCAATCTAGGTCAATGTTATACTAGCAATGTGAAGCCGAACGATCAAAAATTTATGGCCTTATACTGCGCCCTCAACCCGGCGCAGAAACAGGCCGTGGATACTATTGACGGGCCGGTAATGATTATCGCCGGTCCCGGCACCGGCAAAACATTAGTTTTGACCCTGCGCATCGCCAACATTTTGCGCCAGACCGACCTGCCGCCGGATGCTATTCTCGCGTTGGCCTTCACGCGCTCGGCCGTCGCGGCGCTGCGCGCGCGGCTGGTGGAAATCATCGGCAGCGTCGGTTATCGCGTCAAGATTCACACTTTTCACAGTTTTTGCAACGAGATCATAAAAACTTACCCGGAATATTTTCCGCGGATTATCGGCGCGACCGCCGCTTTGCCAGTGGATCAAATTGGAATAATGAAAGAGGTGATTAACGCCGCGCGGCTCAAATTATTAAAACCTTTCGGCGCGCCGGATTATTACCTGTATCCGGCGTTGGAAGCGATTGACCGGTTGAAAAAAGAAAATATCACTCCTCGTGAACTTGAGAAATTACTTCGTGGTTCGGAAATAAATCGAAAACTTGAACGGAATCGGGAATTATTGAAATTATATCGCGGTTACGAAACAAAATTGGAGCAACGGCGGCTCTATGATTTTAACGATATGGTGATGGAGGTAATCAAAGTGCTGGCCGCCGATCGCGATTTTCGCACCGAATTGCAGGAGGAATTTCAATATCTGCTGGCCGACGAACATCAAGACGCCAACCAGGGACAAAACGAACTTCTACATTGGTTGACCGATTTTAGCGACCGGCCCAATTTGTTTATTGTCGGCGACGCCAAGCAAGCGATTTTCCAATTTCAGGGCGCGTCGTTGGATAATTTTAATTATTTTCGTCGACTTTATCCGACGGCCAAAATAATTACTTTGACCGACAATTACCGTTCCCGCCAGTCAATTCTTGACGCCGCCCACAGTTTGATTAAATCAAGCCACGGTCTTGACCAAGCGGCGCTCGCGCCGCTTCGCGCCGCCGGCGGCGGGATCAATTCAGCCAAGATCGGCGGAATCACTTTACGGGTTTTTTCAAATGAAGCGGCCGAATTCAATTGGCTGGCGCAGTCAATCAAAGAGAAACTAAAAAGCGGCTTAACGGCCGACCGGCTGGCCGTCATTTTTCGCGACAACCGCGACGCCGAACCGATGGTTGAAATTTTTGAACAAGAAAACATCCCGTTTATCGTGGAATCGGAAACAAACGTGCTCCGCGACATTGATTTACGCAAACTAATTTTGCTGTTTAGAACCATTCATTATTTCGGCGCTGACGATTGGCTGAAACAAACGCTCCATCTTGATTTCCTAAACCTGCCGCCGCTCGCGGTCTGGCGCTTAATCACCGACGGTCAAAAACTTAAACGGCCGCTCTATGAATTGTTGCGTTCAAGTTTTCCCCGCTTTTATCAAAAATTGGAACGGTGGCATCGGCTATCCCATAATGCCAATTTCACCGATTTGTTCGGCCGCGTGCTGGCGGAATCGCATTTCCTGCCTTATCTTCTGAAGAAGGCCGCGGCGGCCGATAAATTGGAAAAACTCCATTCATTTTTCGCCGAGCTAAAAAATATCTTGAAAGCCAACCCCGATTTTATGTTAACTGATTTTATCCATTATCTCGATCTATTGGAAGAACAGCATATCGCCATTAACTTGAAGAACACCATGCCGCAAACCGGCATTCGGCTCCTGACCGCCCACAAAGCCAAGGGTTTGGAATTTGACGATGTGTATATCGTCCGGGCTTATGATGGTCATTTTGGCAATCGCCGCGCCGTCAATTTTTTCAATTTGCCGGTCCGAAATTTACCCGTGGTTGACGAAGAAGCGATTGAATCCGAACGGAAATTATTTTATGTCGCGCTGACGCGCGGTCGCTTTAACGTGGCGATAAGCTACACCCAGACTAATGACGACGGCCGACACCGTCTGCCAAGCCAGTTTTTGGAGGAGATAAATAAAAATTTAATTGAAACCGTCACTACCGCCGATTTTGAAAAATCGCCGGAAACCAAGCCGGAGAAACAATTCAAATTGCGCGCCTATCAAGGAGCTAGTTTGCGCGACAAAACTTTTTTAAATCAGCTTTTTACCGAGCGCGGCCTATCGGTCACGGCTCTGAATAATTACTTGGCCTGTCCGCTTAAATATTTTTTCAACAATCTCCTGCGCGTGACCAAGGTTCAAAGCCGGGCGCTCCTCTACGGCGTGGCGGCGCACGAGGCGTTAAAGGTTTTTTTTGACCGTTACGCCCGCGCGGACAAGACCTCCGCCCAAATGCTTGTCGCGGCCTTCGGCCGCGTCTTGTCGCGCCAGCCGCTCGCGGCGGCCGAACAAGCGGAAATTTTAGCCAAAGGCAAACGCGCGCTCACCGGCTTTTTTAAATGTTATTATCCACGCTGGCCGCGCGCCGTGATCAATGAATTCAAAGTGCGCGGTGTTTTTTTGAAACCGGATCTGCGGTTGACGGGACAGATTGATAAAATTGAATTTTTAAGCACCGGCGGACGGGAAGTAAAGGTGGTGGATTATAAAACCGGTCAGCCAAAATCTCGCCGCGAGATTTTGGGACAGAATAAAAATTCCACCGGCGATTATTGGCGCCAACTCGTTTTTTACCGTTTGCTTTTAGATAACTACGATCGGGGAAAATATCGCGCCGTCAGCAGCGAACTGGACTTTATTGAACCGAATCCCAAGGGCGAATATAAAAAAGAACGATTTGAATTAACCGATGACGCCGTGGCGGAATTGAAAGAATTAGTGGAAAAAACGGTTGCCGAAATCCGCGCCTTCAAATTTTTCCACCGCGGCTGCGCTCGGCCGAGCTGCGAGGCCTGTACCCTTTGGCGTCTGATGGGGCGAAAGTTTTAGCGAGTCACCTTTATTTATGGCCATTTTTAGGGTGGCGCATGTAAACATGACACCAGCTATTGACTTTAATTACGACTTATGTATATAATATAACAGTTCTTTGATAAGTGCTGATTCGTGTGAATTAGCCCCATATCTGCTGGTAGCAGATAAAAATTTTTCCCAATTAGGGAAGATAGGGAAGTGCTGTATGTCGCTTTGGGATATGACTTATGGGCAGATTGGTGCCGGTCTGAAAAGGTTGGGTGACTTAGCGGGCGTGACAGAGGAAGACTGGCAGAGGATGTTGACGAATGATGAGTTGGCGAAACGAGTTGGCGTTCCCTTCGTTGCCAGCCAGTCATCCGACCTCCTTCTCCTCCTCCCCCTCGATTGGACTGTCACTATCCCCGCCTCCCCCGAACCGTTCAACCCCGCCGCAAAGTTCGTGGTTGACACAAGCGAAGCCGCCGAGCTCCCCATCTCGTTTATGAGTGAAAATACTAGGCGGGCAATCGGCAATGTGGTTGAACCGCCGACGACCACAGAGACCAAACTCCACCCGCGAATTCTGCAACTAGCCGCCACGGGGGGCAAGATTGTCGAAGCTCTCGGCGGAAAAACAAGAGCCTCAATCACCCCACGAGAGGTTTACCTCTTCTTAAAAGAGGCCAACTATAACAAGTGGTACCTCTTCATTATCAATAGTTGGGTGGTCCGCGCGAGCTGGAGCGGCTGCGGTTGGCTCTTGAGCGCGCGCGTCGCTTCGAGCCCGGACAGTTGGTATGATGGCAACCTCGTTGTTGCCCGCGATTAAAGTTTCTCAAACTCTTGGCTTCGGCCTAGAGTCTTTGAAACTAAAACCCTCTGAAACTTTGCCCCGTGGCGAAAGAGTAGGAGGGTTTTTGATATAATAACACCGAGATTGATAAATGCGACGGCCAGTGAGCTTTCGCGTATCATCTCAAATTTTTGCGTGTCGAGAATTGCCTCGGGTTCATCTGCTTATTCGCCTTGGGTGAGAGCGGACGCAAAGATTTATAAAAAAAGAAAATAATCGGTACATCGTGCTGGTGGATTTCTAGATTCCACATAAGATACAACCCTAAATCTGTCAAATCACGACAGACAAAGAGTGGTGGCATAGATGGCACTGTGTATATAAATCTGTTGGGTGGTCAACGCGAACTGGAACGACAGCGGTTGGAACTTGAACGCGAACGTCGCTTCGAACCCGGACAGTTGGAATGATGGCAACCTCGTTGTTGCCCGCTATTTTTTCTTTTCTTCCGCTATCCATGCGGAAGTTTTTATCACAAATCCTTTTTTCCATCCGCCAATTATTCTACCAGTTTCTTCAATTGGCTCTCCCAATGACGTATATTGGTTGCTCGTAATTAAGTCTGTCTCCCAACATAATTGTATGAAAAACCGAAGTGAATCAGTTTTTAAAATTCCTTTATTTAACCATTCGATTTTCTCTAATCCACTGGAGAATGTGGCTAGTCTCAAAAATTCCAAAAGATCAGTGAACAGAGAATCTATCCTCGCTCCGATACCGAACTGTTCGGTTCTTGGCATATTTCTCCTGATTGGTAACCATAATTTATATATCATTTTTACTTTCTCAACTACTGGCAAAAATTGCTGCGGGGGGGGGGCTTACTGGGAAAATTTTTTTGATGCAAAAATTGGTTCACGTTTACGATCATATCATTTCGATCGAAAACTTGCTCGGTGCCTGGCGCGAATTTATCCGCGGCAAACGACACAAGCTGGACACACAGCAATTCTCTTTCCGTTTGATGGATAACCTCCTAACACTTCATCACGATTTACAAACTAGCGCTTATCACCACGGCTCATACCAGACTTTTAAAATTAACGATCCAAAACCACGAATTATCAATAAAGCAACCGTGCGTGATCGTTTAGTTCACCGCGCCGTCTACCGCCAACTCTACTGGTTCTTCCATCAGCGTTTCATTTACGATTCTTACTCTTGCCAATTAGGTAAGGGCACGCACAAGGCTTTAAATCATTTCCGCGCGCTGACTTATGAAGTAAGCCAAAACCACACGAAAACTTGTTGGGTCTTAAAGTGTGACATTAAAAAGTTCTTTGCGAGCATTGATCACCAAATTCTTAAATCAATCTTAGCTCCACACTTTAACGATCAGGACACTGTTAATCTCTTGGCCAAAATTATTGACAGTTTCCACACTGCGCCGAATGTTGGTCTACCGCTTGGTAATTTAACTTCCCAACTTTTATCCAATATTTACTTAAACCAATTTGATCAGTTTATTAAGCACGAATTAAAAGTTAAACATTATATTCGTTACGCTGATGACTTTGTGATTTTATCTCAAAATAAACCAAGATTAGAAAACTTGCTAACAAGCATCGCGAGTTTTCTGGAAACTAATCTTCGCTTGCAGCTGCACCACGACAAAATCTTTCTTCAAACCATTGCTGCTGGCGTTGATTTTCTGGGCTGGGTGCACTTTTCAGATCATCGAGTGTTGAGAACAAGAACGAAAAGACGAATGTGGCGGAAGTTAAAAGAAATTCCAAGTAAGCTAGTCAGAATTCAATCTTATTTGGGAATGCTAGGGTGGGGAAATAGTCATAAGTTGCAAGAATATTTATCTCGTATCCAACAACCGGCGACTGATCAAGACGCTCGCGAGGATAATCAGCGCCAAGATGGTGAAAAGTTGCGGCAGAGGAATAATTTTAAGCAATAAAAAAGTGGCCACCGAACCGACGAGATATGAAGCGGGGGCCAAAAGACGCGAACGGCTGATCGCGTCAATGTCGCCCGCGGTCACATGTTTGAACAAATAAGTTTCCTTCATTGATTCCCAGGCGCTCGCGCCGACGCGCGTGAGGAAAAGTAGACCGGCCCAGATGAGCCAATTGGTGGAAGTAAGCCAGGCGATCGGCAAAGTGGCGAGACCG
>ERZ1292632.188-Hain-H43-01um-R2-188-length-64269-cov-8_pt3 | contig 16780 bp, 14 predicted proteins | sample MGYA00564407_ERZ1292632 | MGnify/ENA primary metagenome ERZ1292632 (study PRJEB36523, sample SAMEA6512637) | groundwater metagenome | collected 2019-01-08 | study: AquaDiva: Metagenomics assemblies of 32 groundwater samples | reverse complement strand
TTTCTTTTGCGCTGCATATTTCTACGAGAAAAGATTTTGTAGGAGCATGGGACCCATGGGCGCTTAGAGGAATTCTTTTGATTTTATTCGGCATAACAGCCTCGTTTCTCTTAAATCCATTTTCTCTTACGGGATTAGGAATGCTCAAGTCTTGGCTCTTTTTTCCAGTGCTGGCTTTTTTTCTCTTCCACCGTCTTTCTCTAGAGTCATTTGGTCGAGTCCCGTATCTTGTAGCCTGGCTGGTAGCATGTATCATTCTCGCCTCCTTTTCAGGAGCGTCTTTTCTTTCACAGATGCTCACCTTTGATGGGCGTCTTTTCTTCCCGTACAACTCCCCCAATTTCTTAGCAGTCATGGTGGCTCCAGGAATGCTTCTATCCGCCTTCTTCTTTCTTGAGTTTTCTCGGAAACAAAAACGATCTTTTTGGAACCTTCTCTGTCTTCTATTGTTCCTCTTTTTCTCTTGCATTCTGTTCGGCACGCGCTCATATGGGGCCTGGATTGCTGCCGGTGTCTCACTCCTTTTTCTTCTGGGCATGAGTTTTTGGGAGAGAAAGAAGAGGTTCTTTTGGTTGAGCGTCGGGAGTATTATTGTTCTTGTGCTTGGTGTGCTCTTTGTTGAATCAGGTAGTGCGAAGTGGCATTCGCTTATTACTTTTGATGAGCGCTCTTCAGCGAGTTCTCGTATTATGATTTGGAACTCCGCGGTACGTATCGGAACAGAACATCCATTTTTTGGAATTGGCATCGGAAGATTTCAGGAAGAATATCTGGGACATCAAAAATATTTTCCTCCGTATCTGGAATGGGCTGTTCCGCAACCACACAATATTTTCCTCGCCTTTTGGCTACAAGGAGGTGTACTTGGTCTCATTGGTTTCTTAGTGCTTTTGTGGCGATCTTTCTTACTTCTCTTTCAGGATATTCGGAAACGAAACGCCGAGACTTTTTATACAAGTATTTTTCTTTTTTCGGCCTTATTATTTTTTGTAGTATACGGACTCTTTGATACTCCGTATTTCAAGAATGATCTCGCCTTTCTTTTTTGGGCTTTAATCGCGTTTAGTGTGCAAACAAAAAAACTGCCAAAGGCAGTAAGTGAAAAGCATACAATCAAAGAACGCTAGAGTTCAATGCGGTACAAGCGCTTTGTCGATCGATCGGTAAAGAAAAGAAAGTCTTCTTGTGGCGAAAGAAAAAGATCGCTACTATCAAAACTTTGACCGACCTCTTTCAGATCAAGGAGGCGAGACTTGCGCCCTGTTTCGATATCCATCTTCCAGAAAGTATCATTGGTGATCAACGGCTTCTCAAAGTAATCATTCGGGAGAGTGGCATTGTCTGGCAAGCCTCCAGGAAGAGCGTAGTAAATAGATTTTCCATCTTTTGCCCAAGTTACTTTTGTGAGGAGTGTTGGAATAGAGAGGCTTCGGATTTCCCCGCCTTGTTTATTGGCTACGCTGAGCACGAGGGTATTTCCTGCCTTTTTGTCACTCGAAGCAATGAGCACTTGATCTCCTGTCGGTGACCAGAGATAGTCAGCGCCAAAGCGCCCTGATACGAGGGTGTTTTTGTTTCCGTTGGAACCGTCAACGCTCTCAAAAAGACTTTCTTCAAGAGCATTTGGTCGATTCCAGAAAGAAAAGTTTGTACTTTGTGGAATAGGAGCTACGTACGAGTCTTGAGATCCAATAGGGGCAATCTCTTTCCAGGCAGATCCATCTGGATTGGCAATATTAAAGGTTCGTTTTCCTGTTCCTGGATCGGTGTACTGATAGATAATTTTGTCGCCAAGATTATTCCAGGCCAGTCTTCCGATAGTAGGCTTGAGAGCAACCAGTGTCTTTGGTGCAATATCAGAAAAATACCAATTCGAAGCACCATCTGGGAGTTTCAAAAGGAGAAGCGCTTTGTCTTTCTTTGGTGACCACAATACTCGAGTAGCATCACCCGGGAGATTGCTGAGTAGTACTGTTTTATCTTTTCCCTCAAAAGATGCTTTTTTTAGGGACTTTTCATCGAGAGAATAGTAGTAGATCTTCTCGTCGATTCCACTTGTGGCCCCGAGAATATTCTCATTCAACAGACTCGTGATTTCTGTTGCTGGCACTGCTGTCTTCTCTTCTTTTTCTTCTTGCTTTGCTTGCTTCTTTTTTGGGTCTGCAATAGGATCGTTTGGGTTGTGACGGAAAACAAAATTATATGCCGCCAAAAAAATAAGCGTCAAGATAAATAAGAAAAGAGATATATAGAAAACCTTCTTTATCACAGAGGTATCTTACCGAGAGATTAAGGAAAGTCTAGGTGGATATGATCAGGGCTTCCGGTTGTGCAGTTTACGTTTGCGCCACTTGAGCTTTCGCAAAAAGAACTTGAAAGAGCCCCGGCTCTTTTGAAGGAATCAAGAGTAGCCTGCCAGCCATTTGAAGGAACAATATCTGCCCCGCGCCCACTGTAGTGATTTGACTTTGCTGCATGTGATCCTCCAGAAAGACTCGTTATAGTAAAGCCAAGCCCGGTATTTGCCACTGCGATCATGGCGTTGAGCATTGTTTCAGAAGGATTAATACCATTTTGTGCGCAGTTTGCGCTTCCTGAATTACAGCCTTTGAAACAAAGATCCATAGCATTTCCAGCGGCAACATCCTGAAGGTTCCCTCTTGGAGTAACAGGTCCACCTGCGCTTTTACAGCTACCAGATCCGGCGGCATTGATATTTGAAGTACTAAGGATAGTGCTTGCAGCATTTTGCGCCGTAAGCGTTGGAGGAACAATTGGTTTTCCGGTAACAGGACTTGTACCTCCCCCGGATCCTGCCTGCTGGCTTTGCGGAGTAGCCGAGAGGCCATTAATAGTGAGTCTTACGAGGTCAGGATTAATGGTATTGAGGATAAGCCAGGCTACAAGGGCAAGTACGAGTCCAAAAATAGAGTCGAAGATGATGTTCTTAGCTGATCCGAGGCGAGAGGTGTTGCCAGCACTGGTAAGGTACATGAATCCGCCTACCGTGAGCATAAAGACTGCCGAAAGGACTGTTAATACCAAGGCGACGTTATAAATAGACTCAACATACGAAGAAATATCACCATTCGTATTGATTCCTGGTATTTTTTCAAGGAGCTGATAATTATATCCTTGAGCGTGAGCGAAGAGAGGCGTAAAAAAAAGTAGTCCTGCAATGAGAAATCCGAGCGAAAGATTTTTTTTATTTTTGTACATAAGAGAAAGACAATAACGTTCATAGTATACCACAATCAGTGGCGAGCTAAAACAAAAACCTCTCCGAAGAGAGGCTCTGTTTTCTTTTTTTGAGAGCAGAGGATTAGAAATCCCAGCTTCCGTTAAGACTGCTTGATTGGGTGTAGTTTACTACGGTAGTCTCGAAGAAATTTCCCTTGTCACCATTTACGTCCTGAAGACGGTCGAGGTGTTTGTATGGATTTTCAATGGCTTCTGGGAAAATAGGGTTAATATTGAGCATTGCGAGACGTTTGTTGGCAAGCCACTTTGTATAGCCAGCAGTGGTTTCACCATTGATGCCAGGAATACGATTTCCAAGAATGTGAGTACTCCACTCAATCTCCTGATCTACAGCTTCCCGTGTCATTTGTTTGATAAGTTCTTCATCGTAGAGATCTGGAAACTCCTTTTTGATTTCTCGAATGATATTGGCAAAGATGGTGATGTGCGTTACTTCATCGCGCCGTATATAGGCAATCATGCGTCCTGTGGCGAGCATCTTCATACGATCGACGAGGGTGTCAAAGAAGGCAAATCCATTGTAGAAGTAGATGGATTCAAGGAGAAAGTTTGCAACAATGCCCCGGAAAAAGGTCTTATCTGTAGGATCATCGATAAAATCCTGATAGATTTGACCGATATACATATTGCGTTCCCGCAGGGTCTTGTCACTCTTCCAGAAATAGTAGATTTCTTCACGTTCTTTGCTGTCTACGACCGATTCGAGGATAGTAGCATACGACTGTGAATGGATAGCCTCTTGATAGGCTTGGATGGCCAGAATAAGGTTTACTTCAGGGGAAGTGACGTAGTCTGCAAAGTGAGGCAGGTTTACGGTTTGGAGGGAGTCAAGGAAGATAAGAAAGGAAAGAATCCCTTTATAGGCCGTTTGTTCTTCTGGAGAGAGGTCGCTATGAAAGGCTCGGGCATCGTCTTTGAGTCCAGAGACTTTTTCAGGTACCCAGAAGTTTCCTATCATGACTTGGTACAAAGACTTTGCCCAAGGATATTTGGTAGCATTGAGATTAAAGAGTCCTGTTACGGATCCTTTAATAATAGTGCGATGTTCGACGTTATCGTCACCTGTTGGGTTGAAGAGAGGGTTTTTACTTATAGCTGACATACTTTTTTTCGTTTAGCCTAATTTAACCGCTACAGCTTACACAATCGTCTTTTACTTCTCCAGAGAGACTGCGAACATAGTAAACAGTCTTCACTCCATCTCCCCACGCCTTTACATAGTAGTCAAAAAGCTGAGCGGGACTCACTTTACTTGGATCTACCATCCATTCAAAGCTGATAGACTGATCAACCCACTTGTACACAACTGCAATCATGCTAATAACATCATTCATGTCCATGTTGATGTATTCTTTGTAGAACCAGAAGTTCTCCTTTGAGAGTTTTGGAGCAACGCGGAGGGTTGGGGCTGAGAGATTGGTCTCTACGAAGTAGCGTTTGTAGATCGGAAGGAGAGCTGCGGTAGTACCCACAACGCCAGCGGTAGAAGTATTTGGAGCTGGAGCGGTATGGTAGCCAAAGCGTGTCCCGTGAGTCTGCATATCTTCAAAAAGCTTCTTCCAGTCTTCTCCGTTTGGAGTATTTTGCTCGTACCAAGCAGAGTCCCGTCCAAGGACGATGCCTTTAGAGTATTCGCTTCCGGGATAGAGTTCATAGTGTCCTCGTTCAGATGCAAGGTCAACAGAAGCGCGGTAGGTGTGATAGGCGTAGCGTTCAAAGAGTCTATCGACGTCTTGGCGTGCCTGCTCGCTATCGTAGGCAATCTTTCGTACAGCGAGGTATTCAGCAAGACCAAGGTAACCAATACCAATGCTGCGGTAGCGTAATGCTGTGCGCTCAGCCTCTTTAATAGGGTAATAGTTCAGCGTAATAACGTTATCGAGCACGCGGAGAAGCACTGGGAAGACCTCTTTAATAGTCTCTTCGTCGTTTACGGTAGCGATGTTTACTGAAGCGAGGTTACATACTACGAGATCGCCTGGTTCGTAGCGTAGGACAATTTTTCCATCCTCAATCGTCTCTTCAATAAACTTGGTTGCAGAGGTGTTTTGACAGATCTCGGTACAAAGCTGCGTCGAGTAAATGTTGCCTGCGTGTTTGTTTGGGTTGAGGCGATTGACGGTATCACGGTAGAAAACGTAGGGCATACCGGTCTCGACAGTCGCTTTCAGGAATCTCTTAAAGAGATCTTTTGCCTTCACTGATTTCTTCATGACCATGCGTTCGTCTTGCTCGAGTTCGAGGTAGAATTTTTCGAATTCAGTGTCAAAGTGATCCTGGAGATTTTTTCCGTGTATTTTACTTACTTCGTATGGATCAAAGAGGGTCCAATCCCCATCTTCTGCCAAGCGCTTCATAAAGAGATCAGGAATAGAAACAGCAGGAAAGATGTCGAAGGCTTTTGAGCGAATGTCACCCGTTTCCGTTTGAAGATCAAGGAAATCATAGATATCCAAGTGCCAGAAATCGAGTGTCACCGAGATTGCTCCAAGGCGAGCACCGAGCTGATTTACGGCAACGGCGGTGTCGTTAATTACTTTTACCCAAGGATTCACGCCACCAGACATACCGAGGACTCCGCGGATCATGCTGCCACGAGAACGGATATTTCCAAGGTAGACTCCGACTCCCCCGCCGAATTTTGAGATCTGAGCCATGTTTTCAACGGCATGGTAGATGCCACGAAGATCGTCATCAACATTGATCTTGAAACAGCTCGAAAGCTGATGGTAATTGGTGCGTGAATTGAGGAGTGTTGGCGTTGGAAGGGAAATGCGCTGTTCTGAACAGTGCTTGTAGATTTGGAGCGCTGTCGCAAGACGAGTCTCTTTCTTTTCTGGGATTGCCAAGAAAAGAGCAATCGACATATACATTTCTTGCGGAAGCTCTTTCGTAATCTTATTAGGATTAAGAAGATAGCGTTTGATGAGAGAAACAATAGTAGTGTATTCGTAACACTCGTCTGTTTCTTTGTTGAGGTGCCTTCCTGCTTCTAAAATTTCTTCCTCAGTGTAGTATTTGTAGAAGTCTTTGTAGTACAGTCCAAGATTAATGTATTCATCAAAGAATGCTTTGTAAGATTCTGGAGAGTACACATCTTCTTGTTTGAGGTTGCGATTCTTAATAGCTTGTTTGTAGAGGCCCCCAAGAAGAATTCTGGCTGCGATATTTTGCCAAGCAATATTTTCAACAGTCACGAGATCAACACAAGTCTTCACAAGAAGCTTTTCGATATCAGACGTTTTAATATCTTCGATAAGATTCTTTTTGAAAGCTTCCATCAAATCTTCGAAACGACATTCTTCTTCAAATTCTTTTGAAGCGCGATTAAATACGGCACGCAATTTTTTTATATCAAAGCGTTCCTTTGATCCGTCAGACTTTGTTACTTGGAGTGTATTTTTTTCAAATTCATCAACAAGTCTTTCCATGCGTTCTTCGCGTTCTTTGCGACGTTGCTCACGATAAAGGATGTATGACTTTGCAAGTTCAAAGCGATTCGTCTTTACAAGATTTCGTTCAACAATATCCTGTACATCTTCTACTGAAGGTGTGCGATTGACAAAAATCTCACTGAAAACATGGTCGAGGTCAGCTAAGATAACATCGGTTAGTTCTGGAATAAAGGCTTTATCGGTTTCTCCGATAGCCTCGCAGGCGAGTACGAGCGCGTGTTCAATACGTGAACGATTAAAAGGAACAATTTCTCCATCTCGTCTTCGAATTTTGTCTAGAGCCATATGCGTGTTCAGCCGGTCAGGCAGATTAGATATTATTATTTGTTTTGTCTTTCTCCTTATTTTTTTGCGCTCATGAAACGTTCTTCTGCGACACTCCAATCAATTGCTTTGAAAAAAGTTTCGATGTAGTCTGCTTTTTTCAATCCGTAGTCTGACATGTAAGCATGTTCGAAAACATCCATAATGAGAATCACTTCTGTTCCAGCAAGGTGTCCGAGGTCGTGTTCGTTGATCCAAATGTTGAAGAGCTTTTCTTGTTCTTTGTCGTAGGTAAGGACGACCCATCCGATACCACGCATCATTCCTATTCCTTTGAAACTTTTTTCTAGATTCTCGATACTTCCAAATGTTTCTGTAACTTTTTCCTTCAGAGCTCCTTCGTTCAAGGTGCTTCCGCCTTTTTTCATGTTGCTAAAGTAGAGTTCGTGTAGGCGCATACCATTCCATTCCCAACCAAATCTTCTTTGGAGTTCTGAATATTCTGGCGTTCCAATTTCTTTGTTTGCAAGAAGTTCGATGAGTTTGTTGGTGTTGTTGATGTAGCCTTCGTACAAAGTAAAGTGATTTGTAAGAAGCGTATCGCTCAGGCCTTCTGTTCCGAGAAGATTCTTAAAATCTTTTGCGATATATGGAGTCATAATTTTTTTCTTTATTTCCTCTCTTTTAGAAAATATTTTTAAAAGAGAGTATACGTGAAATTATTTATTACTGATGTCAAATAAACGCTGTTATATTTTTATAACAGACACACTTTTATATTTTAAAGTTGCTGAAAAGTTCGAAGAAGAAAGAGAGATATATGAGATGAATTATTCTCTCGAAATTTGATGTAAAAGGAGTATTTCAACTATATGTAGTGTAAAGCTCTCACATTATAGCACAAGTGTAAAAAATGCAAATACCAGTGATAGAGCTTAAAAAGGATACCATAGATTTTGAAAAAATGGGATACAAGAGAGTCTCTCTTGAGATACAACAGAGAAGAAGAATGTATACGAAATCTAGACAAAAGTATGTTTTTGTGTCACAATTATCAGAATTTGGAAGTGCACCTATCTGTATTTTTCTATGCCAAAAGGAAGTGAAATTATTACTCTCTCTGTCCCGCGTCGTTTCGTCGATAAACGCCTTGATTTTGGGTTGGCTTCACTTCTGAAAGAAGAGTTTCCAGAGCATGCTCCTTCTCGAAATACCCTTTCAGGACTCATTCAAAGTGGAAAGGTTTTCCGAAATGGAAAAGTAGCTACACCAGACACCATTCTTTCATTTGAAGACGTTCTTACGCTTGAAAGGAGGGTGCTTCTTCCTGATAAAGATACTCTTGTGCCACGAAAGACAGACGAGGTAAAGGTTGTGTGGGAAGGGACGGAGTATGTCATCTTGTATAAATCTGGCAATATCTCTATGCACCCGGTGGAGGGGCGAAAGAGTAAATGGCCTACGGTTGCAAACTTTATCCTCTCTCGTTATCCCGAGACAGCGTCGGTTGGGGAACACCCGCTCCGCCCAGGGATTGTGCATCGTCTTGATCGCGAGACTTCTGGTATTCTCGTAGTAGCTCGAAATCAGGATGCTTACTTGAAGTTGAAGTCTCTTTTTCAGCTCCGCAAGGCGGAAAAAGGATATTTAGCTCTCGTGTATGGAAATATAAAGGAACCGAAAGGCTTTATTGCGACTCCTTTAGAGCGCGTCCCGGGGAGCTTGAAGCGTCGTGTTGTGAGTGAACGAGGGTTTCGTGGTTCTCGTGAAGCCTATACTGAATATGAAGTACTGATTCGATATAAGGAGTATGATCTTGTATTGGTATATCCAAAAACAGGCAGAACGCACCAGATTCGAGTGCACTTTTCCTCTATCGGACACCCTCTTGTGGGAGATAAGCTTTATTCCTCAAAACCATCGCGTTCTCAGTCTCTTGTACCAGCCCGACATTTACTACATGCTTTTGCATTAGAATTCCCTTATACAAAGCAAAAATCTAAATTTTTGGCACCACTTCCTCCTGACTTCTCTCAGGTCCTTCTGGATATTGACGAAACGAGGGACGCGGGTTATGATGGTGAGGCCTTGAAAAGCCTGTTTTCGGAGTACGAAGGCCGAGGCTTTTTTGTTTCTGATACTTTATAATGTCTAGATAAACTACTTTTTATGCACCAGTCACTGATTTCGTTTAACCAAAAGCAGAGAAAATCCCTTGAACTCCCCGATCTTCAGGCCGGAGATGTTATTAAGGTGTACCGAAAGATCAAAGAAGGAGCTAAGGAGCGTATCCAGGCCTTTCAGGGTACTATTATTGCTATCAAAGGAGGACAGAGTTCTTCTCCTACCCTTACTATCAGAAAGGTTTCCTTCGGTGTTGGTGTAGAGCTTGTTCTCCCTTTGTTTTCCCCACAGATTGAAAAGATCGAATTTGTGAAGCGTACAAAGGCTCGTCGTGCGAAACTCTATTTCGTACGTGACAAGTCTGTAAAAGTTCTTTCTAAGAAGCTCAAAGAGGTATTTATCAAGAAAGACTGGAAGCTTGCTAAGGAGGTAAACACTGAAGAAGTAGCCCCTACTGAAGAAGTTGCTACTCCTGTTGCCGAATCTGTTGTAGAAGAGGCTCCAGTAGTTGCAGAGACTGTAGTAGAGGAGAAGAAGGAGGCATAAGCCTTCTTGTTTGCCCAGGTGGCGGAATTGGTATACGCGCTAGCTTGAGGTGCTAGTCCCCGCAAGGGGTTGGAGGTTCGAGTCCTCTCTTGGGCACAAAGGATTGAAAAGAGTTTGTGTATATATGTGTAAAATCTGCACGCTTAGCTCAGTTGGTTAGAGCACCTCGTTTACACCGAGGGGGTCCAAGGTTCGAGTCCTTGAGCGTGCACTAGGCTTAGATAAAGCATTGTCTCTGGTTATCCACAGATAATACAAAAAGGAAGATAATAAGCCGAGGTAGCTCAGTGGTAGAGCAGAGGACTGAAAATCCTTGTGTCGGCAGTTCGATCCTGCCCCTCGGCACCATTCTGGCTAACAGAAGAAATTTTGTGTAAGATGTAGCCATAAAGAAGGCAGTATCGAACACAAAGGGGGTCGGGGAAAAGGATTTTTCCCGTTTGGGGTGACCCGAAGGGGCTAGAGGGCGGAAGCCCTATAGAGCGCAGAGAATCGAGCAGTTCGATCCTGCCCCTCGGCACCAAAGAGTGGGATAAGAGTGTATAAGTCTATAAAAAGGCTTTTATAAAGGGTAGGATTGGATTTCGGGTCCGTAGCTCAGCGGTTAGAGCAGGCGGCTCATAACCGCTTGGTCGTTGGTTCGATTCCAACCGGACCCACATTTACATATTTGCGGGTATCGTATAGCGGCTATTATGAGTCCTTGCCAAGGACTAGATAGGGGTTCGACTCCCCTTACTCGCTCATAAATAAAAAATGTCCCATCTGGGGCATTTTTTTTGTTTTAATCTACATTTCGGTAAAAGAATTATTAGCTCACATTATTGTCTGTTGGAATAAAGTTCAAAATCTGCCCCAAAAAAGCACCAACTATTCCTCCCTTGGCAATGAAAATCCAGTCAAAACCGACAAAGACTGAGGAAATTAAAGCAATAACGATGCCTAATGTAAAAGCGCCCCAAACAACATTTTTCCTCCAGTTTAATATAAGTAGTACTATAGCTACCATACCCAACACTAACCATATCGTGTGCATAAAGAAAGGTGATTAAAATTTACATTGATTATCCTCTAAAGCTCGTTCTTTTTCAAGAAACCAGTAGAATATCCCGAGAGATGCTCTTTTTATGCAGTTATAGTCGTGTATAACTTTTGCCTCTTCTGAACTCTAGGTTAGGGTATGCCAGAATGACCCTATAGAGTGAGATAAGGCAAAGGATTAACCAGGAAGTAATTTTTGCCCTAAAATAGGCTATTTTAGGATATACAGAGATGTTTGTATATGGGGACAATTAAGTAAAATAGCCCTTTCTTCCTTTATATAAGGGTCTAGGGTTGACAATTTTCTACTTGTGCAATAGAATGCATAAGTAAGTATATCTACTTGTGCAATAGAATGACTAAGTAAAATATGAAAAAAGAAGCTATTGAATACGTCCAGAATCAGCTTAACAGAGGGGAGGACCGTTTGCGCCCTTATGTTTTTGCAACCGGCAACTTCTCTCATCCTGAGAGGCATGTCGTAATTCGAATAAAAAAGTATGTAGAAGAGTTCTTAAGAGGTAATAGAGACTCAAGATGGGTTGTGGTCCCTGGATTACGAGGAGTAGGAAAGACAACCGCAATGGCACAGGTTTTTCTAAGTGCTCAAAGAAGAGTTGCTATAAAGAGCAGTTTCATATATATAGCTGTGGATGATCTTATAACACGAGGCCTTACCTTAAATGATGCAATCGATGCTTACGAGTACTTATTAGGTACCCCTTTTGAAAGGATAGATTTCCCTGTACTAATGTTTGTGGATGAGGTGCAGCAAGATCCTAATTGGGCGGCTGTACTTAAGTCCCTTCATGATAGGGGTAAGGGGTGTGTATTTCTTTTTTGTACAGGATCTTCTGCTGTTTCGCTACAGTCAAATCCTGACGTAGCTCGTAGAGCTAAGTTTGAAAAATTGTATCCACTCAGTTTTGGTGAGTACGAAATGTTAAAAAACAATGTTTTCCCCGTTAAAGGATTAAAAGACAGAATAAAAGAAGGACTTTATGGATCTGCTACTGCAGAAGAGGCTTACGAGAAGTTAAAACCTTTAGAGGGCATTGTCGCTGCTCAATGGGGTCGCTTTGATCGCGCAGGAGTTGATGAATACCTCCTTAACGGAACTCTCCCCTTCACTCTGAACTCTATTACTCCGAATGTCTATGACAATATCAACATTCTTTTGGATCGGATAATTGATAAGGATATTAAGGAGCTCGGACAATTTGACACGCCTACCCTTGCTGCAATAAAGAGGCTTTTGTACATTATGGCAGACAGTGGTGATTCGATGAGTATAAATAAGGTCAGCCAGATTATCGGTCTTAGTGTTAATACGGTCCGAGCTATCTTGGATGTCCTTGAAAAAGCTGAGCTAATCATTAAAGTACCTGCTCAGGGTTCTAATACTACACAGGCTCGTAAGCCTTCTAAGTATCTATTTATGAGTCCAGCGCTCCGTTCCGCACTACTAAATGTTAGCGGAGTTCAAGGAACCTATAATACTAGAAAAGGTAAATACCTTGAAGATATTGCTGGTCTTCATTTTTATCGAGAATTTATCGCTCCTCGTGTTGGATTTTTGACCTACGATCCTTCTCAAGGGAGTGCTGATTTCATTTTGCAAATAGCTGATCGTAGGCAGATAGCATTTGAAATGGGACTTGGCAACAAGGGTTTTGGACAAGTAAAGAAGACAATGACAAACTTTAAGGTAGATTTTGGGGTTGTTGTTTGTAGCACAGACTTAATTCTTTCTCGAGAGGATAATGTGCTAAAGCTACCTTTAGATTATTTTTTGTTAATGTAGTCTTATGGTTATTGATGAAAATGGGATTCCAATTTTTGACTGGGAAAAGGTAATTATTTTTCCCGATGGAGCTCAGGAAATCGGTCAGGATTATGAAATAAATCCAAAGGATTTTTTAGAGTTTGCTAATACTGACCTTCAAGAGGGTGACGATAGGGGACTCATTAATGCTCTCTCTAATTCAAAGAGGGCTATACACTGTGTTACAGAAAAGCTACTTTCTGCTATAGATATTAAGCCTAGAAATAATCAGTTTCCATCAAAGATGGAAATTTTTGAAGATTTGGGAATTATTGCACCTAGAATCATAAGGAAGGTTAATAGCGTCCGTAACTTACTTGAACATGAATATAAATTACCTAGTAAAGAAGTTGTAGAAGACGCCGTGGACATAGCTACGTTATATGTTAGCGTTATTGAGGGAGTGCTAGAGACTGTCTGGTCAGATTTTTACATCATTGAGAATGAAGAGAGCAAAGATCTTGGTTTGTTGGAAGAAGCTGTTGATTTCTCTTTTGATAAAGAAACTAAATCATGGGAAGCTTATGTTTTTGTTTCTCGGGAAAATAAGAAGGCTGACTTCGAAATCAAGGGCATTACCTCTAGTGATAAAGAATTATACAGATCTATATGGCGAATGTGCTTTGCTGTTGATAAAGAATTACAAGAAGAGAAGGCTTTGGAAGAGTTCTCTAAAAACATTAATCTTTTGTGGGATAAAAAGTAAAATAGATTATCTATGGCTGATTACGAAGAAAAAGCTAAGAAGATTCTTGAGTCTGTAAGGTACGCAACTGTGGCAACTGTTACTCCCGAGGGGAAAGGATGGAATACTCCAGTAGCACATGATATGGATGAAAACCTTAACGTCTACTGGTTTTCTGACAAGGAAAACCAGCATTCAAAGAACATCCGTCAAAATCCTCATACTTTCATTGTTATTTATGATTCCACTATTCCAGACGGTGAGGGAGAGGGTGTATATATTGAAGCGCTGACCGAAGAACTATTAAGCGAGGAGGAGATCAGTAGGGTTTTAGAAATAAATCCATCAAATACTGAAAAAGCAGCAAGTTTTCTTGGGGAAAGTATAAGACGCTGCTATAAAGCTACTCCCCAGAGAATATGGATAAATGATGCCGAAGAGAAAGAAGGAGTTTTTATCAGAGATTATCGAGTAGAGGTAAATCTTTTGAATAACTAGTTCTAACTGACTGCACTAAGTAGCTCCAAAGAATTTAAAAGCTCCCTTACGGGAGTTTTTGTTTTCTCGAGTCTGTAGTGTTACAGTAATATATATCGGGTTTATGAGTGTATATTGAAAAATAACCCAAAGAATGTTCATGTGGAACGTAAAAATAAAAATATGGGAGAAGATCCATTCAATGAAAGGAAAATTTGTATAATAGATGATGATGCAGATATACGTGAGATATATAGTCTTAGTTTGAAGCACAAAGGATTTAAGGTGGTTCTCGCAGTAAACGGTGCTGAAGGTTTACAAGTCATTAAAAAAGAACATCCAGACGTAATACTTCTTGATATACAGATGCCTGTAATGGATGGCTTAGAAGTTTTGAAGAAACTGGAGAAAGATCCTGAATTGTCCCGTATTCCCGTTATTATGCTTAGTAATGTGGATGATGAAGAGGTGTTTAAAGAAGTTGGGAAGTTTGATACTCGATTCTACTTGATTAAGGCGCTTACAACACCTCAAAAGACTATGGATATTATCTCCGAGGTACTGCACTAGAATATCCTGTTTTTCATATAAAAAAATCGTCCTTCCGGGCGATTTTTTTAAAAGTGCTTTTCAAAATGTTGATAGTCTTTTCGATCAGTCCAATCCCCTCCCCATTCGAATCCTCTTTCTTTAAACAGTGTTACCACAAAAGAATCTGAGGTAATAGTGCCTGGAACACTCGAATCGTAGAGAGCACCTTTTGGCGAAGTAACACCATTTTTTATGTAGGGATTTCTTTTGGGATTAATATCGATAGCACGTCCGTAGGCGTGCCAGGAAATACGATCTGTTCCTGCGATGGTACGGTAGTTGAAGCAACTGGTATTATCGTCTTGCATAGAGCGTTCGTCGTCCCACTCGTACTGTTTTCCTGCGATTGGGATTACTTTTGAGAGAGGAAATTGTTTTTCGGCAAGTGCCTTGAATATGTATTTTATATCTTCTGCAAGCTCTTGGTGGACGACAAGTTGGCCCTGTCTTCTTGTGCCTTCGAAAGAGAAGTAGGGAACTTCAATAACCACAAGCATTTCTCGTATTTCTTTTGGACACGGAAAGCTTGGATTATCGAGGAGTGCCTCTGCAAGAGTAAAGAGTGAGTCTTTCATACAAAAACAGTAGCAATGATCTAGCATGATGTCGACCCCCTTCTGTATTGACAGAAAGGCTTCTTTTCTCTATCGTAGACTCTTGTTCATTTACAATTTCTTGGATCAACCAGAACAAAACACAGGAGGAGAAAATGTTCTCGCTCGATCTGCATTCTGCCTATTTCTTTTTTTCGAGTTGCTTTTTGGCGGTGTGGGTCGTGGTGTATTTCATCTCCCCTGCTACTCGTATGCGCCAGCTCCGGACAAGTTCCCTGCGGATGTTTGGGGGTCCATTGGTAGAGATTCTCTATTTCCAGGACTATTGGAATCCCGAGAGCATCCTTTCGTTTTCGCTGGGTCCTTTCAGGATTCTGCTGGAGGACTTTATGTTTGGCTTCGCTTTTTCGGGTGTTGCTTCTGTTCTCTACCAAATCGTCTTTCGAAGAACGATGGTCGAGGCAGGACCAGTTCACGCTAAGCGAACATTCTATCGAGATGTTGTGGGAATACTTCTCGTTTGCGGATTGCTTTTTTTTTGGGGAGTGAATTCGATTTATGTCACGGCGATAGGGTTTTGTTTGGCGACACTTTCTATCGTTTGTCGTCGTCCCGATCTTGCTATTCCCTCATTTCTCAATGGTTTTCTCGTATTTGGTTTTGTGTTTTGTGCCTATCTTGTCGGATTTTATTCAGTAACGAATTCGGAAGAAGTCCTTCGCACCTGGTGGTTTCTCTATCAAGATTCTGCTCTCGGACATCGTTTCCTCGGGCTTCCCATTACAGAGCTCGTGTGGGCATTTGCCTATGGAACACTTGCTGGGAGCCTGTTCGCTTTTAGAAGAGACCTTAGGTACGCTTAGGGAGGAAGTCTCTGCTGGTTGCCGTTCTCTCCTACCAATAGCCTCGAATCCCTTCGCACAGGGACTCGAGGCTCCTTTTTTATAAAAGAGCCTAAAATAAGAGGAAAATCAGATATTATTACTAATATTTTGCTTTATTTAAGCCAATAAGTACGTATTTACTCTTGACAAACTTCATAAAATATGCTAATATGTTCAGTCAACCTAAAAGAGGTATCCTCTCTCAGTTGACCCGTAACTTCCTCGGAAGGAGCGGCTTACCCATAAAAGCATCCTATGCTTTTTCGAAAAGGTCTCCTTTTCATCGCGATAGTGACTGTTACGATCCTTACCAATTCGCTTTCAGCACAAGCTGCTAATCTCTCTGAGCTTCCTCTCTCTGGTTATAGCCTTCAGAATGACCCATACCTCCTTGACTGGACGTTTCAGGTTACACAGAATGCCGTAGCTACTCCTACAGCGGAATTGAGTCATGAAGACAAGATTCTTGCTCGTTGGAAAGAGAAACAGCTCCACATGTGGAATAACCTTCCAACTGGTGAGTTTGAGATTAACGCTTCTGCCTATACTGCCGCAGCTGATGAATGTGGAAAGAATGACGGTATTACTGCTTCAGGACTCCTTGTTCAGGAACAGCGTACCCTTGCTTGTCCAAAAGAGTACCCATTTGGTACGAAGATTCATATTGCTGGTCTTGGTGACTTTCGTTGTGAAGACCGTGGTGGCGCTATTAAGGCGAACAAATTCGATATCTATATGAAAACAAAAAGTGAAGCCTTTGGTTTTGGACGCCAGCACCTTACGGCGCGAGTGATCCAATAAAGGGTTCCTGCAAGGCCCCGGGTTCGCCCGGGGTTTTTGTTTGACCATAACTCCCCTGTTTGCTAGTCTTCTAAGTGCTCTTTGTGCAGTTGGTCGCGTGGCCGAGTGGTTAGGCACGGGTCTGCAAAACCCTCTACCCCGGTTCAATTCCGGGCGCGACCTCAAAGATTTGCCGTGGTGGCGGAATGGTATACGCAGAGGACTTAAAATCCTCGGGTCGCAAGGCCGTGTGGGTTCGAGTCCCACCCGCGGCACACACAAGGCTGAGCTTC
>ERZ1292632.2209-Hain-H43-01um-R2-2209-length-16792-cov-9_pt1 | contig 16792 bp, 18 predicted proteins | sample MGYA00564407_ERZ1292632 | MGnify/ENA primary metagenome ERZ1292632 (study PRJEB36523, sample SAMEA6512637) | groundwater metagenome | collected 2019-01-08 | study: AquaDiva: Metagenomics assemblies of 32 groundwater samples | reverse complement strand
CTTTCTGTTAATGAACACTTGGTACTGCCAAGTCAGTGTAAGAGTATCTTACAAGAGTAATTTTAGCATACTACAAGGTAATTTGTCAATAGCACTAAAAACACTGAGAAAAATATAGGTGTTTTACTGATAACACTCCTAGATAGCACCTTTTTATCCTTCGCTAGTTTCTATACGGCAAGCAAATTTAAATTAAAATAACCAAGAATGGCGCCGCCGAAAGCCAAAGTCAGAAGCAAAGCAAAAAGAAACGAGTAACTTAAAGTGGTGAATTCTTCCTTAAAGGCAAGCCGGCGGAAAATTGAAACGATTAAGACGGAAAAGAAAATCAGCGGTACAAAAGCAATAAATCTTGGCCAGCCAACGACGAGCGCGCAAAGCAAGCCCAAAGTTGTTTCGCCTGTTTCAAAAAATCTTTCTTTGTGCCTTTCTAAAACTTTCAAAAACCACCAAAAAATTAGCGCCGCGCCGATTGAAATAACAACGTCAAGCCAAAAACGACCCCAAGAATAAAAAATAAAATAGCCAAATTTTGAATTAAAAATCCACGGGAGATCTTTTACAAAACCAAGCGGCACCGTGTCGCCTAACGGCTTGTTTAAAAAACTTTCGGTAAAAGAATTTTTTGACCAAACGTAATATTGGCCGGCGGTTAAAAGAAGGGCGTAGAGGGCCCGAAAACCTATCACAGACCAAACAGCGCGAGTGTAAGCGCGCTGTTTTTCCGGTTTCTTCAAGAAAACATAAAGAGCAAAAGCAAAAACCGCCCAAAAGAAAATTATCGCTAAATAGACCGGCGCGGAACCAGTCAAAAGGTTCGCAAAAAAGTCTTTTAAAGTAATATCTGGAATCATGTTTTCAAAATATTCTTAAATTATAATCATTACTAACCTAAATAAAAAGCCGCCCTCAAACATAATGGGGCGGCAGGTAAATCATTGTGAGACCGCGTTTTTTTCCAAGCCGATTCTCAAATCGAGCGCCTTTTGAGCCTTTCCATCCGTCAATAAAAGCCATAGCATCAATTAATTCTGAAAGGATAATCGGCTCATAAAAATCTCTCATTATCCAATGCGAATCGGTAGTTTTTAAAATTTTCGTCAATCGATCGATTGCCGGTTCATAAGGCAAAATATTCCAAACCTTGAAGTTATCCGCTTGCATTTTGCGAATGGTCTTCACAAACCTATTCATATTTTTTCTTTTGGAGCCAAGACCGCCGGTTGTAATCGGCCCGGAAGGTTGAATTGTAAGCCCAGGAAGTTTACGCATTACTTCCAATTCTCGTTTAGCGACAAAAATCAAATCAGCCGGCGTTTTTACCATCAGCAAATCTTTCTTGTCTTCATCCGTCAAATAACTTTCTCTTATCACTTCTCACCTCTTATTTAATTTTTATTAATTAGTTAGCTAGTGCCGAGTATACAGGCGAATAAAAATCAAGTCAATCACCGTCGTTATCGTTATCGTTTTCCGCTTCTTCTTTAAAAGCGCCGTAATGACTGCTGTCTTCACAATCACATTGTTCAAGCGGCTCGCCATTCATCGGACAATCTATTGCTTCACACTTACCCGCCTTTGGGCTCACTCCTTTGCAACCGCCAGTACAAATAAAATGTTCCATATTAATAAAATTCTTAAGCCGGCCTTTGTTTAAATTATAACACTTGAGTTTAATCGTGACTGAAAAGATTAAATACGCGTAAAAGAATGAGAACTAGAATCAAATAACCTGCCATTGCTGAAAAAGCTACCAAATCAAATAAACGCTCGCCGATATACGGATTTGAAAAAATATATCGGAAAGGCCAGATTAAAAAATCGGAGAATAGATAAAGATATTTAATAGCGAAACTTTCGGGACTAGCGCCGAAATATTTAAAGACAAGCCGGAAAAACAAAATTATTTCTACCAAACCGAGTAGTTGTTTTAGAAAGTGTTTAAGCCGATTTTTAAAATTGCCAACCATAGATTTTATTTAGCGACCGACAGCTATATTAAAACCGACGAATGTTACAACCAAACAAATAACCACGAAAAAATAAAATTCTAATTTGGAAAACATTTTTATATTTTAGCAAATCAACAAGGCAATTCAAGGGCCTATCTAATCATTTAAAGCGTCGATTGTGTAGTTGTTACCCGCGTTCCAAAGCATAAATCCTCGAAAAGAACTACTTGTTGTGTCTTTAACAGCTTGAATTTGCGCCTTAACTTCCGACAAACCATATGACACGCCTAAAAGGTCAAAATCCTGAAGCCATGGCCGCAACCCTGCTATAGTCCCCGAACTTATCGCGAGTCGCTCGAGGGCGGAAGCCATTGAATGGCTAACCATAACGTAGGGACAACGCGCCGGCTCTTTGCAACCGTCAAAACCGAAACTGTAGTGCGAAGGGTAAATCATTGGTGAAACGAAATCGAAATATTCATAAGCATCTTCAATTAACTGACCTATGCCTAAATCGTTCTTGCTAACTGTCGCCAAACCGAAAAGATCGGCAGAAAGACGCACGCCATTCAAATGTTCTCGTAAATACTTAAAAAAGCTACGGATTACAAAATGATACGGTGTTTTTTGATCCCAATGAGAAAAATAAAGCAGATTAAGGTCGCCGTCTGACGGGAAACGAATATAATCAAAATTAAGCTCGTCAAAACCGCGGGCGGCCGCGTCACGGCTTATTTTTACGATATAATCCCAAACTTCGGTTGAAGCCGGATCAACCCAAGCCAAATTTTTCCGGTCACGCCAAATCGTTGAAGTGGTTGGCGCGCTACTCGTTGAATAGAAAGAAAGATTTTGAACCGCTAAATCCGGCCGCGCAAGCGCTAAACGGCCGTCTTCAAAAACCGTTATTCTCGCAATCACATAAATATTGTTATCGTGAAGTTTCTTGATCAAAGAATTTATTTTAGGAATTCTTATCTCTTTTGCTTTGTATTTTAGAATATCACTCACGCTCGTGTCATAAGTAATAAACCCAGAAAAATCTTTAATGTCTATTACTACCGCGTTTAAATCAGTTTTTTTGGAAAGATCGATAATATAATCTATCACGCTTCCCCGTCCAGCTGACCAACTAGTAAGATAAACCGCCCGAATTATTGTAGGCGGCGAGGTAAGCGGCTTTTGAAAACCAATATCTGTTTCAAGATTTTTTTTAATACTCGGCGGATGTTTTTCGGGCACCTCGGTATTTACATAATACTCGTTTGCTTCGTGAAAATTTAAGAAAATTATTCCGCCTAAGGCTGTAAGTAAAACTAGAAAACTAATTAAAGGAATGCGGATCATTCATTGTTTTGCCTCGAAAATCGATTATAAAACCAAGCCCAAACAAAACCAAAAAGCCAACTTCCAATTAATAGAACTAGAGAGTCGCCAATAAATTTCCCTAGAGAAAAATCCGCCGGAAAAAGAGAGGTAATGTTCGCGCCAAAAAACAGAGCGTTAAAAATAAAAGAAAACAAACCGGGAGCAAGCCAATAAAACAAAGTAAAAAGCAGATAACTAAGACTGGAAAGAAGAGCGAGTGAGTTAGCAAAAGCTTTTTTATGGAGCATTAATCTGATTATATCACTAAAATAAATACTCGCCAAAATTATTCGTAACGGAGAGCTTCTATCGGGCTTTTTTTAGACGCCTGACGAGCGGGATAGATACCGAAAACCAAACCCACAAAAGCCGCGACACCTAAACCAAGCGCCGCTGCTCCAACCGGAAAAGAGAAAACCCAATTCACTGCTAAAAATTTGGTTAAAACAAGAGAAATAATAAACGAAAGTGTGGCGCCAAGGATTATGCCTATCGCTCCGCCCAAAGCGGTAAGGATTATTGCTTCGAGCAAAAACTGGACAAGAATATCTTTTTCGGTGGCGCCCAAAGCTTTTCTTAAACCTATTTCCCGCGTCCGTTCGGTAACGGAGACAAGCATAATATTCATAATACCAATACCGCCAACGACAAGAGAAATCGCGGCAACGGCGGCTAGAAATAAAGTGAGCACGCTTGTAATCGTGCCGACCGTTGCCATTGCTTGTGCTTGAGTTTCAACAAAAAAATCGTCTTTTGTTGGATCGGTAATGTTGTGATTATTGCGGAGAGTTATTTTTATATCTTCCACTGTTTGCGCGACATTAGCTTCGGTATCGGCTTGAACGACTATTCGATCAAAATGCTTCTTTCCAAAAACATATTGCTGAGCAGTCGTGTACGGAATAAAAGCGGCTTCGTCGAAATTAAGAAAGGTAGATTGTCCTTGTTTTGGAAAAATGCCAATAACTTTGAAGTTGCGGCCATTTATTTTTATTTTTTGGTTTAATAAACTTCCATTGCCATTAAGCTGGATGTTTACTTTTGAACCAATAACAACTACGTCGGAATAACTTTTTACTTCGTCATTCGTAAATATCCTTCCTTCCTCTGGATAAATGTTATATATTTTCGAGAAAAGTTCGGTTGCGCCAAATATTGTCGGGCGGTAAGTATTATTTTCGTAAACTGCTGATTGGCTGCCGAAAACCACCGGCATTATGCCGTCCGCGTGAGGCACGTTTTTTTTCTGGCTCAAAGCTAAAAGATCCGCTGGCTTTAATGAATCGGTAAACATGGAAATAAAATCGGTCGGGCCTTTAGGTTGGCGTCCGGGAACTGTTGCGATTGTCCTTGCTCCAATACCCTTAATTTGCCCAAGAATAAGATCTTGAGCGCCTTGTCCCAAAGACATCACAAGAATAATGGCGGTGATACCTATCACAATTCCTAAAACAGTCAGAACCGAACGCGACTTGTGAGTTTTAAGCCCGTTCAGGGCAGTTTTAATGCTATATTTAATAACCATTTTTTATTTTATGAATTCTTCGCTTTGACGGCGACTAATTACTTTTTCGTCTTTATCAATTCTCCCATCTAAAATATGGATTACTCTTTGGGCATGTTCGGCGGTGTAAGTTTCGTGCGTAATAAGAATCACGGTATGGCCGTGTTCTTCGTTTAAACGCTGAATAGTTTCCATTACCATTTGGCCTGATTTTGAATCAAGATTGCCGGTTGGTTCATCGGCAAAAATTATCTGCGGATCTAGCACAAGCGCCCGAGCCATTGCTACCCGCTGTTTTTCGCCGCCCGAAAGTTTAGCCGATTCATGGTCTAACCGGTGAGATAAACCAACATCTTCAATTGCTTTTTTTGCCATTTCATCCCAATAAGATTCCTTAATGCCGGAATATAGAAGTGGTAACTTCACATTGTTTAATACGCTAGTCCGAGAAAGTAAGTTGAAAGTTTGAAAAACAAAACCCATCTTCGCGTTTCTCACCCGCGCCAGTTCCACGGGAGAATAATCATCCATAGTTTTTCCGTCAAAACGATAAGTACCGCCACTTTGACGGTCTAAAAATCCCAAAATATGGAGCAAGGTGGACTTCCCCGAACCTGAAGGGCCCATTATCGCGACAAACTCTCCTTTTTGAACATTGAAAGAAATATCCCGAACGGCCGGAGTAGAAACGCCGTCATCATTGTAGGTTTTTTCAAGATGACTGACTTCAATCAAAGCCATAATTATTGAGAATAATTTACAAGGATAACGTCATTCTCGTTTAAGCCTTTTATAATTTCTATGTTGCCGTCCGCTCCCCGCAGCCCAACTTCTACATCTCGTTTTTCCGATTTTCCATTTCCAAGATCGATAAGCACGAATCTCTGGCCATTATCATTTCCAACTGTCCGCTGTGGTAAAACTAACACATTTTCTTTTTCTGATGTATGAATGGTAATGTTCGCGGTCATTCCTGATTTTATTCTGTTATCGCTCTTCGCAAATTGAAATTTTGTTTTGTAGGTTGCCACGCCTTCAATTATTGTCTCGGCTGGATCTACTGAGAAAACTTTAGCATCGAAATTAACGTCGTTACCATAAGCGTCGAGAGTAATTTGCGCCGTGTTACCAATTTTTACCTTAGCAATGTCGGCTTCAGCTACGTTTGCTTCCACTTCAAAATTATTAGCGGATATTATAGAAACTATAACCGAACCGGCCGGCGCAATTTCGCCAACTTTAGCGTTTTGAATGGTGATAACGCCACGAATCGGCGCGTAAATAGTCATCTTTGAAATCTGCGCTTTTATATTATTTACACTAGCTTCATATGATTTTATGCTTGTCTCAAGCGAAGTAATGATTGTTTTCTCCGAAATAATTAACTGCTTTCTTGTGGTTAGATTAGCAATAGCGGTATTTATATTTGTAAGACCTGTGTTGATATTAGCTTTATACGTATTAGCAGATGACGAAGTGAGCGAGGAATCCGAAGCGTTTATCACCGCATCCATTGCCTTTAAAAGAAGGGAGCGCGTTGTCGATAGATACCCACTGGCTTTTTCCAATTGTCCGTTTAAATCTTCATAAGAAGTGGCGCTTTTAATCGCGTTAAGTTCTTTCAGCCATTGATTAAGGGTGGCGGCCATTATAAATCGCAAACTCCGCGCGTCGTTATCAATCGCAATATTATTAGTGGAAAATGATAAAGACGGGTTTTGTGATTCGTCATTAATAAATATCGCGTCTAATTGATTCCTTACCGCGTCATTCGCCTTTACGTAAGCATCATTTAAAACGTCCGAAACGCTCCCGAAGTAATTCGCGAGATCAACTTTGGCTTTTTCTAAATCAGCTTTTTGAACTTCCAAATCCGCTTCGGCTTTTGATTTTTGAGCTTCTAAGTCAGCCTTGTCTAAAATTACAATCGCCTCGCCAATATAAACATTGTCGCCAACATTAGCGTTAATCACGGCGATACGGCCGCTTTTTTCAAATGCTAAGTCAACGCTTTGAACCGGCTTTACATTACCGGTCGCCGAAACCTCTTCAGATATTTTTTCCCTCACGACTTTTACAGTTTCAGGGCCTTTTTTCTTGCCGCCGGAAAAAATTAAAATAATTACTATTATCACAATTACAACAAGAGAAATAATTATCCAGGGCTTTTTGAAGAAATTTTTCATATTTATTATTATTTTACAACCAACAAGATTGTTTCGCCAGTTTTGTAGCGCCAACAATTTTATAAAAATTTTTTGCTTCGGCGTAATTTAGCGATTCAAGATAATAAAGTTCGTCTGGATCGCCTTCAACGGTACGGCTGTGAATGGTGACGCTAATTTTATTTATTGCTTATCTTTTATCTCTAACCTGCTGATAATTTTTAAAATCATATTGTTTTGATTTTCTAAGTGCATCAAGATTGTTTCAAGCTCTCTTTCCGCTTTAACGCTCACGTCAAAGTCAGCTTCGGCTCTTGCTTCGGAATGACGACTCTGAAGATTTTGGCCGAGCATAATTAATGGCATTAGCGAAATTTGAATCATATTTGATATAAAAAGCCAAAGAACGAATGCTGGGAAAGGATCAAAACGCATTTCTTCTGGGCCAAAACTATTCCAACTAAGCCAGGCGAGCGTCCAAGTTAGAATTATTAGAAAAAATCCCATTGAGCCGACATGATCAGTCACCCAAACAGCTATTCTTTCAAGCCGACTAAGATTTTCTCTATGTTCAACGTTTATATTCCGAATCGGTTTACGGAGTTTTTTTAATTCATGAAGTGGGAGCGGGTTTATCATTATTAATATAATTATACTAAATAGCGGTTCAGAAAATCCTTACTATCTATCTATGAAAATTAATCTTAGATCAGAATTTTAAAATAAAAACCGTCGTTTCTTAATTGACGATTTTTATGGCGTGACTAAGCGAAAAATTGATTACTTGCCGCCACAATCACACGTATCGCATTTTCCGCTGTCGTGAGTTTCGTGATGACAATCACTGCAGTGGCATTCGCAGACACTACGATCGTGTTCGTGCTCAGTACTACATTTTTTACAAATCATAAATTTATAATTAAAAAAACGACCTTTGTGTTCTCCTGCTATCTTTTCATTTATAATGATAGCACTTATGTTAATAGTTTTCATTGGTATTTTGGCTTTTGCAACTACATTTTTAGGCGGTTTTTTTGCCTTAAAATTCAAAGATAAACTCCACCTTATTACGGGTTTTAGCGCAGGAGCTGTTATTGGCGTAGCTTTTTTTGACCTTCTGCCAGAAGCGGCTAATCTACGAAATATTGGTGAAGATTTTTCATTTGTTTCGCTAATGATCGGTTTAGGTTTTGTTGTTTATCTACTTTTAGACCGTTTGATTGTTTTACACTCACACGCTGAAGATAATTGCGAAAACATTAATCATCGTGGCGCTCTTGGAGCGGCCAGTTTGTCTTTACATAGTTTTCTTGACGGGGTAATTATCGGCCTTGCCTTTCAAATATCATCCGCAATAGGACTTGTGGTTACAATCGCTGTTCTTACGCATGACTTTTCTGACGGCATTAACACCGTTAATTTAGTTTTGAAAAATAATGGCGGAAATAAAACAGCTATCCGGTGGTTGATCTTAGACGCCTTGGCCCCCGTCTTAGGTATTCTTAGCACTTTTTTTTACTCACTGCCGAAAAATACTCTCAGTATTGTGCTTGCAATTTTTTGCGGCTGTTTCATTTATATCGGCGCGAGTGATCTTCTGCCGGAAAGCCATCATGCTCATCCAAAAAAACTCACCACTTTTATGACCTTGCTAGGCATCGCTTTGCTTTATATTGTTATCCAAATTGCGAAATAAAAATATAAAAAAACCGACGGTTTGTGCCGTCGGCTTAATATAATCACTTCTAGTTACACTGGTTTCGGGGCGAAACTAAAAATCACATCGTTCAATCGCCCTGAAAATTTCACGAAGGAACGCCCTGTCGGTAAGAGATATCGCGAAGTGCGAAGACGAACCATCGCCTGAAGCCGTGGACGAATTACGTAGTACGAAATAAGCGCCCGTTGTGCCGCAACAGCAGAACTGCCGCAAATTGTTCCTGTTGCTAGCGCGACAATCCAAAGAACAGTTCCTTGTAAATACTGATGCGTCAGTAATCCCACCGCGAGCATAACAACCGTTGAAATAATAAGCCCGGGCCAGTAATCGTTCCGTGCCATAATTTTCCAAAAACCTCGGAAAGAACCGACAATGGCGGAAACTGGAGCAAACACAAAAGCGATAAGCAAAGCGCCGCCCGCGATCCAGTACAAAAGCATAGAAAGTTCGAGTAATGCGCCAAAAAATTCCATACAAATCATTCTCCATAGCGACTGCAAGAAAAAGTAAAACCCTCCATGATTCATATAGCACTCAAACCGCTTGTAATAGAGCCGCATTTCTGAAATTTTATAATCGATTGAAGTAAGCGAAAAAATCACTCCAGCAAATATTGGAAATAAGCCGCCTAAAATTACTATCATTACCAAACCCTCAGTCCCATTATCATGCACCCTTTCATAATCTGCCGGCGCGACACTTTGTAAAAATAGTTCGTGGCGCGCGCTCATATTCTGAGCAAATGGAATAATCCAAAGAAACTGAAGCACAAAATATGCCACAACAGCGAACGCGAGAATAACATAAGCGCGGTTCATTGGATGTCGTTTAAGCCAGTGGTAAATAGCAATAGGCCTCATTAATATCCAAGTTAAAACGAACAATAAAAAATGAATGAATTTTAGCAGTGGCGAGAAATCAATATTGATATGTGCTCTCTTAAGTTTCCGAGTTGGCGTTGTAACGAAAACTACAAATCGTTGCCATGTGTTATCAATTCGTTTGATAGAAATTCGCCAGTACGCGCCAGCGCCGGAAATAATTTCCTCATACCGAAAACCGACGAGAAAACCGATGAACCCGCCAACTGGCGCGAGCGCTCCGTGGAGATAACCGATAGTTAAAATGCCGATAAGCCCGCAAAGAAATCCGCCAAGCCAGTTCCGCTTGGAAAGTGTGCGTGTTTTCATGTGTAATTCCCTTATTTAATTAGTGTTTTGGAGTATTGTGAGTTGTGAAATAAGCTACTGGCTAGTATAACTTAAAAATTAAATATGTCAATACTTTTTACCCTAATCCAATAAGCAAAAATTTTTTATTTTATTATTTAAGTTTTACTATTAATAATAAATTGGCTTTTTGCTCTTTCGTAAATCGTTTGTAATTCCTGAAGCGATTCCGGCTTCGGATCAGTAATAGCTTTAGTTACCGCCTTCCAAACTTCCCAACTCCGCAAATCACCGACCGGCGATCCTTTCAATTCTTTTTTAAGTTCGCTCTCGTCAAACATACCAAATTTTTGGTCCATTCCTAAATTCCATTCGAAATTATTAACCAAAGACCATAAAAACATACCTTTCACCGGCACGTCGTGCTTTAAAGCCTCAATAATATAACGAGTGGTCTCTAAAATCCAATAAGGCCGCCGCTTGTCATTTTTATCGGAAAAGCCAAATTCAGTAATGAAAATTTCTTTTTGGGGATATTCTTTGTGTATTCGCTTCAACTGCTCATAAATTCCACGCGGATAAATATCGCCGAAACCGGGATGTTCGCCATAATCCCTGTCTTTTGGTTTATACGGACCGATCGGCGGATAAAGCGCCGGCACGGTTGCCCGACAATAATAATCAAGCCCTAGAAAATCGCTGTAAGCGCCGTTTCGTTCAATGCTTTTTGTAGGATATTCGTTGGTTGTTTTATGTAAAAATTCGCCAAAGACACCGTCAAAATAATCCCAATTGTAAACGGCGCCAACTTTTGAATCGCGTTCCGGCGGCAGTTTAAGTTTACCTGATTTAATTTCATTAAAAGCGATATCGTGTGCTTCAACTAACTTTCCTAAAACTTCCCGAAATAAGAAAACGTTTCCTTTTTTAAAGGGCGGAAAAATTCCGGCGATATAACCATTACCTAAAATGCTTTTCGGCTCATTTATCGTCAAAAAATAACGCACTAATCCCTCGCTTAAAAATTTGTCGGTTGAATTTTTGTCGAAACCTTCTTCGGAAAGCGCTCCCCGAACTTTGTTTTCATCAGCAATAAACTTTATAACTTGTTCAACATAAAAGCGGAAATGCTTTGCCGCTTCCGGGTTTTCCCAACCACCGGCTTCAATTTCTCCGTAACGGTCGCGCTTCACCAAATATTCCGGCATTGGCCAGTGAAAAATCGTGAGCATCGGTTCCAAACCGCGCGCTTTTATAAGTCCTAGCGCTTTCACGTAATCAGCCATTAACGCTTCGTTAAATTCACCTTCTTTCGGACAGAGCCGGGCGAAATCAAGCGAGAAACGAAACATGTTTTCGCCAAGTTCCGCCGAACGTTTGATATATTTTTCTTTCTCGGCGTGGAAATGCGGAAACTCTTCCACTTTTTGAATACCTCTTATTTTTGATTTTTTTCCTTCTATGTTTTTCACGAGCTCAAATTCCCAATCAGAAACCACGAACGGCTTGCCTTCGCTATCTAAGATCAATGGTTCGGCTTGAAAATCCGAAGTGGCACTCCCGATGTATTCAATTTTCGGCCCGCCGCGATTTGTCCGCAAAGCATCTAGCACGTCTTTTGCCGTAAAATCGAAGTCGGCTTTCTCTTTCTCCGGCTTTCTTTCCTTATATGAAGAATTCGGCTGTTCAAAATTTTTCTTCATTTGATTTAATTCTACCACTCCCCCATTTTTTTCGACAACTTTAATTGCAAAAATCCCCCGTGTTACGGGGGATTTTTATTTTTGAAAAAGATTTATTATTTTCTCCAAAATTTTTCCTGTCTTCAGAGGCCTTCTAATAATCGGTAAGCCACCAAAAACGGTTCCAATAAAAATGGTAACCGCCACGCACGCCATAAAATAGATATATTTACTGGAATAGAAAAGTAAATACGTTTGGAAAGATATAGCGAGCGCAATAATGGCGCATCCCCTAATCCAATCTCGCCACGAGACAATATTTTTTTGCTCTTCTTTAGAACAACTCACGATTGTTACAAAACGGCCGAATAATGCCATAAAGAATCCAAACACGACGCTCTCCGTAAATATCACGGCAAAAGCAATTAAAACTTCTTTGGAAAAAACAAAAGCCATAAGTGTTTCCTTATTTAAATTTCAAAAAACTGACTTTAGTATAAAACTAAATACGTGAAAAAATCAAGCTGATTCATCCAAATAAAATTTTCTGTCGTAAGAAATTAAAACTAAAGCAGCGGCCATCAAAACAATATTTTTTATCACAAATTCTCCGGTAAAAGTGAGAAGCGGAAAATTTGAAGCAAAAGCGTAACCAGACGTTAAAACGCCGATTGTGGCCGCAAGAAGATGGCCAATCAAAACCCAAAGAAAGAATCGCTGAATACGCGGCAAAAAAATACCAATACCAATCGCGATTTCCAAAATCGCAAGCAGTAAGTACAAAATTTGATTTTCGGCTATGGCTGGAAAAGAAATAGCGATAACATCGAGAACAGGGCTTACGTTAAAAAGTTTTAATAAACCGAACCATAAAAAAACCAGCGCGAGTGCGAATCTCATAATTTCAATAGCAATCCTACAAAATTTACGCGATCTTAAATTTTCAAACATAATAAGATTTATTGTTATTTAGTATAACATTTCAATCGTGTTAATTCAGAACCACGATTGAATAATTGAGATAAATCGCAAAACTTACCCAAAATACATAAGGCAAAAGAAACCAGGCGGCAAACTTAGACACTCTGTAAAAATTAACGATTGTGTAAAAAATTGCCCACCACAAAGCTAATATTTCAAAAAAGGCCAGCACTGGGAGCTGTAAGCCAAAAAAGAGATATGACCAGCTAATGTTTAAAATTAGTTGGATGACAAAAATAGCAATAATATTTTCTTTTTGAAGGTCACCAATCCAAAACCGCTCTGACCATTTATTCCACGCTTTCTTCTTAGGTAATAAAATTTTATTTTTTACCCGCCACTCGTTTTGCCAAACCAAAAACAAAGAAACGCCCATAAGCGCGTAAAGCGTTGCCCAAACCGGGCTGAAAATCCACGCCGGTGGCATAAAAGCGGGCTTTGCGAGATTTATATACCAATTTGAAATTGACGGCGTTGCAAAAAAAGCGCCAATAACACCGGCAAACTCGCAAACCGCTACAGAAATGACAAATTTGGAAAAAATCTTCATAATTTTATTCTATCAGATAAAGGTTAGTATTTACCCTTGAATTGTGTATAATTATATAAAGGTCTAAAAGCAATAAACTTATAAAAACATGCCAGGAAAAGGTTCAGCGTTTATGAAGCCGATGAATGTGAGCGCGGAATTGGCCGCGGTAGTCGGCGCGGGTCCTATGCCAAGGTCGGAAGTTGTGAAAAAACTTTGGATGTACATTAAGGGGGATGTGTACGAGGATGAAAATGGTAAGAAAGGGAGTAGTTTAAGAAAGGGTCCAAGCTTGCAGGACTCAGCCAATAAGCGGAATATCAACGCCGACGAAAATTTGAAAAAAGTGTTTGGCGGAAAGGAAGTGGTGAATATGTTTGAAATGACAAAGCTCGTTTCAAAGCATCTTTCCTAAATAAGTTTTTTGAGATAGAAAAAGCGGCACCTAGAAGTGCCGCTTTGCGTTTAATTAAATCGTATTATGCCGTTTCGCTTTAAACAAATATCTTTCCGCTAATTCGTATAATCCAAACAATCCCGCGCTGTAAATTATGGTGCTTGAAAGCGTATTTCTAAAAAATGGAATTGCCATAACATAACACTCTGCAAGTCCGGCGAAAGTTTTCGGATATGTTGAATCTGGAAGAACCCAAACGCCAAAATTCGTAATAACAAAAAATAAGATAGGACCAGCAACCGAACAAACGATAATTCTCTCAATGGAAATATCTTTCTTTATTACAGACCCAAAAATGATTGCAAGGGCTAAACTCCCATAAACGAAAAGCATTAAAGGCCCATAGAAACCGATAAAGAGATCGCTTAAAAATAGTCCCGTAAGGGAAATTATTAAAGCGGATTTTTTATTGAAATACGCTCCGGCAAAAAGCGCTACGGAAATCACCGGCGTGAAGTTAGGCGGATGAGGAAATAATCTTGAAAGACCCGCAAAGAGAATCAATACAAAAGCAAAAATAATAGTCATTGATAAATCCTTTCATGATTTTTAGGTTTAATAATTTATTAATATGCTGATTAAATTATACAAAAATCAGCGCTAATCGCAAAATTTAAAATATATAAAAAATCGTCCCGCTTAGCGGGACGATTATGAATTATTTCTTTCTCTTCCGTGAAGGAAACTTTTTATAAAAGAAAATAGGGGATTTTATATCCTATTGACAAATAATTATTATAGGTGTAAACTGCAACCAGTAAAATTTAAGGTATAAATTAATTAATTCACCTTAATCATTCACAACTAAATAAAGGAGTTACACCATGTTAGAATTATCTTCTTTGCTTTTGCTCGGAATTGGATTTTTCGTGCTAATTCTTGTAGCACTAAATTCTTTTGTCATTGCAAAGGGCAATCAAATTATCACGTTAGAAAGACGTTGGTTTGGTAAACAAATGCCGGATGGTCGTACTGTTGCGCTCCGCGATGAAGTAGGCGTACAAGCACGAATTCTTGGACCGGGAACCCATTTTCTCATACCTTTTTTGTACAAAACAAAAAAACATGAATTTTTGGTAATTCCTCCCAAGCACGTAGGTGTGGTGAGTTCCATTACTGGAGCGCCAATGCCATCAGGATCCATTATGGCGAAACAAATCGAGTGCGATCTGTTTCAGGATGGAGAAAAATTTCTGAGCGGCGGTGGTGAAAAAGGTCCGCAGCTTGCAATTCTTCCGGATGGTGAATACAGAATTAATCCGCACTTATTTCAAGTAAGAGTTGTGGAAGCTATTATGATCGAGGACAACGAAGTTGGTTATATTGAATCGATTGCTGGAGCGCCAGTAACACGTGTAGGTGGAAACTTTGGCTCACCAGTTGACTGCGATGATTTTCAGGATGCAGAAGCATTCATCAAGAATGGCGGACAAAAGGGTCCTCAGATTTCGTTTTTAACGCCAGGTCTTTATCGAATCAACACGTTGCTTTTCAAAATAGAAAAAAAGCCCATCACAGAAATACCGGGCGGCAAAGTTGGATTGATAGAAGCAGCTGACGGCGCAAGGATTCCCGAAGGACGACTTTTGGCTGCTAAAGTGGCTGATCATAAAAACTTCTTTGACGGTGAGGCATTCATTAAAAATGGTGGAGAAAAAGGGCGTCAACTGGATGTTCTAATGCCCGGCCAATATCGTCTGAATCCAATCCTGTTTAAGGTGATTAATGTCGTCGATTGGACAAATATTCTTGCTGACGAAGTTGGTATTGTCACTATTAATGAAGGGCGACCTATTGTGGATCCTTCAAAAATTGCAGCAGAAGAACTTCCACTTGATACGCATAATAATTTCCAAGATTCAAATGCATTTTTGAAAGCAGGCGGACAAAAGGGATTGCAGATTCCTGTGTTGCGCGCTGGTAATTATGCTATCAACCCGTGGTTTGCCACTATCGAAAAGGTGCCGATGACTGTTGTTGAGATTGGTGAATGTGGTGTTGTCACAAGTTATGTTGGAACAGAAGGTGATGATACAACAGATGAAGCTGTAAACGCCAAGATTGTCGCAAACGGTCATAGAGGGATCTGGGCAGATCCATTACAACCTGGAAAACACCCGCTTAATACAAAAATATGTAAGATTGACCTTGTACCGACCACACAGATTCTATTAAATTGGGCGGATAACCGATCGAGCGCGCACGAACTGGATTCGAATCTGAAAACCATTACGCTGCGCACTGCGGACGCATTCAATGTAAATATGGATGTGAGTGTTATTATCCATATTCCTATCAAGAATGCACCAAAAGTGATTGCGAATCTTGGATCCGTTAAAAATATGATCTCGCAGGTTCTTGAGCCAGCGATTAGCTCACATTTTCGTAACGCGGCTCAATACATAAAAGCTCTTGAGTTGTATACACAACGAAAAGAGCTCCAAGCATCAGCAAAAGAACATATCGATGGTGTTCTGAAGGTGCATCACATCGATTCAAAAGATACACTAATTGCGGATGTGGTATTACCTACCGATTTAACCAAAACGGTCACTGATCGCCAGATCGCAGAACAGGAGAAGAAAACTTACGCGATGCAGAAAGAAGCGCAGGAAGAGAGAAGAACTCTCGAAAATGCAAAAGCGCAGGCAAATATGCAGACTAAAGTTGTCGAATCCGAAAGAAATGTGGAAATCGAGAAAAACATTGCTGATGGCAAAGTAAAAGCAGCGGCAGGTTCTAAAGAGGCGGCAATTCTGAGTGCTGAGGGTGCGGCTAAAGCGGTCGAGATCAATGCTAAGGCGAATGCTGAAGCAACGAAAGTGAATGCAGAGGCCAATGCGGAGGCAACTACGAAAGTTGGCAACGCAGAAGCGGAAGTTATTCTTGCTAAAGGCAAATCGACGGCTGAGTCATACAAACTCGAAGTCGATGCTATGAGCAAGGAAGTATTCGGTCAAATCCGCGTTGTAAGAGAGATCGCCTCAAATAATCTAAAACTGATACCAGAAAATCTGGTTATCGGCGGAGGAAAAGGAGATGGCGGTGGACTTATGGAAGGGTTCTTTGGAATTAGCCTTCTTGAGAAGATGACCGGAAGAGCATTTTCTGCAACTACTTCAAATACTTTAGTAGAAGTAGAAAAAAAGCCGGAAGCAAAGAAATAGTAGTTACGGAATGGCAACCTAATCCCCTCTCACGAGGGGATTTTTATTTTATTACGAAACTAGAAAAAACTCTTAACTGGGCTAAAATTCTTGGCTCC
>ERZ1292632.1161-Hain-H43-01um-R2-1161-length-26836-cov-19_pt1 | contig 16799 bp, 26 predicted proteins | sample MGYA00564407_ERZ1292632 | MGnify/ENA primary metagenome ERZ1292632 (study PRJEB36523, sample SAMEA6512637) | groundwater metagenome | collected 2019-01-08 | study: AquaDiva: Metagenomics assemblies of 32 groundwater samples | reverse complement strand
ATACTCACATAAGCGAGTGGCCTCCCCACAATATAAAGTAGGTCAACCCAGGTTAGTTCCATTCTTCAATGCCTTTTTCTATTTCTTTCTTCGCATATTCTCGGTTAGTTAGTGCGTTTCCATTAGAGTCTAACCACCCATTATCTTTCAGGTATTTTTGGTATGCCTTTCTCGCTTCTAACATTATCATATAGAGATTCATTCTCCACTCCAATACCAAAGATTCTTGATTGAGTTTATATCCCAACCCGCTTTTAAGGAATCAAGTACCGTCCCCTTGAAACCTCTTGAGCCATCCACTGTTGAGACAGAATAAGAGAACTTACCATCAGGACTTACAAACTCAGGAGTATGTGCCTGAATGAAATTACACAGGTTGACAATCGCCTCTTCACCCTCCCCCACAATCCCATAATCAGGTTTAAGTATCTCGAATATCTCCGAGTCTTGCGTAATAATACGTCCACCTAAGACAATCGGTACTTTACAACATTCCCTGATAACCATGATGGCATCCCTGAGAAAGTGATAGTCCGTACAGATACCACCCAGACCAATAAGGTCGGGCTTTACTTTGGAAATGGCTTTGGGAACTCTATCCTTGATAACCTCAATACCAGACGAATACCCTACTTTATTATTTAATTGCAATCCAAAAACCTGATGTCCCGCTTGTTCAAGGGAAGCGGCTACATAGGCAAAACCGCTCGGAAAATCTGAGAATGAAAGTAACTGAGGAAAGTTTCTATATCCGTGAATTGGAGGAATGAGTAGGACTTTCATCCCTGATATTTTTCGCTATCTTTTATTATTTCTTCTAATGAACGACTTGGTTGAAAACCAGCAATCCATTCTGGGTTCATGTGAGCGCCACATTTTATACAATCTAAGGAAGCACGTCGAGCTATTAAATTACCTTTTTTATCAAAATTTTCCCACCACGATTTATAATCATTAGAGAATATGTGTTCATGTTTACGATGGAATAGCCAATTAAACATTTTGTTCTCCTTCACCTTTTTTAATTCAGGTTCTTCAGAATTATCTTCTAACACATATTGTTGATGCTATCTGTGAAGTATAAACCTTTACAGGTCTAACTACAAGTAGTTTGCCTTCCACAAACTCAAACTCGGTATGGCACCGGTCACACTGGAAACCTGCGTTGCCATCTATCCAGTTGGCCTGACGCTTACTACAAGAGGGACATCTTGGTACGATACGGTCTGTCATTTACCATCCCCGAATCTTATACCCAGTCCTTCCATAACCTGATGAATACCTACACTTATCTGTGAAAGTTTAATATGGTCGAAATCAGGGGAATCGGAAAGGTATATTTTCTTGATAGCCTCCATCATTTCGTGTATGAATGTCTCTGATTTTTCTATCTCACTGTCCATTTTATTGATACGAATGATTTTATTCCTACTATCACAGTGACCGTAATCATTGGCACAGTTTAGGTGGGTATAAGCCTCATCATCCATTTTAACAGCGTAAGTAAACCCGCCTACTTTGATTCCTTTGGTAACGTCAACTTTAATCATACTACTCCTTAAATCCTCGGCGTCCTCGGCGCTCTTATCTTCAGTCCAGTCCTAACCCTCATTTTCTTGAACTTGGGATAGGATTTAGACCTGCCACCAGATGCTACCGAACCACCAGATAAACCACCACTCGGAGTAGCCAGTCTGATAGGTGGAGATTTGCTTCCTAGACTAACAGATTTTTTAGGAGACAGGGGTTTCAACCCTTCGCCATCCCCCATGTTAGATAGTGTCTCAGCCCATTTCGAGAACTCAGGATTAGCCCTTCTGAAATCATCCCGCATATCGGTAGCTGCTTCCTTGTTTCTTTTCCTGAAGGCTGTTTTAGCCGTGTCAGTCTTTAGTTTTTGGTAGGTTTCCCACTGTGCTTTGAACTTATCGGGTAACTTGCCAGCCTCAACCTGCTCCTTGCTGTAGGATAGATAACCGCCATTGCCCGGTAGGTCATAGTAGTCAAAGTATGGTTTCCAGAGGTTGCGGTCGGAGGGTATGCGTTCCTTGCCTTTGTCGGTCAACTTGAAAGCAGGTATCAGATTAAGAGGGATTTTATACTTCTCTGCCTGAGATGCTACAGCTTCAGCCGTTTTCAGGTCGGGGATGGTGGTTAGCCCGCTATCGCCCCAGAAGAGTCGATTAGTTATGAATTCAGGATTGCCCTTGAGATACCTTTCCTTTTCCTTCGTGCTTAACAGCTCGTATTCATCCTTCTGATTGGCGAATTGCCAGTAAGCACCAGCGATAGGGTCTAACTTGGCAATATCCTCTTCATCTAGATACCTGATGGCCTTGCCGATGTCTCTTCGCAGCGAAGTAATGTCGTAAAGATAATTGCCCGCCTTAATCTCTGCTATCTTGACAAGTGAAACTTTATTGTCAATCGCCTGTTTCAGTTTGGAATCAAGTTCATCCTGGTCGAACTTACCTAAATTAGCCCTCGCCCTTTCCACGACTTGTTTCTTGACATTGATAGCTCTAACATTAAACCCGGTTGCCTGTAAAGCTAATCCTCCAAATCCTATCGTCTCCTCCCCTTTTGAGATAACTTCCTTACCCCCCGGAATAAACTGACGCCCTGCCGTTACTGCCAATCCACCCACGCCTATCGGAAGGAATAAGTCTTGTGCTAAATGGGCTGTCCGTGATACTACACCGCCGGGGCCCACATCGTCTATTCTATCGCCAAAAAAGTTAGTTCCACTAGCTTGGTTAATTACCGCTCTCACCGGAACGCTTTGTCTCGCCTGAATAAAAAAGGTAGGGTCTAATAAACGAAGAGCTGTATCCATCTGCCCTACTATATCAAGCGTAAGTTCTTCCCCAGCCTTTCCCCCAAACGGCAATGTGGGCGCCGCAAATTGAGTATTATAGCCAAACGGCAGTGGCCCCCATTTGTTTTTAGCAATAGGAACATACCTCTCTTTAGGTAAAGGCTCTCTAGTAGAGGCAAAGTGAATAATGTTAGCTGCAAGAATAAGGAATAAATATACTCCTAGCCAGTGTTTTCTCCAAAAACCAGCGTTGGGCCCGTGAAATGCGCCGGTTGCCTGACGGATAAGCCCTTCTGACTCACCGGTGGAGAAGAAAGCCCTCCTCAATGTTTCCCTAACCACCCGGTTCTGAAAAACACTCTGGGAGGCTGGTATAGTAGAGTATTTAATGTTAGCGACACGAGCTATCAAGCCATTTATTTGAGCGTCATTTAGCTCAGGATGCTGATTTGCGATTATGGGGGCTATGTTATTTTGTATGTCAGTGATAATCGCAGCAGGATAGACACCATCAAAGAGTCCCCTCCTCATAGCACTCTCTATACCCGCTACTTTACCAGCTACCCGCTTAACTCTACCTAAGACTCCCACCTCGTTCGCTACCTGGCGGATTAACTTGTCCATATCCGCAGGGAATATCGTTACATCCCTCGTAGAAAGACCAGCCTCGCTGATGCCCTTCAGGTTTATACCTGGTCTATCTTTAATAAGTGGAGTAGTATCATCCAGTTGCCGTGCTAAAGTTTGTCGTGTCGCCGGATTAAAGTTAGCTTGTAAGATTTTGAACACTGACTGCGGATATTTCAATGGGGCTTTTATGGCTTCTATCGGTTGCCCTCTCATTAAGGCATCAACAAACCTTGTCCAACTTCCCGCACCAGCACGGGTCAGGAAGTCTATCTGCTGGAAAAATGTGCCAATCAGTTTAGCCCGCTTCGGCACAAAAGTCAGCCAATCTATAATCGCTAGAGGGTCAATGGTCTTCCCTTTAATGATAAACTTCCCCAGATTGGGCTTTTTCCCATAGATATTTTCCAGTGTATTGGCGACTCTGTCCGGGACAATCCAGCGGCGTGTGAACATAACTACTGGCTCATCCGTAACTGGGTTAGTAGTCGCAAAGGGCTTCCCCTCGAACGCAGACCCCACCTCTGGCACTCTCCATCCCTGGGGGATTGGCCCTCCAGCGTGAGGTCGTATAAACTCATCACCCATACCCTTCAAATAGGACACTAGCTCCATTTGCTCTCTGTATTTTGTGCCTTGCATCCGAGACAATCCCCATTGCTGGTAGGGATTCCAGAACAATGGCTCAAAGCCAGCCTCTCTCATCTCTTGATAGGTGGCATTTACACGAGGTTTCTTAAAAGCTGGCGTTTTAACTAAAGGGCGACCCTGCTGGACATCGGCAAAAGCGCCTTCTGGTGGCTTCCAACCCCGGTAAAAATAATCATCTATTGTCGCCATATCAGGGTCAAAATCCAAACGAGCCGCTTGCTCCCAATCGGTCAGTCCCCGTAATTCTTGATAGATAGCCTCGTATCCTTTGGGTAGCAGTATCTCTCCTGACGCTACTTTACTGGGATTATGGAGAGCATTATAGAGTTCATCCAGTTGTGGTATATCCTCTGTTCTCGGCACCAGAGAACCTCTGCGCCACACTCCGATACCTTGCTCTTTTAGTTTTTTGCTACCATCCCGAACTAAAAGATTTACCCGCCTATTCTCACTACTAATTGCAGCTTCGTGGAGGCGGAGCAGAGTCTGGTCGGGTCTTTCTCCGGGCGTTGCCTTGTCAGCTATACTCTGGACAATATCACTGGGCTCGCTTGCCTTAGTAGGCTTTGCCTTCGGAGGTTTAGGCGGTCTCGGACCGTCAGGAGCAGCCATTTCAATATGAGCTTCCTTAGCATCTTCAGGAGCAACACTTTCAGGGGATTTTTTACCTTGCTCTTGAATAGCCTTAACTCGCTGAGTCTCACTTTCTCCTGCTACTCTGGGCTTAGGCTTAACCTGCTCGGCTGGTGGGATTTCTTCTACTGGTTTGGCAGGTGCTTCAGATTTAACAGGTGCAGGCACAGGTGGCTTTGCCTCTGCTATCGGTGCTGCTGGTGTTATCACTTCTGGTCTAACTGATATTTGGAATTCCGCCCTTTCTTCCGGCGTCATCTTAGCCTGAAGAGCAGCCAGTTTTGCCTCTGCTTGCTCTTCAGATATGCCTCTGGTAGGTCTAAATGGCTTAAATGGCGCTACTGTTGGAGCCGAAGGTTCAGGTCTTATCCTAGCCTGAGTATATTGGGTCTGAAGTGCCCGTAGTTTCTCCTCAAGTTTACTCTGTTCTACCCCTAATGCTTTCCACTTATCCATATCCTGTTCGGCTTTTCTTTGTGGTTCAATAGCACTAAGTTGAGCCTGCACTTCATCAATCTGTTTCTGAAGCGGGGCTAAACCCTTTTCACGTCTTACGACATCGGCAGCCGCCGCTTTCCTAGTCGCTTCCAGTTCCTTCGGTGTCCACGGTTTACCTCTTTGTGTTATAGTTTTTGCGATTAAGGTAGTATCCCCAGTCTGAAGGAACTTTTGGGCATCCTGAATGTTCTTAAAAGGAGCGAACATTCCCTTCTTGACTCCTATCCTTCCAGTAACAACATCAATACCACCTATCCTCATTCCAATCTCTTTTTGCGCAGCTTCTGGTAGAGTTTTAAGCCAGTCTTTTAGAGCTGTCTTATCTCCCGCCTTAGCAGAAATAGCCACCCAGTATTCAGCCGGTGCGATACCCGCAATAGCCTCGACATCAAGCCCTATTCTTTCCCCATATTCCTGAGTCGCTTTCAATGCGGCAGTCTCAGTTGCGTAAGGTAAGTTCTTAATCGCCTGAGCAGGTCTCCCAATCCCACCGGAAGCAACCGCTCCAGTCTGCGTGCCCCAAGGGATAAGAAATTGAGCGACTGCTTCTTTTGCCATGTTCTCGGCCTCAGCAGCCGCTCCGGGCTTAGGGACATATTTCCCTCTGGTAAAGTCAAAAATGTTCTTCCAGTTCTGCCCCATTGAGAAACGCCTGGACAATGCCGACGTCAGTTCATTGGCAAATACCTGTGCCTGTTCTTTGGTTATAGAAACGCCCCTAGCTTGTGATTGCAGGGATAGATTCCGCATGATTGAAGCGTTTAACAGGAGTTCGGTCGCTGCCTTTAGCCCTTGATAGCCTACTGCCCCTAGTGTCACGGCGGTCGGAATGCCCACTATTCCCGCCTGCCCGACTGGAGTCTTCAAAGAATATTCTATCGGAGTAAGCCCTTCGGGGTTCTCGGTGGTTTTACGTCCTGTTAAAATATCGAGGGCAAACCCAACTCCCTGCCGTGGTTCAGGCAATGGCTCAGGTTCACCAGATATGCGAGGCAGTTCGGGTATGCCTAATGTTTTTGGAATGGCTAATTGCCTCTGTATATCTTCACTGGTTCGATAACCTTTTTCAAAACCAGGTTCTGGCCCAAGAATATCTTTAATCGGAATCGGAGAGGGGAAAGGTTGGAGCGCCGTTACATCAGCCGAAGTAATGGGCAGTTTTGGTTGCTCTTGTTCAAAAATCTTACCAGCTTGTTCCGCTCCAGGGAAAGGGGTTGTTACCTTCGCTGAAACAGCGGGTGGCGGTGCTAGAGGTACTTTAGAGGTGATATTCCCCCGCTTAACCTCGAAGTCCTTTAATCTTTTTCTCACCTGCTCATCAATGAGCTCAGGTTTGGGAAATGTTACTGGCTTGCCCCCGGCATCGGTTACATGAAAGTCGGCAATGGACCCATCGGCATTGAACTTATTTATCTTGAAATTAAGCCCCCTCGGAGACAAGAGGGTATTGTCCGGCTGCAGTTTCCAACCACTCGGTACATTCAAGCCACCAGTTAGTGCAGGTGGTGTTTGTAGCGGGGTAGTAGAAGCAGAGACAGTCGGAAATACAGGAGGCGGTTTGGGAAGTTTAACCTTCTTCAGTAATTCTTCAAAAGTAGCGAGAGGCATTTAGAACTCCTATAAGAGTACTTTAGGGTCTATTGGTTCTTTCGGAGTCCCCGGCCCGGTATCCACAATATCGCCTTCGTTCCACCGCATACTATTTCTTAGGTTGTTATCCAATGCTAATGTGTAGCTGAGAACGGTCACGATAATAGGATTGCGTAGACCGTCTGTCAGGTGGCCTATCATAGTTCCTTCAGTAAAGGCGCTAATTTCGCTATCAGGAATGGCCGCAGTAACTGAACTGATAGCAAAGGTAATATGTTCTATCATGCGTTGTCTGACTTTGGGATTGTTGAAGTTCACTGTACCCCCTCCTGTGGCATCTCGGAATCAGCCATTAAACTGCCGTCACCCATGACATGAAATCCAGCCGGAGTTTCATTACCAAGCAAAGAACTCTCCACCAGTTGCTTGTAGTCATAATTGAAGGAGTGTTGGGCAAAGAACTCCTCAATGACATCCCGTATCATTCTGTCCGAATCCTTCAAACTAAACTTTGTATTAGCCATTTTGTAACTGACCTCCTGTGGTGAGCCGTGCCGAACCGCCTCCCTGTGTTAAGGGTAACATAGGTTGGCTTGGCTTGACTTCCGGTATCTGCGGGCTGGTCGGTGTCATCAAACCTTCCATAGCCTGTTTAAGAGCCGGTATCATCTGGATAGTGACCATCATCAATTCCAATTCCGCCCCCGGCTCCCCATTCTCTGCTGCCTTGCCTAACGCCAACCTTGTCCGATTCAACTTGATTAAAGGTGAAATCCTCTCCGCCTCTTCCCACCTTAATTGGTCTTCGTCCTTCTCCCAATCTTCCCGCAAGAGAGTATTGACCCTTATATCTCTGTCCGGTATCAATCCTCTCTGTGATACGGCTAAGGTCTGTCTGGCCGCATCCGCTTGAGGGTTGTTGAAAGAAAACTTCCACTCAATAGCATACTCGCCCTTCAACTTAGAAACGTCCCAAGTCTGACCGTCTAACTTAACCTGGCTCTCCCCTAAATCAATGACCTGTTTGATTATCATTTCAGCGCCGTCTTGCTTTAATAGGCCTCGGTTAGCTAGTCTGGGTAGGATGACATTCCCCTGTTCGGCTACGAGTTGCAGTATCTCGGTGGCTGTTTTTGGGTTGGCTACGCTCTGGAATTGGTTTAACCCCGCTTGGTCTAACCTCATCTGGATAATCTGTTGTGTCATGACCGCTTGCTGTCTCAGTTCTCCAATGGGCATGGGTTTATACCCGCCGCCCTGTACGACATTATTGACTACACCAGGGGAGACCACTTCATCTACGGTGGGAGTCTCTACGGCAGTTGATAACATATTCTCCGGCATCTCTCTCTGTAAGGCATGGTCTACCTCGGCAAGATTCAAGGACTGAGCGATGGAGGCCAGCCGGTTCATTTCGGGTAGTAAATCACGCAAGAGGAATAGTCCGGACTCCCCCTGTAAATGTACCGTATTGACATCCATGAGCATCGAACCCATCGGTACTTTGCGATAAATAGCCGGGACATACCCCAGTTTGTTAGGCAGGCTCTTGACCGAGTTACCTGCCACCCAGAACTCCGATGTTTCCCTTGATATGATATAAAGGCACTCAATATCATAGGACTGTGCCTTTACCAGAATATCCCCGCTAATCTCAGGATATTCCGCTTTAATTTGGTCTATTGTTCTGAGGGTCTTGTAGGCAATCCATGACAAACCTTTTGCATCATAACCATAAGTCACATATTTGGTGTCCCACGGCATGATGTCGGGTATCAACTCACCCTTCTCTACATGGAAGTAAAACTTGCACGCTTCCCTTCCCCTTCTGAAGTTCTGCTGGTCTAGGAACGGATTGAGGGGATAGCACCCTTTTTGTGAGAGCAACTTATCCCCCGACTTAAAGGCCGCTCGTAAGAACGCCTCAACATAGGCAGTATCAAATCGCTTATAGTTCGATGTAACCGATATCTGTTCTATGGCCGTATTAAGTGCCGACTCCACCTTCCAAGTGAACACGGCGGCATCATTCAGGGTTATGTAGATGGAATTGGCTATCTCATTGTCATTCACATCGGGGATATGCTTGAACTTCTTGATTATATTTACTAAATCAGCATCCGTCTGCATCCGTTCAAACAACGGAGCCCACTCATTGAACTTGAGCATCGCCAGGTCTTTGTACTTGTTGTCATTGACTATTGTCTTATCACTGTATGTCATCGTCTCACCATTCTCCCGATACCTACACTTCTACCCCTTGCTGCCGAGTGGGGATAGGGATTGCCTGATAATACTACCGTCTCCGGCGTGAAGTCGCTGAGTCCCGTCCGGGCACAAGCGCATAAATGGAAATTTTGTTCATTCTTAATCTTGTTAGTCGGTCTGCCCTCAGCGTCGATTTCCCAGAGACAGTTCATCAACTCCTCCAGCCAGTTTACGTTGTCCTCGAAGGAATAAACTTTATTGAGTTCCATCAGCCCGACAACTCTATCTATCTGTGCATTGACGTGGGTGATTTTAGGGGCTTGAATCGGCCAACCGTGCATCCCATAGAGTTGCCTGGTCTGCTCCTCAGTAGTGACATTACCCCCAATGCTCTTCTCTGGTCGCCAGTCTTTATTTTTGAGAAACCAGTTCAGGCATATCTCTCTGAAAGCAATGACGTGTTGCGGCGCACCCAATCCTCCCGGTAAGTATTCCTTGAAGCACACCAAGTCGTTCAGCCGCATATACGGTGGAGCACCGGGCGGCAATGGCAACCTCACCTGGGCAAAAAACAACGCTGCGGGATTGGCCGGCCCGAAATCGTGGTAGGAGTATACCGGCCAAGTTGTAGGGAGCTCGAATCGCTTAATCTTACATAGTTGCTCGTTGAACGCCTTGTATACCAACCACGATAATTGAAGTTCATCATCCTCGGCCATTATCTCTTGCCGGTAGGATTGCTTGCTCATGTCCTTTACCAGTTCGCCGAGGGCTTCCCGACTGATATACGGATTGTCATGGCTGGTGAAGTGGAATGCCTCCCAACGCCCTGTAGTATCGGCTGCCGCCATCTTGAATAACTTGGCGGCGTGGCGTGGGTCGCGGGCCTTGCTCACCCCGGTACTACGCAACGATGGCGGCGTGTAGACGAACACCACATCGCCGTTAAAGTCCAGTAACATCGGCATACCAACCACTTCCCAGGCATCTTCGTTAGTCAGTTGGTATTCGTCAAAGATTAAGAGGTCGGCATAGTCACCCCGGAGACTATTAGCATCCCAAGCGGTTTTTGCTTTTATCCGGTTGCGTGTGCCGATTCGCTCGATATACCGTTCCGACTCATTTTTCTTGTAAACGCCTGTATCTACGAGTGGTTGCAGTGCCCTAGTAACCTCATACCAAAAGGCATCAGTCTGCTCAGAAGTCGGTGCGGTATAAAGCACCCGCCGCCCATCGACAAAGGCATCGACGGAGATTATACCCACGCCGACAGTTTTACCACCCCGCCGCCCCGCCCGGATGACCTTATGCTTTGCCTTTGATACCCTAAATCTCTCTTGCTCCACATGAGGCAGTCTAGTTACGACCTTAACCTCTTTGATTTCTGTCTCGGTTGTCATCCCGTTACCTGCTCAATTTCAATAACCGGTGTTGGCGCCCGCTCAACGATAATTTTAATCGCCGCAAGGTTTATAGTATTCCCCTCGGCCTTAAGCATCCCCTGACTCCTCATCAGTAGTTCCATTGCGTCCAGCTTCGAGTAGAGTTTTACGCGGCGCTGCTCGCCGAACTTGCCAGGCCTCACCGCAAACTCCTGGACAGCACCAGACGCTGGATTATCCTTTACGACCGATATACCACCCGCTGAGTCAACTATGTCGGTAATATCCGTCCTCGCCATCACAGTCAGCTCCTCCTGCATCTCCTGGAGCTGCATAACCTTTGCCTTGTCCACCATGTCCCTGATTTCCTGCCGCCGGGCCTCGCAGATGGGGTTGGTGGTGGTCTGGATGACTGCGGTATAGGAGCATTTTAGCTGCCGGGCAACGTCCGACAGCGGCCTACCCGGGTTGAGCAACAGAAACATGAGGATTTTTTCCTGCAAGGCGGTTACGTGGCGTTTCTTGCCAGCCTTGTCGCGATAAATTTCCTGTGCCAAGTGTCTCATGTGGTCAAACCACGCATAGTTCGAAGTCGCTCACTACGTCTATCGTGTCTCTGAATCCTAGTAAGTCCATAATGTTCTTTTCTTTCATTTTTCCCTCCAATCATATCTCACTGACCATAATATCCCTGATACAACCAGTAGCACAAAAAATATCAGGGAAAGACCTATTTTTTTAACAAGTGGCAAGTATATCCACATCACCCAACCAAAAAATAGGATAAAAACTATAAAAGACACCACTACTGTAAGTAAGGAAATCGCCCTCCAATCTAAGTGTCTCATGTGGTCAAACCACGCATAGTTCGAAGTCGCTCACTATTCTTAACGGGGGGGGCAAAGCCGTTCAAGGTCAGTCCTTTCCTCCAATCCCAACAAGTAGTAAACGTTTTTGAGTTGCTACCAGTTACAATGCCCAGCGTGCTGGGCCATTTAAGGCCTAGCTTTTCCCTCTCCAGTCTTATCACATCATCTACCAAGTGCCTCATGTGGTCATACTCTCTAGGGAATAACTTCATAAACAGCCAGCCCGACAACTTACTCATTCTCCGCCTCCAGTCGCCATATCTTTCTAGTAGTATAGCACATGATGTCAATTCTCTTACACCCTTGAGATTAAGCCGCCTATAAAAACAACAATTGCACACAGAACGAAAGTGCCAGCTATTATCAACGCAAACGTCTTCCCGTCTCTGTCTTGTGTGGTTAAAGCAACTATTACAGCAAGAATTGCTGCCAGCACTAGCAGAATGACTGCAACTAATGTAACCATATTTTCTCCCCCTTTTATTTTTCCCTGCTACTCCTTAAATAATTTCTTTATCATTTTATCAAGATGTTGTTTTTGCCATTTTATCTCTGCCAACCTTGATACCGACCATGCTTCCGACCATACTACCGACAATGCTACCGACTTTGCTACCGACCATTCTGTCGGTGTGGTAAATATGCCTGTGATTACTGCCGGCCATACTACCGGCCATACTCCCGGCAATGCTTGTGTACTTAAGCCCTTGTTAAAATCCCTGGCAGCTTTTATTGCTTTCCTCGGTCTATCGTCATGGGGATTGTATTTCTCAAAATTAGGTAAGACTCTTTCGGCACAATCAATATCAAACTCCATCAATACCTTAGCGGCGTCTCGTGCGTCTATCAATTTACAGGTAGCCGAAACTTGCTTATCGCCACGCTGTATTGTCTTGCCTGATATTTCTACGATACACGCCATAGCCCCTCGTGCGTATTGTAAGGCATCATACCACGATTCTGAGGAATGATAACCACGAGTGCACAACTCAATTTTCCCCTTAATAGTCCGTGTCTCTCCAATAACCCACGGTTTTTCATCCCCTGACCCCGATGTCATGTCATTTTTAAGCCAAAGTACCGCCTTCATTTAATTTACTCCTTTTCAAGAGCCAGTTTTCGCTCCTTAACTTGTAGGCAAAACTCAAAAAATGGAAGCCTTAATATCTTATCAAGGAATATTATTTCCTCCTTTTTCCGTGACAAAACCCCGGCATTATAAGAGACTTTATCAATCTTATATGGTAGGACTTTTTCCTCAGGGCTTGTTTCAGCTTTTGTCATTTTTCTCTCCTCCTTTATTTATTTCCTCTCCTCCTTATCCTTGTCAGGTGGTTGAATATCAAGAGTGAATCGGTATTTATGGAAACCTTTTGGAGTGTCTCTAACGTTACACGGAACACGATAACCTGCTCTACGCCGAAATCTGGCGACCTCTCCCGAAGTTTTGCCGCAATAAATACAAGTTAGCATTCTGTCCCCTCTGATGGCTGCCCTTTTACTTTTCTAAAGCCTGCCGATAGCATATCTTGTTGGGCAACCCGTATATACCCTTCAATATCAACGATTGCCCTGATAAGTTGTGCTCCTGGACTACCTTGTGCCTCAAGAAACTTTGGAGCTATTTTAGGTAACTCTTGCTTCTCATCCAACTCTACCCAGCCATAAGCCTTTAGTTTCTTTATTTGGGCTTGGTCATGTTTTAACTGACGCTTATATGCCTCCTTGATTGTTTGTGGGTCGTTACTTATAAGCATACACTCCGAGCAGTTATTGGAGAAAATCTCTAGATGGACTTCACAAACCAGTAACGGCAGAACATCTTCTAACTCACCTTGAGTGGCATATCTACTATCCTTTGGTGAGGTTGTATCTTTGGGAATGTCCTCAAGTAGTGTCAGTCTCAGTGTTTCGGGATTTCCTGATAACTCATCTTGCGGAGTAAAGAGAGACTGGAAGTGCCCGATTATTGCTTTTTCTCTATTCGTCTGGTCATGCTCATGCGGTATAGGAAAAGTCTGAGGATGCCCGCATGGACAGAATTTCGGCTCTGTGGTATCAGGCTTTGGGTCATACCTGGCCTCGTCGTCTAATCTAGCCCCGCAACTATGACAAAAAGTTGCTACGATATGATTAGCTGTGCCACATACTGGACACTGTTTGATATTCACTTTACGCCAGCCCATTTTTTAATCTGAGCATCTAAAATATCAGTATCTATTACTATGGTATGTAACTTTCCAAGTCTAAACCTACCAAAAAACTCAGTAACATCATCTAGTTTCACATCTTGTGGAAAGAGGGCAACAATTTCTTGGGCTATTTGGGTTACAAGTGGCTCTTCGTATTCCCAAAGTATCTTTTTAATCTGTTCAATCTTGTCTGTCATTTGTTACCTTCCTCCTTTATTTTATTTAGTGGGTAGAGGGCTAGTCGGTATCGCAGGGACTTGCGCCCTTACGTTCTTGTTGCAACTCATCTTTCCAACCCTCTACCCATTTTGCCCCTTCGCCTATCTTTCTTATCAAATTGAGTTAGTGACCTTTCGGTAGTTTCTCGTGTTCGGCTCAGGGACTACCCGCCAGTAGTTAAGCTCGTTCTTACTTCTCATACTACCTCTTGTGCTTAGCCCTTTCTGTTGGCTCTACAGCCTTCATCAATCTTTCGATAGCTCCAGGTGCAGATTCACCAAGCCTATCAGGGTCTGGCTTTAGCCGGGCACTGGCTGTCTCGCAAAGTAGTCCACACTTGGTACACCTATACAACCTTGATGGTGGACCTCCAACAGTCTTTGCCATCTTTGCGTCGGCACCACAGCATTTTGATAGTTTTGTTTTCATTATCTCATTGTATGCCATACGCTCTCCTACCAACCGAAAATCTTATAATACTCTAATCGGGCACTTCCAGTAGCGAGCAATAATCCTCAAAACATAGTTGGCAAAACTTCTCATCGTCAAAATCCCACTCGTAAGGAGTTTTCCCGCATTTGGTACATAATTTGTCAGCAGGGGGAAGGCGGTAGCCCGCGGCAATCATCTGTTTTTGAGCCTCGGCATAAACTCTATTCCTTTCCCAAGTTATGATTGCAAACAAACACACCCCCGCCATGCCTATCCACCTTTGCCATGAGGCAACATCTGGATACGAGTCCATAAGGATTAAAGATGTCAGTATCAAGTTTGTGTAAAGGATTCTTAGCACTAAATCCCGTGTCATAGCATCTCTCCAATTACACTAATAAGAGCCAAGAGCCCAAACCCTATAGCCGTTGCTATAAGGACTAAACTTATCGCTACCGCGAAGATTGCAATCACTCTCATTTTTTCCTCCTTTCAATTTTTCCCATAAACAGCCAGTATTTCTTCCCAGGCCTTTTTGCGTTGATTGGCGTTGGAAAGGTCATACATTGATACCTCAGCATCAATCTGGCTGGATGATAGTTTGAAGTATTTATTGCAAGCCGTCTTAAACTCACCGGCGTTCTTAAACTCAAGGGATAAAAGGTCGGGGGGCTGCTCACTACCCTGTGTGGGGGCAGGTGATGGGGGTTTGACAGCATTACCCGGCTTAACATCTTCCGGCCAAAGGTCTGCGATGTCATCCTGTACCCTTCCGGTTAGTTCCTCAGTCTTTTCCGAGGTGTGAGTTGAAAGCAACCTATCGTCCGGGGCTTCATCATCCGCCGGGGATGACAGGAGCATTTGCAACCGGGGCTTCTCGCTATCGGTAAGCAGGGACTCAGCGCTCCGCTCGTATTTCAGGTGCATACAATAGACAGTTTTCTTTTTGCCATCGTCGGGGTTATTGACTTCCGTTGGTTCGAGGGTAAGAGTTAGTGGTATCCATGACACTCGGCCGCACATCGCTCGTATCATCGTGGCACAGTTGTTGATGTTCATAATGCTATGGACTGAGCCGGTATCAATCTGCCAGACTCCTAGTCCCGGTACTTTCGGTAACAAAACTTGAAGGTTCATCACTTCTTGGCACGCCTTCCCGATATAATCTGGACAACTACGTCCTTCACATTCACAGCCCTCTTTCCAGGCAATCTCTTTGGTGCTCTTACCAGCTACGTCTCCGGTTTCTATATCCACCATACGGCGGCAGGTTATCCCATCGCCTTTACAAACTAGACCACGTGACCGGGAATACTGCCGATAATACTGGCTTGCCCATATTTCCTCATCTTCCACCGGGACAATAACATCGAGACGTTTCGGTTTATCGCCATAGATTTTAGCTACCTCCGGTGGGCAGACAAAGTAATCGGTAGCGCAAGGATATTCGCCTCCTGTTCTAGGTGACTTCTTTTTGACTCCGAGGTGTATTTTACCAAGACGCGGTAGGCGTTTCTGTTCTGATAACCCGGCTATCGGTGTCATTTCTTTGCCTCCTCTATTATTGCTGGATACCGTTTTTCCAGCTCGGCGACTAAGGCGTCAGACTCCTCAAGAATAGCGGACCGTAACTGTGCTGAATTAAGTCCATCCCCGCCGTTGGGGGCACTTTCTGACTGCTCAACTGTGCAGTCATAGGTCTTAATCCCCTTAACCGATGTGCTGATGTTGACCCGATATCGCCTTGTGATTTCCATAGTGTGCCTCCTTCATTTTAGTTTGTTTTGGCTTCTGACCGCATTGTAATTATCATCCCTCGGTATTGGTTCTTGCCCTAGACCCAAGCATTTATCACAAGTGTAAGTAACAGTTATCATTCCAGTTTCTCCTTATCCTCATACAGACATGCTTCCGCGGCCAGAAAGTATATTATCCGTTCGCCAGTGCTCTCCCACCAGGCAAGTTCGTTATGCTTCTGGCAGATTTTAGCCCCCTCTTTTGCCCACTCGTCAGCTGTGTGCATTTCGCATCCTAAACGAAGCAATATCATATCTTTCATCGGGACTATATTTCCCGTGTAGCGATGGCAGATGGTAGCGATGATAGCCCCTTCCCTGATGACAGCTCCTGCCCCGATGACAGCCCTTTCCCCGATGACAGCCCCTGCCCTGATGACAGCTCCTGCCCCGATGACAGCCCCTGCCCAGATGAAAGCCCCTGCCCCGATGATAGCCCTTTCCCTGATGACAGCCCTTTCCCCGATGAAAGCCCCTGCCCTGAAAATAACACCGGGGTAAGCAAGTTGAGCCTCTTTTTTTGTGTAGTACATATATTTAGTTCTCCTTTACCTCCTATTTAATTCCAGCAATCAAAGTATTTCATGCTGTCCATTTCAATGTCATATTCTGTCCAGAAGATAATCGCTTCCAACCCTCGTGCTATCAGGGCTTTATCCCAGAGTCGCTGTATGAGAATATCGCCATCAAGCATTATGAGACCTCCTTACACAAGGTAATAATATACTAGACGAATATGCGGCTTGGTTATAAAGCTATCTTTCATGACTCCATCTGGAAGGGGAAAATCTACAATATCTCGATACCAGTCATTACTCATCTATTCCTCTCCCAAGTTATGATTGCAAACAAACACACCCCCGCCATGCCTATCCACCTTTGCC
>ERZ1292632.2207-Hain-H43-01um-R2-2207-length-16812-cov-7_pt1 | contig 16812 bp, 17 predicted proteins | sample MGYA00564407_ERZ1292632 | MGnify/ENA primary metagenome ERZ1292632 (study PRJEB36523, sample SAMEA6512637) | groundwater metagenome | collected 2019-01-08 | study: AquaDiva: Metagenomics assemblies of 32 groundwater samples | reverse complement strand
ACGATTGACCCGGAAAAACATTCGCGCTACATTATTGAGCGGATTTTGGATTTGGGAGAACCGGAAGAAGTGAACTGGCTTTTTCGGAGGTACCCGAAGACCGAAATCAAACGGGTGATGAATTTACCGCGAAGTCAAGTGCAAATCAAATCAAAAGCTCTATGGTCGCTTCTTCTGACTTAAATCAAATTGCCCTGAAGCAATTGCGTTTTGATGTTCTGCCTTCGGTTACCCATAAAGCGTTCTTGAGTTGCATCCATCTATCTTTTTTTTCTTCCGATAATTGGTATTTGGCCGGCGGCACGGCCTTATCGCTTCAAGCTGGACATCGTCAGTCGGTTGACCTAGACTTTTTCACTTCACAAAAAACTTTTGACGAAAAAAGAACGGAAGAGATATTAAGTGAAACAAAAAAATGGGAAACATCGTCGTTGGCTCGCAACACGCTTTATGGTAAATTTTTTAACGCTAAAATAAGTTTAATTGCCTATCCGTTTTTTCGGCCGGCTGAACCGTTTCTACAAATCGGCACCGTTCAAGTATTGACTCCTCTGGACATTGCCGCGATGAAAATTGTGGCCATCAGCCAGCGCGGCCGCAAGCGAGATTTTATTGATTTATATTGGCTTTGTCGAAATCGCTTGACGCTTTATGAAAGTCTTGAGCGCGCCGAACATCAGTATAAGGTGAAGCAAAATCGCAACCATTTGCTGAAAAGTCTGGTGTATTTTGAAGACGCCGAAGCCGACCCGATGCCGACGATTTTTTTTGACGCCGATTGGGCGACAGTGAAAAATTATTTTTTAACCGAAGTGCCAATATTGGCGAAAAAAATTCTCGGTTTGTAATTCACTATCTTCAACGCGTTTAACGCGGTATAATTCTTCTTATGTGGCTCGACCCGGAGAAGATTAAAGAGTTCATCGTTAATTCTGATTTATTATCGGCGGCCGAAGTGGCGAAGCTGGAAGCCGCCGCGAAAACAGCCGGCCGGCCGCTGGAAGAAATTCTTTTAGCCGATGGCCGGATTAAGGAAGACGATTTTCGGCGGATCAAGGCTTACCTTCTTGGTATCCCGTTTGTCAGTTTAGTGAAAGAAAAAATTGATCGCGACACATTGTTTACGATTCCCGAGCCGATCGCCCGCAATCACAACATCGTCGCCTTCCGAAAAAAGAACAACGAGTTGGAAGTGGCGATGCTGGATCCGGAAGATTTGCAGGCGATTGAGTTTATTAAAAAAGGCGTCGGATTGAAAATTTTGCCGCGGCTAACGGACACCGCCTCCATCAAGCATCTGCTTCTACAGTACCAAAAAGTCTGAAGGCCGAGTTCGGCGACATTATTCAACAGGAAACCAAACAATTGGAACGCGCCGGCGCGGTCAGTGAGGAGGCCAATGAAAGTGAGTTAAAAAAACTGGCGGAAGGTTTGCCGGTGATTAAAATCGTGGACACCCTGCTTCTGCACGCGATTCTTCAACAGGCCTCGGATATTCACGCCGAACCGTATGAAAAAGAATTAGTGATTCGCTACCGGATTGACGGTGTGTTGCACGACGCGATGGTTTTGCCTAAAGCGGTCGCCTCGGGCTTGACGGCCCGAATAAAAATTCTGGCCAATCTGCGCTTAGACGAAAAACGTCTGCCGCAAGACGGCCGTTTTAAAATTGAAACGGCCGGTCAAAATGTTTCTTTCCGCGTTTCCATCTTGCCGACTTATTACGGCGAAAAAATCGTGATGCGTTTATTGCCGGACACGATCAAGGGTTTCACTCTGGAACAACTCGGTTTTCACGGTTGGGGACGGGAACGGATTCAGGAGGGGATTCGCGGCAAGACCGGCATTATTTTAGTCACCGGCCCGACCGGTTCCGGCAAGACCACGACGCTCTACACGATTCTGGATTTGCTGAATAAACCGGATGTCAACATTTCCACCATTGAAGATCCGATTGAATATCAAATTCCGCGCATCAATCAAACGCAAGTCAAACCGGAAATCGGTTTCACTTTCGCGAACGGTCTGCGCTCGCTCGTCCGGCAAGATCCGGACATTGTGATGGTGGGAGAAATTCGCGATAAAGAAACAGCCGGTTTGGCGATTAACGCCGCGCTCACCGGCCATCTCGTCTTGTCAACTTTGCATACCAATTCAGCCGCCGCGACAATTCCACGCCTGCTGGATATGGGGGTTGAGCCGTTTTTGGTGGTTTCCACGATGCGCTTGATTATCAGCCAACGTTTGGTGCGGCAATTTCACTCGGTTCGCCAGAGTTATAATTTATCGGACGCCGAATTAAAGGAGTTGAAAAATCGGGTCGATCTCAACCGGATTATGGCCGTGTTGAAAGAAGAAAAAGTGCTTAAGGGCGACGAGAGTTGGCAAAAAATCGCTTTTTATCGTCCGCAACCGTCGCCGGAAAGCTCGGATGGTTATGCTCGGCGCATCGGCATCCATGAAGTAATGGCGGTCTCAACAACGCTTAAAGATATGGTGATGAAAGGCGAAACCGCCGCGCGCTTGGAAGAACAAGCTAAAGTGGAAGGAATGCTGACAATGTTGGAAGACGGTATCTTCAAGGCCGCCAAGGGCATGACCAGTTTGGAGGAAGTGTTCCGGGTGGTGTCGGAGTAATTTAAGGTAAAGTAAAAAGTTTAAAGTTATAAAGTAAAAAAATGAAATTCAAGTATAAAGCTCGGGATAAAGACGGGAAAGAGGTGGAAGGCGAACGCGCCGCCAGTGACCGTTTTGCTTTGGCGCGCGAATTGCGCGCCGAAGAATTGATGGTTCTGTCCGCCCAACCGGCCGAAGCGCCGACCGGCGCGCGCTGGCAGCGCTGGCTTAGTTTCGGCAGCGTCAAGATGCGGGACAAAATTATGTTCGCCGGCAATTTAAGCGCGATGATCGGCGCCGGCTTATCGCTCGCGCGGGCGCTCGCGGTGATGGAGCGGCAAGCCGCCTCAAAAAAATTCCGCCAAGTTATTTTCGGCTTGAGCGAACAGATTAAAACCGGAAAAAGTTTGAACGCGGCGCTCGCCTCATTCCCGGAAGTTTTTCCGCCAGTCTTTATCTCCATGGTCGCCGCCGGCGAGGAGTCCGGCAAATTGCCGCAGGCGCTGACGGTTGTCGCCGAGCAATTGACGAAGAGCTACGACCTGCGGCGAAAGGTCCGCGGCGCGATGATCTATCCGGCGATCATCGTCGGCGTAATTATCATTATTGGCATTTTGATGATGATTTTTCTCGTTCCTAATTTGACCGCGATTTTTAAAGAATTAAACGCCGAGTTGCCACTATCCACTAAAATCGTGATTGCGGTCAGTGATTTTTTGGCCAATCATACCTTAATTTTCTTGCTCGGTCTGTTAATTTTCATTTCCGGAATCGTCATCTATTTCCGCTCCGCGCGCGGCCGACTCACTATTTCCTGGTTGACACTTCATCTGCCGCTCATTAAGCCGATTGCCAAAGAAGTTTCCAGCGCGGCGACAATGCGCACCCTGGCGTCGCTCGTTTCGGCCGGCGTCGGCATGGTGGAATCGCTCGCGATTACTAAACAAGTGGTTCAGAATCATTACTATCAAACGATCATCGGTCAGGCCGCCGCCGCGGTGGAAAAAGGTGAGTCGCTCGCGGCGGCGTTTAAGAAACGGGAAGATTTATATCCGCCGCTCGTCGGCGAGATGATTGAGGTCGGCGAGGAGACCGGCAAATTGTCGGAAATGCTTTTGAAGGGCGCGCTGTTTTACGAAGAAGAAATCAATCAGGCGACGAAAAATTTATCCACGGTCATTGAACCGGTGTTGATGATTTTTATCGGTCTGGCTGTCGGCTTCTTCGCCGTTTCAATGATCGGGCCGATTTATTCTTTAAGCGAAGCGCTATGAAAGAGGGCTTCACTCTACTGGAAACATTAATTGCTCTGGCCATCATTGTGTTGGTCGCCGGCATAATTCTCTGGCCCTACGCCCGTTTCCGCGACGAAAAATTATTGGACGGCGCCGCCGAAGATATTATTTCGCTTCTAGACGAAGCGCGGACACGCACCCTTTCTTCCGACGGCGCGCTGGCCTATGGCGTTTCTTTCGCCAGTGATAGAATAACTTTGTTGCCGGACAATCGGGAAGTGATTTTATCCGGCCGTTTGGTTATTTCCAACATTAATTTGGCCGGCGGCGGAACCACGGTAATGTTCAAACGTTTGACCGGCGCGACCGACACCGGCGGGACCGTGACCGTTAATTTGGTTTCGGACAGCAATCGGCGGCGGGTCATTACGATTAGCGCCACCGGCGCGGCCGGCAGTGCCGGCTTGGGACTGATACCGACCGAATCATAAAATGAATTTAAAATTGACAACTGACGCGCGGAAAATTTCTTGGGGCTTTACGATGTTGGAGATATTGATTGGCGCGAGCATTATTACCGCCTCGTTCCTCGGCGTCTTGACGGTGTTTGACCGTTTAACCAAAGCGAGCCGCCAAATGACAGCTTTGACACAGGCCGGTTTCCTTTTGGAAGAAGGGCTGGAGGTGGCTAGAATTTGGCGCGATAATGGTTGGGTTAATTTAGGCAATTGGCCGGCCGGCACGACGTATTATTTAACCTGGAATGGCAGTCGGTGGGCGACGAGCACAATTAATGTTTTCCTTGACGGTAAATTTGAACGCAAAATTAGTTTAGCCAATGTGAGTCGCGATAATTCAACGAAAGACATTATTCCGCCGGCCGGCGGAGGCGGCACACTTGATGTTAATACCGAATTATTAACGGTGACGGTGGCTTGGCCGTCCGGCGGCGCCACCACTACCAAAACAATGTCGGCCTACTTCACTAATCTTTTCAACTGATATGACTTTACCAAACACCAACCGCCGGCGGCCGACTAATCAAGGTTACACTCTGCTGGAGGCGATTATTTATCTGGCCGTTTTGACCGTCTTGGCCATGGTGTTCATCTCTTTGCTTTTTTCCATGACCCAAACTTACACCGAATTCCGTCTAACCCGCGCCATTGCCAGTTCTGCTTTGCTCGGCTTGGAACGGCTGACGCGGGAGATTAAACAAGCGACCAGTCTTGATTTAGTAACCAGTAATTTGGGCGCGCATCCCGGCCGATTGGTTTTGAATACCACCACCGCCGACGGGACGCCGACAACCATTGATTTTTATTTATCGGCCGGTTCGCTGATGGTGAAAGAGGGAAGTAACGCCGCCGCTTCCACCACCGCCGCGCTGGTTACAGTGGACAATTTAATCTTCCAGTCAATTAATGCCGCCGAATCAGTGGCCGTAAAAATTGAATTAACTTTAAGCGCGAGTCGCGGTCAACTTTCACGCGCGGAAAAATTTTACGCCACGGCGGTTCTCCGCGGCTCTTACTAATATGTCTTTCCCTAAAAGCTATAACCTAAAAACTAACACTTACTCCAGCGGCCAAGCCGTCATTGCCTCGGTCATATTTCTGGTCCTCTTGTCCGTGGTGATTATCGCCGGTTTTGCCACCCCCTTAACCCGCCAGCTCAAGTCCGCGCGCGCGGCGACCGACTCGCGCCAAAGTTATTACGCGGCAGAATCGGGCGTGGAAGATGTGGCTTACCGGATTAAAAATAATTTAACCTACTCAACTGACTATAATTTCACTTTGAACGGCGCCGTCGCCGATATTAATGTGGCCACAGCTGGCAACACCCGAACTGTTAACGCGAGCGGCGATCAAAATAATCATTGGCGGCTGATTGAAGGCAAATTGATAATGTCAAATGTTAATCCCCAATTCTTTTACGGCGCCCAAGTCGGCGAAGGCGGGGTGGAAATGGGCAACGGCAGTCAAATCAAAGGCGTGGGTGGGACAGTGGGTCATCTTTACTCCAATGGTCCCGTTGTCGGTTTTGGCAGCGGTCTGGAATCAACCGTTACCGGTGATGTGATTGTGGCCACCGGTGTGACGTTAGCCGGACAATCTACGGCTTGCGTCGCCGATCAGATTGCGGGAAAAACCGACCCGCAGATTGATTTTACCCAAAGTTTTAAAGCCGAGGATTCTAAACCGTTGGCAAAGATTAGTTTATATCTCAAACAGGTCGGTTCACCGACAACCAATCGGACGGTTTATATCACCGCCGATAATAACGGTTCACCGTCAACGACCAGTCTCGGTAGCGGCACCTTATTTGCCAGTCAAGTTACCGGCAGTTACGGCTGGATTGATGTCACGATGGATAATCCTCCCACCCTCGTTCAAAATAACACCTATTGGATTATCCTTGATACCAGCCAAAGTAATAGTAAATATTGGGTCTGGTGTCGGGATCAGAATAACGGTTACGGCAACGGCGTGGCCAAGTATAAACAAGATTGGAATACGGCCGGCAGTTGGACTGGCATCACCGGCGACTTGGCTTTTAAAACTTATTTAGGCACCGGTTTTAGCACCTTGGATAAGATGATGGTTTACGGTAGCGTCAAAGCCAATGCCATTATCAACAGTAAAATTTGCGGTAACGCTTATTATCAAAATATTGATGCCGGTTCAACAAGTTTTTTAAACAATCCAACTAATCCGTGTCCAACGCCGTGGACCAACGGCACCGGCACTGGCGATCAAGCGGATCCGCCCGTCGCCCCACTCCCCATTTCTCAAGCTAATATTGACCAATGGAAAACCGATGCTGCGGCGGGCGGCACTTGCCTTCAACCGCAATGCGATATTTCCGGCAACTTGAATGTGGACGCCGATCTGAGTGTCGGCCCGAAAAAAATCTTAGGCAATCTCAACTTCACCGCCAACGGCAAAACTCTGACTATTACCGGCACCACTTATGTAGTCGGCAATGTAGACATCAGTAATAACGCCAAAATTATTTGTGATAGCGGTTACGGTTCAAATTCCTGTGTCATTGTCACGGATGGACAAATCATCGTCGGCAACAGCGCGCAATTCCAGGGGTCGGGTCAAACCGGCAGTTATATTTTATTGTTGACCACTAAAATCGGCGATGCGACGATTGAATTGAATAATAATGCTTTGGGGGCGATTATGTACGCCGCCAACGGCGAAGTGGAATTGGAAAATAATGTCAACGCCACGGAAGTGGTGGGATACAAACTGGAATTAGAAAACGGCGCGACGATCACTTACGAACAGGGTTTGCTGAATTCCGTCTTTTCTTCCGGCCCGGGAATTTCTTTCGTGATTGACGGATGGCGAGAAGTGCAATAATTATGAAAAAACTGATCATCGCCAACTGGAAAATGAATCCGGATACGCCGCGCGAAGCACGCCGGCTGTTCGGCAAAGTGAAGCGCACGGCCAGCCGTTTGTCTCGAGCGCTGACGATCGTTTGCCCGCCGGCAGTGTTTTTACCCTTGCTTCAGCCCGGAAAAAATTTAGCGCTCGGCGGGCAGGATATTTTCAGCGAAACTCGCGGCGCTCTCGCCCGACCGGACGGCCGTCTAGGCGGACACACTGGATCAATCTCCGCGGCGCAGATTAAATATGCCGGCGCGGAATACGTGATTCTCGGACATTCCGAGCGAAGAGGTTTGGGCGAATCCGACGAATTGATTAATAAAAAAATTAAACTGGCGCTGGCGGTCGGTCTGCGCGTTATCTTATGCGTCGGCGAAACGACCCGCGATGAGCGTGGCGATTATTTGAGGATCATTCGGGAAATGTTGGAACGCGATTTGGCGCGCGTCGCGCGCGCCGAGCTAAAATCTTTGGTAATCGCTTACGAACCAGTCTGGGCCATTGGCGGCGAAACCCAAACCTCTGACACCCCAGAAGATTTTCTGGAACAATCTTTGTTTATCAGAAAAATTTTAGCCGCGCGCTTTGGCCAATCGGCGGCCTTGGCCGTGCCGGTACTTTACGGCGGTTCAGTCGCGCCGGCCAACGCCGCCGATTTTTTGACTCGCGGCGAAGCAGCGGGCTTGTTGGTGGGGCACGAATCGCTCCGCGCCGATCATTTTAATGAAATTTTGCGTTTGGCCAACCGGCCAGTTTGAAAATGGAGAATTTCAATTTGCCGCTTTTGAGCGACTTACCAACGGAAGAATTAACCGGTCGCCAGGTCATTCTGCGGTTGGATCTTAATGTGCCGATCACCGCCGGAAAAGTCCGCGATGATTTCCGGCTGAAAAAAATCTTGCCGACGATTAATTACCTGCGGCAAGCCGGCGCGCGAGTGATGGCGATCAGTCATCTCGGACGAGAGGAAGAGAGTCTGCAACCGGTAGCCGATTATTTTAAAAATTTTTTTCCGACCGAATTCATTCCGACCCGGGCCGTTGCCGCCGAACTGGTTGCCGCCGCGCCCGCCAACACCGTTTTGCTTTTGGAAAACTTGCGCCGCGAAACAGGGGAGGAGACTAACGATCCGAATTTTGCCGGCGAATTGGCCAAACTTGGCGACCTGTTCGTCAACGAAGCGTTTGCCTCATCGCATCGCGCGCACGCCTCAATTGTCGGCTTACCTCACCATTTGCCGAGTTTTGCCGGTTTTGTTTTTGCCGACGAGATTAAAAATTTAAGTCGGGTGTTTCAACCGGCGCGGCCGTTCACAGTGATTTTGGGCGGCGCGAAATTTGAAACTAAATTGCCGGTAGTAAAAAAATTGATTAGTCTGGCCGATCAACTTTTTATTTATGGGGCGCTCGCCCACGCCTTTTTTAAGGAACTTGGTTACGAGCTCGGCGAGTCGTTGGTGGACCATAATACCGCGCCGGCCCGGCCATTTCTTTATCATCCCAAAATTATTTTACCGGTGGATGTGCGCGTTAAAAATGGCGAGCAGGTATTCATCAAAAGACCCGAACACTTAATCCCGACGGATAATATTCTTGATGTCGGGCTCGTTTCCATTGAAAAATTATTGCCGGTCATCGCCGAGTCTCGCTTTATTTTATGGAACGGTCCACTGGGTAATTTTGAACAAGGATTCAAAGGTTCAACGGAGACGGCCGCTAAGTTTATTTCCGGCAGTAACGCCACGACCATTGTCGGCGGTGGCGACACCATCGCCGCCATCCGCGTGCTTAATTTGCTGGATCAATTTGATTTCGTTTCCACCGGCGGCGGCGCAATGCTTGATTTCATCGCCAACGGCACCTTGCCGGGGATTGAGGCCTTGCTATTGACAAAAACATAATCTAGGTATATAATGCAGGACAGAGAATTGGTAGTAGGCGATTTTTATGGCTTAAACATTGGGTGTTTTCGCTAAAAATCACCAGGACCTTAACAGAGGAGTTTAGTATGTTAAAGACAGCAGGACTGATCGTTCGTACGCGCGTTGAGTTTGTTGGCCGAACGGAAGACGGGAAGATTTTTTTCATCGGCCGGTCCAATTGCGGGACGCCCACGCTATTTCATCAGGATTATTACTTTCATCCGGTGTTGGATGGGGACAGTATCATCCCCGCCGGGAATGATGAAATTGTGCCAGGGATTCCCGATGATCTTTCAGATATCGGCATCGGTACGATACTGCGCGGCGTCTGTGAGCACGGTCCGAAAGGACCGCGAGCGGTGTGGTGGTGCTTCGCAAGTGACTATGTCGCCTGCGAGGAGGAGCTCGCCCATAATCTTCGGATAGCGGAGGAAGAGCGCCGCTTGGTCGCGTTTGAACGCGCCGCCGCCAATCCGCGAACTGTCGATGAGGCGTTAGAGTTTGGCTGGGTAGTTGTTCCCGGCGGCAACGGCCGCCAACGAATTTTGGAACGACAGTTCGCCGGCGAACCGCGGCCGCGGCGGATCACCCGCCATTTACCGTCACAGCAGGCCCCTGTACTGCGCCGCCGTCAGCTTTCTCTCGCCTCTTGACGAGAGAAAACCCAAACACGGCATTTGATTGAGGATTTTAATCCTTAAATCGGATGCCGTGTTTTTAATTTTTTTAATCTCTTACAAAACTAACGACCGCACAGATTGTAAGAAATTTTTTTACTCAATACCCTACCTTAAGATTTCAGATTAGCGCGGATTTTCTTGGCATTGTCCTTAAAATCATTTTTATCACCTGATGTTTGATTAGGGCGAGAATCAGGAAAGACCCAAATGTGCGCGTGTTCAATTTCATCGCCCATAATTCTGGACCAGATCGCCGGCTGGCCAAAAGCTTTTTGTTGGGCCAGCGCCATTTTCTTCACGACTTCAAAATACTCGCCACCGTTTGGCACTTGCCAAACCCAGCGATAATGCTTTTTCGGAATCACTTGGCAATGTCCGGGCGAGCGGGGATTGATGTCCAAAAAGGCCAGAAAATTTTCATCTTCATACACAATCTCGGCCGGAATTTCCTTTTTCACAATTTGGCAAAAGATACATTCTGCTCCGCTCATAGTTTTAGTATAAACTAGTATAAACCAAATTAGAACCCCGCGCGCTTCATAAAATTCGCGCGGAAGTGTTAAACTTGAGACGTGAAGAGAGATAAATCCGCCGGCCGGCGGAAAGGCCAAAGTATTTTGGAGGTGATAATCGCATTGGCGATTTTTGCCTTAATCGCCGCCGCGATGGTGTCATTAATGCTCGGCAGTTTTACCTCCTTAATCAAAAGCGACGAATATCTGACGGCGGCGGCGTTGGCCGACGAAGGACTGGAGGCTGTCCGTTCTGTCCGCGATGGCGCCTGGAACGAACTGATCTACGATCAAAGCGCCGTGTCCAACACCACCGGCGAATGGAAACTCGGGGACGAGGGAACGACCGAGACGATCGGGGCGTTCACGCGCACGATTACTTTCACACCGGTCGGCGCCCCCGTTGATCTCTACGGTAAAAATGTAAAATCAAAAATTGATTGGGTCACGACGCCCGGCGGCGCGGCGAGCGTTACGCGCGAAACCCGCTTGACCAATTGGGACTCGCGCGATTGGTTGCAGACCGATTGGTCTGGCGGCGCCGGTCAAAACAATTGGTCCGACCCGTCTCGTTACACCAGCGATGATGGCAAGATTGACGCTTTATCCATTGGTCAATTGAAACTAAAAGAATTGCCCGCTATTTGGTCGTTATTCACGGACACCGGCAACCAAACCTGGAACGATATTTGGCTGTTTTCGCCGGACGACGGTTTTGTGGTCGGCGCCGGTGGCCAAATCCGACGTTTCAACGGTTCAACTTGGAGTAACATTAATTCCGGCACCATCCAAAACCTGAATGCCATTTATTGTTTATCCGCTAGTAATTGTTTTGCCGTCGGCGGCAGTGGCGTCATCACTCGTTGGAACGGAATGATTTGGTCTGTGCCACCAGGATGGGACACCGGTAATCAAACCTGGAATGATGTTTGGATTTTTTCTGCCACTAACGCCTTGGTGGTGGGGGCCAGTGGTCAAACCGGCCGATTAAACGGCAGTACTTGGACCACCATCCAAGTCGGCACAACCAACTGGAATGGTCTTTATTGTTTGGCCGTCAACGATTGTTACGCGCCGGGCGCCGCCGGCCGCATCGGCCGCTGGAACGGTTCGGTTTGGTCGGTGCCGGCCCGTTGGGACACCGGCAGTCAGACCTGGAATGACATTTGGATGTTTTCACCAAACGACGGTTTGGTCGTCGGCGCCGGCGGCAATACTCAACGTTGGAACGGCAACAATTGGAGCACGATTCCCGGCGGCAGTGGCACCACCCAAAACTTGAACGCCATTTATTGTTTATCCGCCAGTAATTGCACCGCCGTCGGTGCCAGCGGCGTGATCATTCGCTGGAATGGCACGGCTTGGTCGCTTTATTCCCCGCCACCAACCAGTCAAAATTTATTTACCGTTTTTTTCTTGACTCCGAATGACGGCTGGGCGGCCGGCGCCAGCGGTAATATTTTACGTTTCGCCGGCGGCGGCTTTGAAACTGCCGGTTCGTTAATTTCTTCGGTTTTTGATCTGACGGATCCGTCGCCGGTGCAAATTATTGAATGGGATGAAGCGATTCCAGTTTGTCTTCCGGCTTCCGCTTGCAATATCAAATTTCAAATTCGCGTGGCTGATAATCCGGCGATGACCGGCGCCGTTTGGTCGCCGGATTTTACCGTCAGCGCCGGCGAGTTAATCCCGATAATTTATAATGGTAAACGTTATGTCCAGTACCAAGTTTTTCTTAACGGCGACGGTGCGAGTACGCCGGTGCTTAATGAAGCCCGGATTAATTATAAATAGATGATTAAACTAAAAGCTAAAACCTATAAGCTAAAAACTATCCGAGGTTTTACCTTGATTGAACTTCTAATTTATCTCGCGCTAGTGAGCGCGGTGGTCACCACTTTAATTTTGTGGGTGCTTAATTTATCCGGCGTGCGCAATAAAAATTATGCGGCCGCGGCAGTGGCAGCGAACCGGCAGTTTATCGCCTCGGTCATTACCCGCGAAATTAAGCAAGCCGATGTCGTCATTGCGCCGGCCGCCGGCGCGACGAGCGCCACCCTTGAACTTAAACGCCCGGGCGCTCTGCCAGATGTTATTTTTGATGTTACCAACGGCACTTTGTATTTGACCGTGGTCGGCAATCCGCCGGTCGCCGTTTCCGGTCGCCAAGTGGAAATTGTGAATTTAGAATTCAAAAATTTAACCGGTTCGGGCGACGATCGAGAAAATATTTGGTCGCAGGCAATTATCCGTTACCGGAATCCGGCCTCAAAGGAGTTTGAATACGAACGTCCATTAACCTTCACAACAAGTAACCGACTATGAAGCAACAACATGGTTTTATGGCGCTGGTGATCGTGGTGATTATCGCCGCTGCGGCGTTGGTGATGTCGCTCAACTCTTCCTTGCTTGGATTGGGGGCGCTGGACATTGGTTACTTGGCTGACAAAGGGAATCAAACGACGACGGCGGCCGAAGGTTGCGCCGAGGAAGCGCTCCGCCAATTGCGCGTTAATCCCGCTTACCTCGGCGTGCCGAGTCCCGGACTCCTGCTTGGCGGCAGCTCGTGTATAATAGAAGTGTTGAATTTGGGCGGTAATGACCGACAAATAAATATTACGGCCACCGCCGGCGAATTCACCAAAAGATTAACTATCATAATTACTCTAGGCAGTCGATTTTTAACCATCAATAGCTGGCAAGAAATTTAAATTCAATGTCTTTTTTCAAACACCTTAGTTTTTTTCAATCAATGTCCGTCGGTTTAGATATTGCCGATCGGAGTATTGAAGCGGCGGCGCTCGTCCGCCGCCGCGGTCAAATTAAAATTCTCGCCCTCGGCCGCCAATCCTTGCCGCCGGGCGTGGTAGAACGGGGGCTGATTAAAGATCAAGCCAAACTCGCCAGCGCCGTTCGCTCGGTTTTAAATCTAGCCAAACCTCAGTCAATTTTGCCGCGCCGGATTTTTTTCGGTTTACCGGAAGCGCAGGTTTATCTGCATTCATTCACTTTATCCAATCAAGCGATTAATAATAATTCTCGGACCGACCGTAATCTTGACACCCTGATGATTGAAGAAGCTAGAAAGAATGTGCCGCTGGAAGCCGCGGATTTGCTGATCACCTATAAAACTACCGGTATCAACGCCGCCAGCGCCACGGAATCGGCCGGTACCACCTATCTTTTAGCCGCCACCAGCCGGCGAGTGCTTGGCGACTGGCAGGGCTTTTTCCGGTCGCTCGGTTTGGCAGCGGAATTTGATTTGGAAATGCCAGCGCTGTTTCGTGGTTTGGGTGCGGTGCCGGAGGCGCCGGTCGCGGTCGTAGACTTTGGCGCTGTGGCTACCAATGTGGCGATTTTTGACCGTCGCGGCTTAAATTATTCGCGCACGCTCACTTGTGGAACCGATGCTTTAACCGCCAGTTTGGTTAAAAATTTGAAAATTACGCCAGCCGAAGCCGAAAAACAAAAACAAGAGATCGGGCTGATGGATCCCGACAGTCAGATCTTTACAGTTCTCTTGAAAGAATTAGCGCCGTTGCGCGACGAATTGAAAATCACTCTTGATTATTGCGAACGCGCACTGGAACAAAAAATTGAAATGATTTATTTAGCCGGTGGCGGCAGCCAATTGCGCGGCTTGGCCGATTATTTGAAATCCAGTTTGGAAATAACGGCGGTCGTCGCGCGGTCAATTTTTCTCAATCAGCCGCTGGTTTATCTTGAAGCGCTCGGTTTGGCCCTGAAAGGTTTTGCCCCATTGCGCGAACGCGCGGCGCTGGCCTTCAAACTGACACCGGGCGGATTAGGCCCAACTACCGGCGAGCGGTGGCATCGGAATTATAAATTATTAAGTTTAATGGTGATTTTACTCATCGGCGCGGCGGCCTTGTTCGGCGTCAACCGTTATCAACAGACGAGGGAAACGGCGCGCGCGGCCGCGCGCCGCGCGGCGATTGAATCTTTGCCGATCATCTCGCCGGAAATTATTTTCGCGCCGGCGACCACCACGGAAACAGTCGCCGCCTCAACGACCATTATCACCGTTGCCAAAACGCCGCTCGGCTGGTTGAATGTGCGCTCGGGGCCGGGCATTAGTTTTTCTATCGTCGGCAAAGTCCAGCCGGGCGAGGATTATCCACTATTGGAAGAAAAAGGGGAGTGGTATAAAATAGAACTCGGTTGGGTCAATAAAAAGTATATTATTAAAAATTAAATTATTTATTATGAAAAAGGGTTTTACGCTCATTGAGTTGCTGATTGTGATTGCCATTATTGCCATTTTGGCCGGCGTGGTTTTTGTGTCGCTGGATCCGCTTAAACGTTTCCAATCGGCGCGCAATGCCGCGCGCTGGACGGATGTAACGGCCGTTCTCTCGGCGGTTAAGGTGGATCAAGTGGATAATGGGGGAGGTTACCTGTCGGCCATTGCTGGTTTGACCACCGGCCTGAATTATATGATTAGCGCTAATAATACCGGCGCCGCCGCGCCAGTTACTGGTTGTAACACCAATTGCTCTGCCGTGACGGCAGTGGACCGATGCGTTCTCTTGGAAGATGGCTTTGTCGGTTTGGCTAAAGAGGGTTATTTGGCCAACATCCCAATCAGTCCCGACAATCCATCTATTCCGACCGCTTGGGATGCCGCTCATTCCGGTTATTATATTTCTCGTGACGACGCCAAACAAGGAGCGATTACTGTCGGCGCCTGTTCCGCCGAGGGTGGAGAAACAATCAGCGTTAGTCGCTAGTTGATGCTCTATACCAGAAAAGGTGATGGGGGGACGACAAAAACCCTCCACTATGATCGGCGCCTCTCAAAAAGTTCGCTGATCGCCGAAGCGCTCGGCGCGGTGGATGAATTAAATTCCCTGCTTGGTCTTATAAAAACTCAAGCTCCAAAATCAGCTGGAGAGTTGGCTCAAGTCCAGCAAAACCTGTTTATTATTCAAGCGGAACTCGCTGGCGCGCCCGGCCAAACCATCGCTCAAGAGAAAGTGGCGGCACTAGAGAAAACGATTGACGAAATTGAACGCGAACTGCCGCCGATCAAATCCTTTTTTATCCCGGGCGGCACGGCCCCCGGCGCCTGGTATGATTTCGCGCGCGCGGTGGCCCGCCGCGCCGAGCGCCGCGTAGTGGCGGCGCGGGAAGAAAAACTGATTTTACTTGGCGGCGCCACCTTGGTTTATCTCAACCGTCTCTCGTCGTTGCTCTACGCGCTGGCTAGACTCACCAACCACAAAGCTGGTATAAAAGAAGAATCGCCAAGTTATAAATAGGATAGATGGTGCCTGTAGTTTAGTGGTAGAACTCCGCCCTGTGGAGGCGGTCGCGAGAGTTCGATTCTCTCCAGGCACCCCTCATTTTGTTTCTCGAACATAATCGTGTTAGAATCCATCTCGGATAAATCCTTCAGGATGCGTATCTTGGAGGGGCCGCATTTTTTTACGGAGATAGGTATGATGAAGATGAGTGGAAGATTGTTAGGAGCGGTGTTTTTGGTCTTTGGATTTGGCTTCTGGCCAGCGAGCTTGCTTGCCAGCCCGGTCTGGAGTACGGGATTTGAAGGAGGAGTGCCAACCGAGGCTGTTGCAAATGGCAATTGGCACGTGGTCACTTCCGACCAAGCGGCGCATTCCGGTACAAAAGGTCTGGACATTTCCGGCGCGACGACTTTTGGCGGTGATGTTCTCGTTTTTGATCTTTCGTCGGCCGGATTTACCGGTTTGATTGTCAATTTCTGGTCGAAAGTAAGAGGGGGTCTTGAATCAGTGGACGGAGATTCCGTCCGGCTTGAATGGTCGCCGAACGATGGAACGGATTGGGAACCTCTGACGGTTTTCTCGGGTCTGGCCGCCGGCGATTGGTTTCCGAATCAATTCTCATTACCGCCAAGCGCCGGCAACAATCCAAATCTGGAATTGCGACTAGTAGCGACGCTCGGAACTTCTGGCGATCGGATGGCTTTTGACGACTTCAGCCTGTCGGGAGTCTCAATCCCCGAGCCGATAACCATCGGCTTGTTGGCGTTCGGCGTGCTTATTACTGCCGCACATTACCGGCGTTTCGCCTAAATAAGTCCCCCCTGACCGGGGACACACCTCACCGCTCCGATGTCCATCGGGGCGGTTTTTTTTATTTTTTATTTAAGGAAAGTTTATAAGCGCCCGAGCCAGTGAAAACCAGCCCTAACGCCAGCGCGAGCAGAGAAAAGTCCAGTTCAAAACCGAAAAAACCGGAAGCCCATTTCACCTTGACGATCGCCACCGCCATAATTATCGCCAACAGGAAACCGGCCAATTTTACCCATAGACCGGACAGGATTGCCAAACCGCCGAGCGTCTCAATCACGGCGACCAAATAGGCAAAAAACGGCGCGAAACCGAGCGAATCGAAAAACTCCACCGTGCCAGCCAGGTCCTGAAACTTCGCCGCGCCGTG
>ERZ1292632.2206-Hain-H43-01um-R2-2206-length-16813-cov-61_pt1 | contig 16813 bp, 32 predicted proteins | sample MGYA00564407_ERZ1292632 | MGnify/ENA primary metagenome ERZ1292632 (study PRJEB36523, sample SAMEA6512637) | groundwater metagenome | collected 2019-01-08 | study: AquaDiva: Metagenomics assemblies of 32 groundwater samples | reverse complement strand
CCGCGCGCGGCCCACACGGTCGTGCACCCGCTTGACCCGCTCGTCGTTGCGCCGGTCGCGGGCCGCGTCGGCCGCGGCCACGGCGTCGGCCGCGCCCACCTTCGGCGCCGCCGGCTTCGGCGCCGCGGCCGCCTTGCCGGCCGCCGCCTTCCCGCCGGCCGCCCGGGCCGCCACCGGTGCCGCCATCGCCATCGTCTCAGACCTTCCCGACGTCGGCGCCCGCGCTCACCGGGCCGACCCGGGCGTGAGCGTTGAAGCCCACCGCGCCGAACACCACGCCTAGCACCACCGCGACCCAGAACAGCGGCGAATCAGGGGAGGCGATCGACACGCCGGTCCCGCCGACGCCGGCACTCGCCGCGACCCTGGGCACCGCCGAGCTCTCCCTGGAGATCTGCGAGGCGCCCGGGGGCCAGTTGCCGGTGGACAGGCCGTAGTTCGCCGGGTTGGTGGGGTCGCCCGCCATGAGCGGACCCCACAGCGAATCGCTCATGCCGCGTCAGCCTCCCGCCGCCGCGCCGAACAGCGTCTCCTGCACGATCTCGGAGAACGCGCCGGTGAGCGTCAGGCCGGTGTTGAGGTTGTAGAGCAGCCGGAGCTGAGTCGCCGTGCCCTCGTTCACCGAGTCCCGCAACGCCGAGTCGACGCTGAAGTCGAGCCACCCCATCCCCCACAGCGACGAGAAATCGCACCCAAAGGTCCGTTCGTTCCACGTCGCGAGTTCCCGGCCGGTGTTGAAAAGGTCGGGCGTCTGGTTGCCGCCGTAGCGCCAGCCGATATTGCCGTAGTTCGCGGCGACGGCGTTCGTCAGGATGCTCGGCGTCGCGAGCGGGAGCGGCGCCGGGACGGTGCCGTTCATCGTCCGGAACCCGATCCGCATCAGCTGCCGGCCGACACCCTGGCCCGGGAGGGTGTACTCGTTGTCGCCGGTGGAAATCGCCGTGTTCCGCGTGAGGATGTAGGAATGGAACATGCTCAGGTTCGGGACGACGATCTGGCCGCCGACTTGCGGGATGTCGTAGACGATCCCTTCCACGCTGTACGTGGCCGCCACCGTGGCCGTACCGGTGCCGGTGAACACGAACAGGTCCGAGAGGTTGGCCCAGTCGATCGACAGCGCGAGCTCGGTAGCTTGCGTCTGAGCGAAAATGCTTCCGACCAGCGTCTGCTCGTCGAACGCGATCGGCACCACGTACGTGATGTCGAAAAAGTACTCGTCGTCCGCGATGGCCGTCACTTCCGGGCCGATCGCCTCGTTCGCGGTCGAGTTCCCCCACACCTCGTTGGCGAGGCTCAACGTGCCCTGGTAGGCGTTGCCGTTGTTGACCGCGGCCGCCGGCTGGGCGATTCTCGCCACCCGGTTGACGCCCCGGTCGTTCAGCGTCGTGCGCGACATTTCCCGGGCTTTCAGCCACACGCCGGGAACGTTGATCAGGTTGCTCTGCCCGTTGGCGGTGAACCGGACCTGCTTCGCCAGGCCGTACGGCCACTGGTTGGTCGTGGCCACGGTGCCCGTACCGAGCGTCGTGGTGACGACGCCGGTCACCCGGACGAGCAGTTGGGCGATGATGCCCGTCTGCAACGCCGTGACGATGTCGGTGGACCCGAGCCCGCCGTAGGCGCGCCCGGTCGCGAACGGCAACGTCTGCCGCCTCGTGTGGGCGTAGAACGCTTGTGCGTTGACACTGGTAGCGGGCACCGCGATGCCCTGCATGACCTGCGCCGGCTGGTCCCCGTTCATCGGTCGGTCCCCTTGTGCGAGTAGGCGGTGAACTGCCGGAGGCCGAGTGACGGCACACGGTCGCTGACCACCTCGAGGAGGAAGTTGGCGAGGATGCTGACACCCCCCACAGCCACCCAGAACGCGGCCCGTCTCGAGCCCCTGCTAGCCACTCGTCGCCCTCCCACGTAGCGCCTGGGCGCGCGGGTCGCCGGACCGCAGGAACTCGACAGCCAGATACACCGCGAGCGCGACGCCCGCCGTCTGCGCGATCTGCTTCCCGGTCAACGCGCCTCCCCTTTTGAGGGTGACGTTGCGCGCGAGCGGAACCCGTGGCGAATGTGGGTCAACCCTCCGGCGCGCCGTGGCACCGGCACGTGAACCGCGTGTGCCGGCCGTTCTCGTCGTCGGCGCAGAGATGCAATTCGGGCCGGGACGGGTCGCTGGAGGACAGTTGCATCGGCGGGCACGTAGTAAATCCCCCGCAGTCGCCGTGACAGTCGATGTAACAGACCACCGTTAGGGGTGGTCGCGAGCATTCGGGGGAATAGTCGGCCGGTGTCCAGCGAGTCACGATTTCGGCCCCCGGTGCGCGAGCGCGGGCACCGGCGGCATCCGCCAGATCGTCTTGGACTGCCGGTCGTACACCAGGTGCCAGAACGGCTCGCCGCCGGCCGCCCGCTCGTCGGCGTTCCGCTTTTCCGTGTCGTCCACAGCTTTTTTGAGGCGTACCGGCGGATACCCCATGTTTTCCGCCAGCCTTTCCACATCCCTCGGATTGGGAAGGTCGTAAATCACCACCCGGTCCGACTGCGAGATGGACAGCGGGCTGATGTGCATCGGCCGCGGCCCGCACATCAACAGACTCAACGGCCCGTAGTGGCGCGACGACATCAATGCCAGGCGGGTGTGCGGCGGTGTCGAGTTGGCCTGCATCAGTTCGCCGACTTCGTCGACCCAGACCATGCACGGCCGGTTTTTTGGGAACAGGCCGATCGACATCGCGCGGTCCATGTCGTCGCGGTAGGTGTCGCTGCGCGGGTCCACCGCGAGGTGGAGGTTTCTCGGCCGCCCGTCGTCGGACGGCTTCAGCCGTTTCGGGAACGGCGGCCGGATCTTCTCTGCGCCCGGCCCGGGCTCGGCGTCCCCGGTCGGGTCGATCACGAGTTTGTCATGCGGGTAACTGTCGTAGATCAGCCTCGCGTGGACCGACTTCCCGGACCCTTTGCGGCCGACGACCAGGATCACGTTCGACCGGGACGCGTCCAGCTCCGGCGGGTAGGCGGTCACGGCGCCGGGGGCACGCCCGGCGCCGGCGCCGGTAGACGTTCGACGGGGTAGTTCGCCACCGGCGCGTCGCACCCGGTAGCTTCCGGCGCGACGGCCGCCGCGGCGACCGCCAGGCCCACGGCGACGACGGCCGCGACCCGCCGGCCGCGGCTGGCCCCGGTCACTCGGCCGGCGCCGGTGTCGGCCTGGCCGCGCGCTGGTCGCGGAACTGCCGGCGCAACGCGGTCATGATGTTGACCTGCTTGGCGAGGTACCGCACCAGGATGAACACGGCCACGACGGCGTCGGCGACGTCGGGCGTCTTGCCGACGTCGGGCACCCGGCGCGCGGCGATCCGCGACAGCGGGTCGGCTATCTGCTCGTCGCGCTCGTCGAGGCGCCACAGGTCCGAGCCGGCCGGCGCCAGCCGCTCGTTCGCGGCGTCGCCGGCACCGCGCAGCACTTCGGCGATCAGCGACCGCCACGCCTTGGGCGCCTTGAGCGGCGTCCGTTCGCTGCCCGGCCCTTCCCACGGGGCGGGCCCGTCCGGGTCGGCAGGGTCGAACTCAGCCCCACTCGAGGTAGTCCTCCGCGTCGTCGGCTGGTCCTGGCCCCCGCCGTCCGCCGAACCCGGGCCACCGTCGCCGAGCCCCGCCGCCCGCCGGAACCCCGGCACCGGCGCCCCCGGTTCCGGTGCCGGCGTCCACACCGGCACCGACGGGCTCAGGCTGTCGGTGGCCGCTGTCGTCTCGTCGTCGTCCATCCGCGTCCTTCCGGTAGCGCGGCACCTCGATGACGCCGCTGTCGTCGGGGGTGGTGGGTGCCGGCGCCGGGCCGCCGCCGGCCCTGGGGACGCGGCGGCACACCACCGGTGGCGCCCCGTCGCCGCAGTCCGGGCACGGGACCTTGGCCTGCACCCGGCCCGGTTCGGTCTTGGCGTCGACGAGACGGGAGCACGTGCGGCACGTCCCCCGGACCCGGATCGGCGGAGTCCTGGCCATCAGCGGCCCGGCCCGCCGGCCCGGCGGCCGGCGCGCCCGCCGCCGCGACGTGTAGTGGTCACAGTGACATTTAGTCACGACGTCCCTACGAGGGGTGACCCACGATGAGCGACACACCGACGCCCGCCGCCGACCTGCCGGCCCGGATCGCCGCCGCGCGGACCGACGTCGACGAGAAACGGACCGCCTACCGGCTGGCCGTCGAGCTGCGCAACGCCCTGGTGGTGGCGGCCGTCGACGAGGGGTACCGGCATCAGTCCGTGGCCGACCTCGCCGGCCTCGACCGCAAGACGCTCAGCGAGATCGTCGCGCGCGCGGACGCGTACGGTACCTGACCAGCACCCGTCAGGCGGTAAATCCTGTGATCAGGTGACATACCCGTACGGTCGGTGACACTGTCGGCCACCTACCGGTCGTCGACAGGCCGGACGACCGCGCGGGGGGTCAGGTCGTATGCGCCAGGCACGGCCTCACCAGACCGCCGACCGCCCGCGCTGCGACGGCTGCCGCCACCTGCTGAGCCTGCACCTGCTGAGCGGCTGCCACTGCGGGTGCCGCACCCGCCGGCCGGACCCGCCGCCGCCGCCCACGGTCGAGGTGAGGACCGACGACATCGGCCGGCTGTCGGTCATGGCCGGGCTCGCGCAGCGCGGCGTCGCGGCGGCCGAGCTGGTCTTGACCGCGCCGGCCGCCGCCGACTGGCGGACCCTCGAGGACGTGCGGCGCGGCTACGCGGCGGCCGTCGACCTGTTGCGCGCCCTGGACGCGCTGCTGCGCACCGGGCGGGTGCCCGAGCCCGTCCGGCGCTGGACGCTCGGCGTCCCGGACCACGCCACCCGCCCCCCGGACCGCCCGCGCCGGTAGTCGGATCGTCCCGTTCTGTCACGACTTCTAGCGCGCGGGAAGAAAGTGTTACCGGGCGTCAGGGGAAGACTACCTCGACGATGCGGATTTCTACGCATTGGTCCTCGTCCGTCACCTCCAGCGTCAGGTCCTCGCCGAGCTCGACGTCGTGGAGCTCGCTCCATTGGTCCCCGCTCTCACCGAACTTGTACTGGAGCCGCACCTTCACGAGTCAGCTCCCCCCGTCGAGCTCGACGTCGTGCGACGGGTCCCACCCCGCGAGGAGGAGCGCCTCGCCGGGCGTGCCAGCGAAGTAGCCCCGGATGATCTGGTCGCCGAACTCCGTCAGCAGTCGCGTCATGTAGTCGCTCAGGCCGGGGTGACGGGTCGCGAGCTGGATAGCGCCCACCAACGTGAACGCGGTGTACGGGCCGACGACCAGCGGCGCGCGTTCGCCGGCCCTCTCGAGCTGGACTAGGCCCGCCACGTACGCCAATGTGTCGGGATCGGGTGATGGTGTCGTCACAGTACGAAAGTACCCTTGCGGTGATCGACCGGGTGATCAGCCTCCCACCGAACGCCGTTTCTTGGAAACCGCGCGACGGTACGTGGCCCGTGCCGACAGATTCCAGCTCTCACGGCAGAGATGACACCGACAGCCGCGCTTGTAGTTGAGTTGCGATCCGTGCCGGTCCGGGTCGATCGGGTGGAGCACAAGCTTCCGCCGGTAGGCGGCGTTCGCGGCCCGGCAGCGGTCGCACCGGCACTGCTGGTTGGTGTACCGGCTGTACGTGCCGTGCCGCGCCGGGCTCCTGCCGTGCATCGGCCAACCCGCACTCGGCCAACCCGTACTCACGGTATGCGATGCAGTCGTCACGCTACGAAAGGTATCCAACGGCCCCTTGCGGTATTCGGCCGGGCGTGTAGTGTCGACACCATGCCCCGCCCCGGACCGCGTAGACCACAGGTCTGCGCCCGTGTCGATGCCACGACGCTCGAGCGCCTCGACGCGCTCGCCGAGTGCCGTGGCGTCGTCCGGAGCGAGGCTGTCCGGCTGTCGGTCGTCGCGGGGCTCGACGCCATCGCGCCGGTCGACGTCCCGGACGACGCCGGGCGCCTCGGCTACGGTCCGCACGTGGAGACCGAGACGGGTGACGACCGATGACCGGGCGGGAAAGCGTGGCCGCGCGCATTCCTGCCGCGCCGTTCCCGGGCACCAGGGGGACGTCGGTTAGTCACCTCGGCGCCGTTTCGGGAAACACATTCCCGGAAATGTGCCGGCGCGTATTCTCGGGTGCGCGCCGGCACGCTGACGAGCGCCTACGCGGCGCGGCACGAGAGGAGAGCACCTAGGGGAGAACCCTTGGTGCGCCTAGGATCTGGTGTCCGGAGTGTCCTACTTTGGACATTATGTAAAGTAGCCACCCCGGGCAGCGGACCAGGCGCGGAACACCAGTCCTGGAAAAAGCGACGGCGCCGGTGGGAAAACACCGACGCCGGGCACCGCTTGGCCCTGGAAAAAGCCGTACGCCGAGTTTAGCGCACGGCGGGCCAGCGGTGCCGAAGTGCCAGAAAGGGCACGCCCGTGACACCGAACTCGCTAGTCCCCACCGTCCCCACCGTCCCGATGACCTCCGTGACCTACGTCCACCTGGCCGCCGACCCCGCCGACCCCCCGACCGTCCGCGAGCGCGAGACGCTGGGCGAGTGGGTGCGGTCGCCGCAGCTCCACCTGCCGTGCGGGTTCGCGATCGAGACCTACGACCTTCACGACGGGACCGCCGCCGCCGCCGAATGGTGGCACCGGATGGCCGACGCCGCGAACGAAATCGCTGCCTGGCACCACCGGAGGTACGCCGAGCTCGAGCAGCAGGCCGCCGAGCGCGCCACGGCCGACGACGTCGAGGCGACACCGGGGGGCGCGCGATGACCCCCCGGACCTTCGCCCCGGCGCTGCCCGACGACGACCGGGAGCGGCAGGCCGCCGCGCTCGAGACGGCCGCCGCGCTCGTCCGCTACCTGAGCGCGGTGCCCGGCGCGGTCGGCGCGGTCGGCACGGTGGTGGTCACCGAGTCCGGCGCTGTCACGCTCACGCTGCGCGACACCGGGACGTGGACCCTGAACGCGTTCCTGGTGATCGCCGACGTGCTGGACGCCACCGGCCAGCATTACGGTCACGGCCGCACGGTCTGCCTCGAGCTGGCCAGCGACCACGTGACCTGGCGCGGCGTGCCCGTCGACGTCCGGGCGGTCCTGGTCCATCCCGACACGATCGCCCGTGCACGCGTCCTCACCGCGGAGCGTGACCGGTGACCGCCCCGGCCACAGACCAGGAGACGCCCGGCGCGCCGGGCGCCGGCCCGGTGGTGTGCGTGCCGGTGCCGGTGACCGTCCGGGCGCTGCGCGCGGCGCTGCGCGGCCTCCCGGCCGTCACCGAGCTCGGTGACGTCCTGCTCGGCGGGACGACGGTCGGGTTCGTCGGCGTCACCGACCTCGTCGACCTCGAGCTGAGGTTCGCCCCGCCCGTCCCGGGCGGAGCCGTCCGATGATCGCCGTGTCCGCGACGGTGGCCGTCTCGGCGCCGGAAGACGTGCACTACGTGGAGGGGGCGCCGGACGGCCACGGCCCGGTCGTCGTGCTCGGCGCCGGTGGGCACCGGGGCGTCACCGTGGCCGCCTGCGCGGGGGACGCGGACGCGGCCGAGACGTGGGACGCGGTTTCGGCCGCCGCCGCCCGGGCGGCCGAGTTCCACCGCGACCGCGACGGCCGGCAAGGGGGGTGCGGCCACGGTGGCTGACAACGCCGAGTCCACCGAGAAGTGCGGCCAGCCGCCTCTGACGGCCCGCTGCCCGCGGTGCGGCTACCACGGCACGGTGGAAGAGACGTTCGTCCGGCTCCCGGACGAACACCCCCTCGCCTACGTGCGCCGCGCCCGCGGCTGGAGCTACCAGCAACTGGCCCGGCAGATCGCGCGCCGGGCCAGAGAACTAGGCGCCGGGAACATGGCCGCCGAGCGCCAGAAGGTCTGGCGCTGGGAGCACCGGGGCGTCACCCCCGACCGCCCCACCCAACAGGCGCTGGCCAACCTGCTCGGCGTCGCCGACGCCGACCGCCGCGCCCACCCGTGGCCGGCGTGGCTCCTGCCGCCCGACCAACGCGCACTCGAGCTGGCGGCCCCGGACGCCGAGCCGGACGACGGCGACCCGTGGGAGGGCACGGTGCTCGAGGCGATGTACGGCGGGAGCTCGGCTCCCCGCTGCGCGGCGTGCCGCCGTCCGTACAGCCAGCAAGAGGCCGCCGCCGGGTTGACGACCTGCGAGCACTGCCCGGCCCCCGCGCGTCGCGCGGCGCCGGCCGGTGCCCGATCGGGCACCCGGTGAGCGCCCCGCCGCGCCGCGCGGCGCCGGTGGGGGTGTGCGCGGCGCACTGCGGCTCCACGGCGTCGGCGGTGCTCTCGGCCGCCGAGTGGCCCCGGGTCATGCTGCGCGGTGTCACGCTGGCCGTGTGCTCGGCGGCGTGCGCCGAGCGGGTCATCCTGGACGCCGTGGAGCGGGGCGAGATCGCCGCCCACTCGGCGGCCGGCGCGGCGCTGCCGTTCGACGACGACGCCCGAGCGGGACGCGCCCGGTGAGCGCGGCCGCCGCGACGGTGCGGCGGCCGCGACGGCTTGACGACGAGCAACTTACCCCGGTTGGTTGGGCTGCGCGGCATTTCCCGCGCAGCCCGACCGACCGGGCGGTGTTGCGCGCCGTCGCCGAGCTGGCCGACCGCTACACCGACACCGACCGGGGCAAGGTCTGGGGCCAGACCTACGCCAAAGTGACCACCATCGCCGACCGCGCCGGGCTGTCCGAGCGGGCGTGCCAGACCGCGACGCGCCGGCTCCAGCGCACCGGCTGGCTCTCGATCGAGGAACGTCCCGGTTCCACCAACCTGACGAGGCTCGAGCGGCGCACGGCGAACCTGCGCGCGGTGCCGGACCTACCGGACCTACCGGACCTACCGGACGCGCCCGGGCCGCCGCCGGCCGATCCCGCCCCGGCCCCGCCGGACGTGCGCACCGGCACCGGCGAAGAGCCCGATTCCCCTTGCGGGGGGGTGCAAAAAAAGCACGGGAGGGGTGCAGATTTTGCACCCAACCTGGGAACCCCTACCGGGGTTCCTAACGTGACTGGAGCTATGCGGCGGCAGTTTCGTAACGCGCGCGACGAGCCGCCGCCGCGGATGATCGCCACCCCGCCCGAATTGGCCGCGTTGGCAGCGGCGCTGGCCGAGGAAAGGCTCACCGCCGCGTACAACCTCGACAGCGACGGCCTGGCCGTCGTGCTCGCGGCCGTCGACCGCGTCGGCGTGCCGGGGATGGTCCGCGCCGCCTACCGGGCGTACCGGCGCTCCGACCCCGTCATCTGGTGGTCCGGGTGGCTGCGGCTGTGGGCTGGCCTGTACCCGCCGCCCCGCCTCGTCCCCCGGCCGCCGCCGGCCGCCGCCCCGCCGCCGCCCCGGTCGCCCGAGACGGCCCGGCGCGGCGCCGCCGCCGCGCGTGCCGAGCTGCCCGAGCTGCTGCGCCGCCGCCGCGACGGGCCGCCGCCGCCACCGGCGGCCCGAACCGGCTGGCCGAGGGAGCGAGAGCCGTGACCGGGTGGCACGTGGTCGCGCTCGTGGCGACCGGCGCCGCGCTCGCCGTCGCCGGCGACGCGCTCGGCCGCCGTCGCCCGGCGCCGCCGCCGGCCGGTGACGACCTGCTCGGCTGGGACGCCGAGGTCATGGCCTACCTGCTCGAGCAGGCCCACGACCACCACCGCCGCCGCGCCTGGCACCGCTGGGCGCTCGCCCTGGCCGGCGCCGTCGTCGCGCTGGCGCTCGTCGTGGCCACCGCGACGGAACCCGGCCCGCCGTGTCGGGTCGAACCGGGACGGAACCCCACCGGCACCGACCCGTAAACGGCGTTTGCTCGCAGAAAGCGCAGACGGTCGCTACTGTCCGCGACGTCGACCAACCACCCTGGCGAGAGGGAAGACAGTGCACGGTTACCGAGCGCACCATGGGTACCGAGGTGGCGAGACCTCACCCGTGGAGGCGAGACCATGGACCGACGATCAGTGTTGCTTGGCGCATTCTCCGAACTGGTTCTCATCCGGAGCGGTCGCATGACCGCGTCGGCCGAAGTCCTGGATGCGTGGGACGAAAAGATCATCCACCTGTACGGCGGCTACGACCGGTCGCCGGTCGCGGCGACGGCCGTTCAGATCCGCCGAGAGATGCCGCTTACGCAATCGCTGATGCGTCAAGGCGGTTTCTCCCCGGCGACGACTACTCGGCTGCACCGCGTCAACGGCCGACTAGGCGCACTTATGGCCGCGTGCCAACACGACCTCGACGACCGACCGGGCGCGGTCGCCGCGTTCTCCGAAGCGTTCTACCACGCCAGTGAGGCCCGGGACCGGCCGTTGCAAGGATGGATCAGGTGCTGGCAATCCAGCCTCGCCCGTAAGAACGGCGACTCGACGCGGGCCGCCGTACTGGCCCGGGACGCCGTCAGGTGGTCGGGTTCCGCGTCTCCGGTAGCCGCCCGCGCGGCGGTCATCGAGGCGCGAGCGATGGCCGCACTCGGCCGAAAGTGGCAGGTCCATGAACGGGTCGGGCTGGCGTGGCGCATCCTCGGCGGTCTCAGCGACGAGCAACACGGTGATCCTGGTTTCGCCGTCGAAACGATGCATTCCGCGACGCTGGCGGAGATGAGCGCCGCCGCCTACATCGACGTCGGCCACCCGGACATGGCGGGCGTCTATGCCGACGCGGCGCTGATGGACCTAGACCTGTCCGGAGCGACCGGCCGCCGGTCCCTGATACGTGTCTCCGCCGGCACCGCCGCGCTATGGCGCGGCGACGTAGACCAGGCCGTGTCGCTGGTGAACGAAGCGCTCGACATTTCCATGCACCGCCCGACCGCACCCATCACCGCCCGTACGGCTCAATTCGTCCGCGACGCCCGCGCGTCGGTAGGACAGACGGCGGTCATCGAGGACCTCGAGGACAGGTTGCGAACTTGGGCGCTGCCGCCGGTGTGAGGGAGTCCCGCGCGGGGGGAGCTGGCGAGAGCTTGCCCCCGCGCGGGTTCGCCGACGCGGCACGACCAAGGGTAGCGGCCGGGCCTACGGTTCGTCCCGAACAATGTTGAACTCGAAGTTGCCCGACGCGCCCCCTGCGATGTTCTGCGCGAACACCACCATCGGCCGGCGTGGCACGTACACCGTGAGCGTCGCGGTTTGCGTGCCGGCGCCGGTCAGGTCGATGTCGGGTGGACCGATCAGCGACGTGCCGTATTTGGTCCGTAGCCTCATGAGCGTGGAGGCGCCCATCGCGGCCGTGAACGTCATCGTGACCGGTCCCGAGCATAGCCCACCGAAGAATATGGCCGATGCGACCCCGGCGCCGAGCCCGGCGCCGCCTTTCGCGAGGACGATGTTGTCGGTCACGTTGTTGAACTGCTGGTCGCTGCTGAACACGCTGCGGCTCACGACCGTCGACGACCCGAGGACCTCGATGTCGAGCGTTCCGGCGACACCGCCGGACCCGCTGCCGACGGTGACGAACAGCGACGGGCCGCGTACCGGCACCGAGATGAAATGGCGCTTGTTGCTGAAGTCGGGGTTGAACGCCGAGTTGAGTTCCATCTCGTCGACCCAGAGAATCGTTCCGAAGTCGTCGAACCACAGCAACTGGACGAGCATGAAGTCCCCGGTGAGCGGGAACACCGGGTTGCCCGCGTACAGCAACGACAGGATCACCGAGTTGAAGTTCCGGTAGTTCCCCAACGAGTAGAACCCGGGCGCCACCGTGCGGGACACCATCGGCTGCGGCCCGGCTTGCGTGCCGCCCCGGAACCCGTCCGCCACTACGCCACCGCCTGAGTGTCGATGCGCGCCGTGGCGCCGGTCGGGTTGTTCGCGGCGCCGAGCACCGCGCGGCCGTCCTCCCACACGAAGAAGATCCGGTGACCGGCCGGCACGACGAGCGGCACGTCCCAGTTGGCGTAGTCGGCGTTGCCGGCCGGTGTCGAGTCCACGAGATAGCGGTTGTCCGGGATGGTGTTGGTGCCGGTCTGGTCGGAGACGTACAGCGAGCACGTGGTCCCGGCCGGTCCGCTGACGAACGCGCGGAACACGCGCATCGCGGCGGTGAGGGTGACCCCGCCGTAGCTGGCGACCAGGCGGACGCCGGACGTGTCGTAGGCGCCCACGAGATACTGCGTCAGGACCGGTGGCGGCCCGGCCGAGCCGGCGCCCTCCGCGACGGGGTACGGGTACCAGGGCATCAGCCCGTCATTTTTGCCTTCGGGCGGCCGAGCGCGAGCCACGCCGCGACCGCCACGCCGCCCCACAACAACCAGCGCTTGTTCTTTCTCGACATGCGTACTCCCCTTTTCGTCAGGCCCAGCCGTTGCCACGGCCGAACCACTGCCACACGAGCGCCGAAGCGGCCCCCGCCAAAGCGCCCACGGCCACGAATTGCCAGTCGATTTTCACAGGACCCCCACCCAAGCGCCGGCCCGTACCTGGTAGATGGTCGTGAGCGCGCCGCCGTCCTGCCGGTAGTAGAACGTGCCGTTGGCCGGAATCCCGGTAGTGACCGGGTGCGCCGCGCCCGGCGCACCGATCCCGCTGTAGTGCTGGACCACGCCCGTGCCGTGCCCTATCTGGACGCCACCGGCGTTGACGGCCACGTTGTCCCCCGCACCGGTGAGGACTTGCCAGTCCGGTACCAACACTTCGCCGGGCCGGAACGACCGGCGCCGGTCGCCGAGCATCGCGTCCCCGTTGACTGTCGGGACGACCCACCCCGGATTGGCGAAGAAGTCCTCCCACAGGATGCTGTTCACGAGCGCGTTGGCGCCGGTGACTTTCAGGGCTTCACGGACGCCGGTCGAGATCTGGGTAATCCACAGCCGGTCGTTCATGAGCGTCTCGCCGTTGAACGTGACGGTTCCGTAGAACCGGTTGTACGGGTGGTAGATAGGCATCAGCTTGTCTCCGTCACCCTGGCCGTGCCGACCGCCGCGTCCCACACGCCGGTCACGGCGCCGGTGACGACGGGCCGCGCCATCTCGTAGGTGTCCCCCGGTAGCAGCACGTAGGAAAAGTTCGTCGCGCTCGCGGTGGACCCGTCCAGCGCGACGTAGAGGGTGGCCGTCGCCGAGTCGTTGACGACGACCAGGCCCCGGCGGCCGGCGTTGGCCGCCGCCAGGACCACCGACGCGACCGACGCCGCGACGTTGGCCAGCGCCGCGCCGGTCGCGCCCGGGTCGGTGCCGAGCCCGGCGGCGTAGGGCGGGCACGGCCCCGCCAGCACCGAGTAGGAGAACACCGCCCCGGCCGTGCCGTAGACGGTGACCGACGTCCCGACCAGCGGGTAGCGGCCGAACGTCCGGGCGGGCACGGTGAACGACCCCGCGCCGTCGCCGGGCCGCTGCGCCCGGCCGCCGGACACGACCCGTAGGTCCGCGTCGGACCGGTTCGACACCGCCACGGCCGCGTAGGGCGCGCGGAAGTCGCGGCCCCAGATCCCCGAGCTGTCCACCGTCGCGTCGCCGGTCTCGAGGACGTTGTTGTACTGGCCCATCCGTTCGGCCCACCGCTGGGTCATGTGGGACAGGGCCGCTAGGCTGTCGCACTGCCGTTGCGACAGGTCCCGCATGGCCCGGTCGTGCGCCTCGCGGCCGGTGGTGAGCCGGGAACGCGCCCGGTCGGAGTAGTCGCCCATCACTTCCCTTTCCGCTGGGACTGGACGCCGCGGTACAGGCCCGCCGCGACCACCGCGGCGCCGACGCCGAGGAAAGTCACGGTGAGCGACACCTTCCGGAGCGTGTTGGTGGCGCCGGTGAGCAACGACGCCGACTCGGCCGCCGCCGCCGGCTGGGCGGTGAAGCCGCCGGCCGCGCCGAGCGACGACGTCCCGGTACCGGCGAACGGGTCGGTGGCGCCGACGTAGCCGGCGCGGTTCCGGAACGACTCGACACGGACTTTGGCGCCCGCCCGGGGCGCGTCGATCATGTACCAGTTGCCGATGCTGATGCCCATGTGGGAGATCTCGCCGCCGCCCGGCGCGAAGAACACCAGCGCGCCGGCCGGTGGCGCCCCCGACGTGTTGATCCGCTGGGTGGCGTCGTACTGCTGCTGAGCGGTCCGCGGGAGGCTCACGCCGACCTTCGACGCCGCCCACTGGACGAGGCCCGAGCAGTCGAAACCGCCCGGCGACTCGCCGCCCCACACGTAGGGCACGCCGAGCTGGGACTGAGCCGCCGCGACGAACGCCGCCACCTTGCCGTCAGCCACCGCGCACCGACCTGCTCTGCTGCTGCACCGCGCGCCACAGCCCGAGTGCCACCACGACGCCGCCCGCGGCCACCAGGGCACCCGTCAACAGCACCGGGCGGCCGACCGACCACACCATGTCGGTGAGCTTGCCGACCACCGCCCCGGCGACGTCGCCGGGCACGTCCAGCGGGTTCGGAAGAGAGAAGTCGGCGGTGTCGACGGTGGCGCCGACGCCGGCCGCCGCCACGATCCGGCTCACGTAGTCCTGGGTCTCCCGGTAGGGCGGCACGCCGCCGTACCGCTGCACCGCGCCCGGCCCGGCGTTGTACGCGGCCAGCGCCTTTTCCACCGACCCGCCGTAGTCCTTCAGGTACCGGGCCATGAGACGGGCCGCGCCGTCGACGGCGCTGACGGGGTTCCACGGGTCGACGCCGAGCCCGGCCGCCGTCGCGGGCATGAACTGCGCGATCCCCTGCGCGCCGGCAGGACTGCGCGCGTTCGGGTTGAAACCGCTCTCGGCCCGGAGCTGCTCACGCAGCAGCGCCACCGGGACGCCGTACCTGCTCGCGGCGTCGCGGATGTAGCTCTCGTAGGGCTCAGGAGCCGGACCGGCCACGGGGTCAGGTCGGGAGGGTGAGGTTGGCCCCGGCCGGCACGTACATCGGGTTCGAGGCGTGCAGCTGCGGGTTCAGCTTCTGGAGCTCCAGCGCCCGGACGTACACGTCGAACTTGGTGGCGTTCGCGCCGAGGGTCTCCCGGGCGGCCATCCCCCAGTCGCGCGCCCCGCCGCCCGGCACGACGAGCTTCCCGCCGGCCAACTGTTGGCCCTGGAAGACGTCCCACAGCTGCCCGGCGTCCGGGGGGAGCGGCCCGGTGGGCTGCGGTGCCGGCGCCGCGGGCCCCGGGACGAGCTTCAGCTCCTCGATCTGCCGTTGCAGCCCCTGGAGCTGCGGGGTGATGGCGTTGTACAGGTCGGTGGCGGTGGAGTCGTAGTAGCCGGCCGCCCCGTACGTCGGCACCGCCTGGCCGCCGGCCGGCACCGTCACCGACGGGTCGGAGGTGGCACCCCGCGCCCGGCGCCGCGCGAGCAGCGCCAGTACGGCCGCCAGGCCCACCGCGCCGACGCCGAGCGCGACCTTGTTCCGCTTCGCCCACGCCGTCAAAAGGCGTGCCGTAGGGCTCTGGTCGGCCACGGCCTACCCCCAGTAGCCGGACGTCTGGATGAGCACGGCCTGAGCGTCGGACAGCGGCATGTCGGCGAGGCCGGTCGTGCCCGGCAGCCCACTGAGCATCCCGCCCCGGAACGTCGACCGGTTGGCCCCCGGCGACACGTCGGTCAGGTTCTGCGCCACCGTCTGGGCGCCGTGCATCGCCTGGAGCCGGCCGAGCTCGCCGTCGTACACGGCGTCGCGGGGCATCCCCGGCATCCCCCACCGGACCTCCCCGAGCTCGCCGGCCTGCCCGGCGCCGTACATCGCGTCGACCGACCGGACCTGAGCCGAGCCGACGGGGTCCGGGGCCCGGAAGTCGACGACGGCCACCGTCGTCCCGCCGGCCGGTGACCGGCGCGCCAGCGGCCGGCGCTCGTCCGCGACCACCGCCAGGTTCGGCGCGCCGCCCCGGCGTAGCCGTTGCGGGTCCGGCTCCTGCCGGGGCTGGCCGGTGCCGACGTAGCGGTCCGCCCGGCGCCGCGACGCCGTCTCGCCGTAGTCCGCCGGCCGGATCGGGTCCGGGCCGGTGCCGCCCTGCCACGACGTCGACGACGTCACGTCGGACAGCCACGGCAGGAACCCCCGCCGCGCCACCGCTCACCGCCCCTGGAACGCGCGGATGACGCCGATGCCCTGCTTGCCCGTCTCCCCTATGATCTTCCCGCCGCCAGTGGCGTAGTAGACGAGCAGATAGGTGCCGATCAGGTAGGCGCTGTACTTGAGCGCGACTTTCCCCATCGAGTGTCCTTTCAGGTCCAGACCGGCCCGGGCGTGGTCGGCACGCCCGGCGTGGCCGCCGGCGCCGCCGAGCCGGCCGCGGTCGCCGGCCGCCGGAAAAACGGGTCGTTCGGGTCGAGGATCTTGCGCACGACCGCGCCCGGGACGCCGAGCAGACCGGTCACGTTGCCGCCCCTGCCGGACGACTGCCCCTGTAGCAGCGCGTAGGCGAACGTCAAGCCCAACGCGCCGAGGAGGAAGCCCTTCACGACACCCCCAGGACCTCGAGCAGCGACGGGTCGGCGAGCAGGGTCTGAGTCACCACCCACACGCCGCACACGACGAGCAGCAGACCAGCGGCCACGGCCACCCCCTCAGTTCAACTGCGGCGCGTCGGGCCGCGCCGGCTGGGGGAACATCGGCCCGGGCCCGTCCGCGCCGCCGCGCCACGGGCCGCCCTCGCCCGGCGCCGGCGTCGACGACTCCGGGATGCCCGGGTCACCCGGCTGGAGGAAACCGGGCGTGCCGCCCGAGCCGCCCGTGCCCGCCTGGTTGAGGAACTTGGCCCGGAACCACTGTTTGGCGAGGGCCTGGCCGCCGTTGACGTAGGCGAGCGCCGGCCCGTAGGCGATCAGCGCGAGCAACGCGCCGGCACCGTCGCCCGCCACCGAGAAACGACCGACCCGCGCGCGGCCCACACGGTCGTGCACCCGCTTGACCCGCTCGTCGTTGCGCCGG
>ERZ1292632.1700-Hain-H43-01um-R2-1700-length-20481-cov-5_pt2 | contig 16820 bp, 23 predicted proteins | sample MGYA00564407_ERZ1292632 | MGnify/ENA primary metagenome ERZ1292632 (study PRJEB36523, sample SAMEA6512637) | groundwater metagenome | collected 2019-01-08 | study: AquaDiva: Metagenomics assemblies of 32 groundwater samples | reverse complement strand
ATAAGGGACTGAAAGACGCCCGAGTCTATGTGAATCGGCTTGGAATCCTTGAATGTGTGCTGGAGTCGGTAATTATGGTACATAGAGAAGAAGGAATTCATCCTTTCGATGCGCATGAAGGGCGAGTTACGGAAGCTGGTTTGAAGTGGTCGGAATGTGAAGCATATACCCGCGAATCGGTGGATGCCTATGAAGAATACCGGGATGCGATGGATCGCTGGATAGATGAAGTCACGAAGGAGCGGCCATGCGAGTGTTGATTTCCGGCAGTACTGGCTTACTCGGAACCTATCTGCGTAAAATTGCACCGCCAGAAGCGGAAGTCATCGGTACATACTATTCCCGTCCTTTCTCTGGCGGCGTGAAGCTGGATCTGATGAGTTCTATGCAGACGGCAGATTTGCTCTGTGAAGTGAAGCCGGACGTGATTATCCACACGGCGGGGGAAGGCAGTGTGGATAAAGTGGAGCGGGCACCGAATATTTATTACCCGCTCAACGTGCTGGCTCCGTTGCGCCTGGCGCACCTGGCGCAACAATTCGGTTGCCAGCAGTTCGTCCATCTATCCAGCAACGCCGTCTTCGGTAAGGCGAATCCACCCTATCGGGAGTTCGATGAGCGGCTGCCGGTGAACGAATACGGGCGGCAGAAGTCGCTGGTGGATGGACTATTACAGGAGAAAGAAATTGCCGAGCGGCTGACCATTATCAGACCGATTTTACTTTTCGGATGGGAGAGCGACGGGGGCCGAAAGAACTGGGTCACGCAATGTCTGGGAAAGTGGGAGCGTGGAGAGACTGTAAGAGCGGTGACGGACGTAGTGACGCAGCCGCTCTATGCGCGGGATTGCGCAGATTTTATCTGGCATTGTGTCCAGGAGCAGCACACCGGAATCTACCATGTGGCGGGGAAGAGTGTAGTGAATTTCCATGAGTTCACCCAGGAGATTGCCAGCGTCTTCGGTTACGATGAAGCGTTGCTCGAAGAAGCGCGGCTGGACGATTTTCCCATGCTGTGTCCGCGCCCTCGGAGATGCTGGTATGGGATGGAACGGGCCATTGTGCGGGGATGTATACCGAGAGTATTGAGAGAAGGTTTAGAAGAAATGAAAGGAGAAAAGGATGGAATTCGATAAAGTATATACGAGAACCAGCGAGAGACTATGGGATGCGATGTTCAAATGCGGCTATATTGCCTATATAGATGGGACTGTTAAGAATCGTAGGGGGGGAGTCTTATCGGTATATAAGAGAAATGGGCGACCGATACTGAGAATAGAAAGCATAAGGTACTTTGTCCATCATGTAGTATGGGCTTATCATAGCGGACCCATTCCGGCAGGAATGGTAGTTCATCATATTGACGAAGACACAAACAACAATTGTCTCTATAATCTCGAACTGAGAGATCGCAGCGAACATGCTACATATCATAAAACAGGAAAGCCTAATCCGTCGCAAGCGGTAAGGATGAAGGGGAATTCCTATGCAAGGGGGAAGTCGCGATTCGATTTGATCGGATCTAATAATAGATTTGCTATATTGAAAGAGAGTGATATAGTAGAGATCAGGGAGAGGTATGAAAAAGGAGATAAATCCAGGAAGCAATTAGCTGAATTGTTTAATTGCCATATTAAAACCATGAGTAGCATAATCAGGGGAGATAGCTGGACTTATCTTAAGGGGGGTAAAAAATACAGGGAGGGCTCGCTTGATGGGGAAGGAGCAGAACCGTGAAGCCCGTAAGTTGCACTACTTTCATAAAGAACAATCAGGTCGGCGGCTTCGCCTTATGGGAATCAATGGCGACGATGCTCGCACTTCCTATCGAAGAGTTCGTGGTACTCGACCTGGGTAGCGACGATGGCACGCTGGAGTATTTGCGGGAGATTGCGACAAACAACTCCAGGGTACGGCTGGAACGGGGGGAGTGGCCGTTAGTGGACGGCAAGGTGGACGCTCATTCCTTCGCGCTGGTGATGAATCAAGCGATTGATCTGTGCAAAACGGAAGTCGTGATCCCGTATCAAGCGGACGAAGTATTCGCGCCGAAGCTACTGGATATGACGGTGGAACACTGGGAGCAGGAGAAATACTTTCTGAGCTACTGGAGATTCCAGATCCAGGAGAATTTCCAGAAATGCCGATGGTTTCCGCATCTTATTTGCCGTTGCTTTGAAAAAGGAAAGGAATCCTTTTGTGGCGACGGGATGAACATTGAGCATGTCTGGGATGCTACCTTAGTATCTACCTGGAATGGCGGCTGGTTTCAGCGATGGGGGGAAGAATATCGAGATAGACCGCATGAACTTCCGACGGATGAGATGGTTAACGACTGCCATGCGAATTTTTCAAAGAATATGACTTCCTGGAAGAAGCTCCACGCACCCTTCTGGGCGGAAAGTGGAGAGAGTGTGGATGGTATTCCCTGCGAAGAATTTGATCGCCGGGCGGCAGAGAATCCGTTGCTATCGCTAATAACATCTCCCTACTGGCTTCCCCCGATTCTACGGGGCTGTGTCGGCATGGGCCAGTATAAAGTGCGACCGGAGTTGATTCAGTCGCTCTGTGAGGATCGCACCGCAGAACTGGTTAGGGGATAAATGTCCGATCGCGATTTTGATCACCGCTATACGCCACTCTTCAAAGTTCACATGCCGGAATCGGTGAAGGAGCCACTTCTGGAGACGCTGTTCGGCGGCTACATCGGCCAGGGACCGAAGGTGGAAGAGTTTGAGCAGAAGCTCGCGGAGTACCTGGGGTGTCCGTATGTCCTGACCGTGAATTCGGGCACGGCGGCGATACAACTGGCCTTGCGTTTAGCGGGAGTGGGCTATGGAGATAGGGTCATTAGTACCCCTATGTCCTGTTTAGCATCTAACCAGCCTATTCTCATTGCCGGAGCGCATCCGGTCTGGAGCGATATTGATCTCTTGACGGGGAGTATTGATCCGGAAGATGCGGAGCGCAAAATTACTCCGGAAGTGAAGGCCATCATCGTGGTTCACTGGGGCGGCAACCCGGTGGATTTGCAAGCGTTCGGGGAGATCGAGCAGCAGTATGGAGTTCCGGTGATCGAAGATGCGGCGCACGCCTTCGGTGCGGAGTATCAGGGCAAGAAGATCGGAAATTCCTCTCGGTTTACTTGCTTCTCCTTCCAGGCGATCAAACACTTGACTACGGTGGATGGGGGACTCTTAGTCTGTCGCGACGAAGCCGACTATCGGCGGGGCAAGCTGCTGCGCTGGTATGGTCTGGACCGGGAGACGCCGCGTAGGGATATGCGTTGTGAAAATGACTGTCAGGAGCCGGGATATAAGTTCCACATGAACGATGTCAATGCGACCATCGGCATTGAGCAACTTAAATATGTGGATTCTATTCTCCAGCGACATCGCGACAATGCGGCTTATTATGATGCGAACCTGGTGGGGGTCCGAAAGGCCCCGCAACGAGAAGGGGCGCGGTCGGCCTACTGGCTCTATACGATTCACGTGGAGTCGCGAGAGCAGTTTATTCAGTGGATGCACCAGAGGGGGGTACAAGTCTCGCGAGTGCATGTGCGCAATGATCAGCATACCTTATTCCGGGACTATCGCACTTCGCTCCCGGGAGTAGATGAATTTAGCCGCACCATGCTCTGTATCCCCGTGGGCTGGTGGGTCAATGACGCGGAGCGGACACATGTGGCGGTAGCGATAGATTCGTTTTCATGTTAGAGATTGTGCTCAATCCGGTTCAATCATTGTATGAGGCTTTGTGCGTTCGCACCATTCGCAATCAATGCTACCCGATGCTCACGGGAGACCCGCGCAAACTCGGCTTCTGGGAGCAGGTGCGCTGGTACTATCGCCAGTATCGCCAGGGGGAGATGCAGCTTTTTCTGGTCCGGGCGAATGGGGCTATCATAGGCTATACGGCCTTACGTCGTCGGGTGTACGAGAGAAAAGACTATCAGTGTTCGACGATCTGTGTTTTGCCGCAGTTTCAGGGCCGGGGGTATGGCCGGAGGGCGTTGGAAATTTTGGTCGAGTTGTCCCATCAGCAGGGTTATCCGGTTCTGGCTGAAGTGCGAGCGGACAATGCTCGCTCGAATCCGATTCATGATCACTGGATGTTTTTGAAAACGGAGGATGGGGTTAATTACTATGTCTGTTGAGCGGGACTGCGTGGCGGTGGTAATGCCCTGTTGGAATTTGTGCGAGATAACGCAGGATGCGGTCGAATCCATTCTGCGCAATCGGGGCGATTATAAAGTGCGTTTTATCTTTGTGGATAATGGGAGCATGGACGGTACGGCCTCGTTCCTGCGGACAGTTCCCGAGGCCGAAATTATTACGAACGAAACGAATCTGGGGATTGGGCCAGGAATCAATTTGGGCTTTGCGCGGATGATGGAATTAGAACCGCAGCCGGAATTTTATAGTCTGATTTGCAATGATGTCCTTTGTGGGCCGAACTTCCTGAATCCTGTCTTCCCTTTTATGCGCGAATATGGAGAGAAGGAATGGGCGGTTTCTGCTCATCAAACTCTGGGGCATCCGTTCCCGGTGGGGGCGCTTGTCCTGGGATGGAAAGACATCATCTTTTTCGAGGGGATGGCGAGAAGGTCGGCGAAGGCCGCACGAGGGCTTCGAGAATATGATTACTTCAAGCAGGGGTTAGGGGCAACCAGTATTCAATTTTTTACGCGAAAGCAGGTCGAACTATGGCATCCGATTCCGAAGGGGATTTCAAATGTAGCGGCTTCATGGTGGGAATTTGCCCTTCCTTATAATGACTATCGGCTCTGCCAGTTGAGTGATAGCGTGGTCTATCATCGGGGGGGGGCTATCGCTTTTGCGGATACTGGAAGTTAATCCGCAATATCGGGGTAGTTTCTCCGGTCTCGTTGCAGAAGAGATCATGCCTCTGAGAGAAGCTCGGATAGCCTATCGGGATAACCATCCCTGTCGAGATACTTCTTGCTCGTATTTTCAGGAGGGAGTGTGCTTATCCTATCCTGCTTGTGCAAAATGGAGTTTCTGATCGATGTTCGACCCGAAACTAATTCATAATTGCGCACAACTGTCTTATCAAGGGCCTATCGGGGATGAGTGGTTAGATGGCTTTTATGCTCGCTATGTTCCCCTGTCCTGGGGAAAGCTAATCGGAGAGAATCTGCATGATCCGAAGCACGAAGAGCCGTACTACCGCTTCCTGTATTATTTAGCGCAAGTGCGGCAGCCGCAAGTCTCGCTGGTTCTGGGCGTCTGGATGGGCATAGATTGTGCCCATATCGCGAAGGGCTATCCAGACGGACTGGTCTATGGCATTGACCACCAGGGACATGGCGGCCCCCTGGAAGTGATGCGGGCCTGCCCGAATTTCACTTATCAGCTCGAAGATACGGTCGAGTGGGGAGCGCAATGTGCTGACCTGCTGCGGGGCAAGATCGGGCTGATCTTCTGGGATTCGTCGCACTTGTACGATGATACCGTGCGCGAATGGGGAACCTATCGCCCTTTGCTGGATGAGAGTGCCATTCTGGTGTTCGATGATGTGACTCCGGCGTTCGAGATTGAACGATTCTTCCGCGAACAGGAGGGGGAGCACTTGCTCTTTCCTGGATTACACTATGGGAATTGCATCGGAGTTATCTTGCCATGATTGACCTGAAGCTTGAAATCGAAAAGTTGGAAATTACGCCAGAGACAGTGTCGCTGGTCATCTCGTCGGATGCGGATGAGGATAACTTCTGGGAGTTCTCTGCGGCGCTTCACGCGGATATTAAGGAGCTTAAGAATCAGGGGAGAGCGAGTATGGATCTAAGAATTATCTTCCTGGGAAAGGGAATTACTATCGCCGCTCTGGACGAAGAAGAGATGGGAATGTGGGGCTGGCAACGAATTAAATACGATGAAGGAGACGAAAATTGACGCTCGAACGATTGCAAGAATTAGTTGAAAAAGCTCTCAGTCCGCAACATGGCGTTCCGGCGGAATTGGTGGGACTGGTGGAACCGCAGTACCAGGCTTCCTATTATAAGCTTATGTACCTGCTGGCTCAGGAGATGAAGCCAGACTTGGCGGTGGAACTGGGGGTCCATCGGGCCATGGGCAGTGCCGCCTTCGCACAAGGGAACCCGGACGGGCGCGTGGTCGGGTTCGATACCGAACCCCATCCGCAGGGCTATGAAGTCGAGAAAGTCACGCCGAACTTCACTATGCGCATTGTCAGCAGCAGCCCGCCCCCCGGCGATCTGCGGGGCATCGGGTTGCTTTTCCTGGATACGAGTGTCGGGATGAAGCAAGCGGAATGGTCGCAATGGCTCCCGCTGCTGGCGGAAGATGCTGTCGTGCTGATGGACGACCTGAACTCCGAAGATGGGCGGCTTATCCCCTGGTTCGACGCGCTACCTTATGATACCTACCGGGATGACCGCTTGCATCCCATTGTGGGCTTTGGTATTGTACTCCTGAGCGCGGCGACGCTGACGGAGCATGTGGAAGTGGAAGCGACCGGGGAGAAGCGGGATGTGCATTATGAGCGACCGCAGCCGAAGATCCCGCGCCAGGGACCGAACAAGTTGAATGTGGGCGATCTGGAGCGACTGACAAACTGGGCGCTGGCGGAAGAGCCCCTGGGAATTCCGTTCCTGGACGGTCGCTACCAGGAGCAGATTTCCATCATCGGGCATACGAACCCGTACTATCGGCTGTTCTACTATCTGGCGCAAGAGTTCCAGCCGCGCCGCTGCGTCGAACTGGGGGTCTGGCAAGCGACGACATCGGCACACGTGGCTGCCGCTTGTCCGGAATGCGACTGTATCGGGGTGGACATCTGGCGGGAAGACGAAAATGCCTATTATCGTTCCATCGAAGTCCAGGAGCAGTATGCGAATTTCCGTATTATTCGCGGCTGGACGGAAGATCCTGAAATCATTAAGCAGGTTCCGGTACCGATTGACCTGCTCTACATAGATGGATGGCACGACTACGAGCACTCGAACCAGGACTGGGAGAATTATGGGAGTGGCATGAAAAGTGGGGGCGTTGTGGTCTGCGACGACTTATACGACCACAACGAAAGCTTCCAGGGGATGCGCAAGTTCTGGAAGGAGATGCAATCCCGGGGGAGGCATTATTTGAGTATGCAATTACATCCCGGCATCCCCTTCGGGATCGTGATCCTGGATTGAAGCGGCCATGAAAAAAATCACTCCCGAACTTATTCAGCAAGCTTATGCTCTGGGCAATACGCTCCCCTGGGACCCTGATTGTGGTGCGCCGGAACTTTATTTTCCGACGAGCAACTACTATCGGCCTTTCCAGGCGCTCACACAAATAGCACAGCCGGAAATCACCGTGGAGTTAGGTACCTGCGGGGGTGGTGCGGCCTTCCATCTGGCGAAGGGCTATCCCGAGGGGAAGGTCTATACGGTGGATATAGACTACAACTCACATACGCGCACGGTGGATCGCGCTCTGGATCGCTGTCCGAATTTACATTTTATGCTGGATGATAGCATCGAAGTGGCGGCGAAGTTTGCCGAGCAGAGCGTCGGGATTATTTTCGTAGACACGACACATACCTATCATCGCACGCTGGCTGAATATCTCGCCTGGAAAGATAAGCTGAAGCCGGAAGGGGTGTTCATCTTCGACGACATCCGGCGACCCCGGATGCGGGAAGCGATGGATGAAATCGGTGGGAAAGAATTGTATTATCCCTAACTGGGGGGAGAAGGATTGTTGATTAAGTTTCTCTGAAACAAAGGAGCGACGCTTCATGGCTGATCTGCACCAAACACAAATACGATATTTCGGACTCTATGAAGGAGGTTATCCCCGTCTGCAAGCGGAGCAATATCCCCTGCGCGATCCCGCGAAGACGGAGTATTACAAGTGCCAAGTGCGTCGCGATCACTCTCAAGCGGAGCGGGAAGCATTTCAGGATATGAATCCGCAAAGCCGGGCGATGATGCTTAAGCTACATATCCCGCAGGGGGTGCTTCTGGAGACGCATTTCAATCCTGGCTTCAAGCCGTCCGACGGATTGAAACTGGCGCATCAACTGGCTAATAGTTCCGCACCGGAACAAGTCCAGGAATGGATTGACAAGGCGGAGCCGACGATCTGGCAGTTGCTTCCCGATTGTCTGGAGATGGCAGAGCGGGAACTACTTGTGGCCGGTCAATGGGTCGAGATAGATCGTATTAATCGAGTGCAAAAACAAATCGCCGAATTGCTTCAAGCCTACTGGGAACACTGGGGAGAGCGACTGCGAGCGTTAGTTCTCTTCGGTCCCCTGGCGGAGGGGACGGGGTATGAGGAGATTGATGTGCTGGCGGTAATGCAGAACTGGGATGGTCCGAAGCAGGGACTTGAAGCGATAGAAGCGATGGCCTTTCCCGGATGGGAGGACTGGGTACTGCCGGGACATTTGTGTCTGGTGGTATTGAGTCCGGAGCAGTTATTGCAAGCGACCGGCCATCCGATGCTACAAGAGATAGCGAAAAGCTCCTGTTATCTTTTCGATCCCGATGGATTGATCGCGCAAGCGATGGGGAAGGAGAGACGCGGCGAATGAAACTTCTCTACCTTCCCCTACTCAATCCGGCTCCCGACGGAGCCAGTGAGCAACATGATCTGGCCACTGCGTTTCAAGCGGCGTTCGATACCAGAGTCTTCGATTATCTGGCGAGTCCCGATCCGGAGAATGAACTGCGGCGCATCTTCGCCGAGTTACAGCCGGACATCTGCCACGGTCAGTATCAGGAAGAGAAGCGCATAACCCCCGGCGTGCTGGCCGAATTGAAGGCGCAACGCCCCGGCTGCATCTTCAGTCAGTGGAGCGGTGATGTGCGACCGCGCATTATGCAGACGGTTGTGGATCTGGGACGGGCCATTGACTATACGCTGTTGAGCAATACCGGCCAGTTACCACTCTATGCCGAAGCGATAGGCAAATCCTGCTACTACTGGCAAAATGCGGTGGGACCTTCCTTCATCGTGGATGACCCCCCTGGGGGGGAGAAGATCGTCTTTTGTGGTAATTATTACAAGGATTGCTTCTCCCTGTCGGCGGAACGGTATGCGCTCGTTCATGCGTTGCGGGAAGCGTTCGGAGATCGCTTCGTGGTCTATGGCAATGGATGGGATCTGCCGACGGCGGGGGGATGTCACTGGAGAGGGCAGACACGAATATATGCCAGTGCGTTCTGCTCCATCGGCCATAATCATGAGATCTGGAGCAGTTATTTCAGCGACCGGCAACTGATTGCAATGGCGGCGGGCAGACCCCATGTGTGCCGCTGGATGCCGGAATTAGACGAAATCTTCGATAATGGGAATGAATGTACGATGTATCGTACTTCCACCGAAGCATGTGTGCAAGTGCAATGGATGCTCGACCATCCCGGCCATGCGCTGACGGTCGGCGCGTTAGGCCGCGAAGCGGTGCGCTTGAAGCATACCTGGGATACGCGGGTACGGGAGTTCAGGGAGATTTTGCATGTGTGATCAGGAAAAAGAGAAGTGTCCCGTTTGCGGGGAGCCGTGGGTAGATACTTGCTTATGCGCGGCGCATGATAGCGAGTGTGCGAATGGGCATCACTGGCATCATTGTCCGCAACATGGAACTGTGGTGCTCGGCGAAAATGATCATCGGCAAGGAGACCGTTGTACCTGCGGGATCGGCGGGCCGGGGCCGCCCGACGAAGAAGTATCGGGATGTAAGGAAAAGCGCGATAAGTGCAAAGAGCCTTATATTACTTTGCGCGATGAGCAGGAGCAGGAAAATTCGGTACGTGATGATCCGCTGCGGGTTCGCCGTCCGAAACGGGAGCTTCCCAGTACGAGTGAAGAGATTATTCAGTTGCAGCAGCAGCTTCGCCAGGAGCGCTCCCGGAGTCCGCGATGGAAAGAGCCGTCGCCGCCGGAGTTAGATGACGTTCTGGAATTGAAGCTCACCTTTCGCGACCGGGGAGTAATCCTGGCGCTGATCGGGCGGCAAATTCAAGCAACGACGGGCGAAGTAACTTACCTGAAAACGGCCAGCGGAGTTGCGGATGCGGAGTGCTTCTTCCCTTCGCGGGAGAACTTAACGGAACTCTTTTGTCGACTCTATTTTGCGGATCGGAACTTCCGCGAAGTGGCTTTTCCTGCGACACAAACCATTGCAGATTTGGCAGATCATTATGGGATTGTCAAACCCCGCCGGAAACCGGGAGAAAGCCATGAGGAATACTGGATTCGGATTCATGTCGAATTTAAGCGGAAGGGGATGAACGTCGGATCGTGGGATGATTCGCCGGGATGGGAGGAGTTGGTCCAGGAATATATTCGTGCCCATCCCGAAGTGCGGGATAAAATTATCGCTTCCGGATGGGGGGAAGAACTGGGTTTAGAAAAAGGAGAGAAAGATGACGAGGGAGACACAGAAGAAGTATCTGCCGTTTCAACGCAGTCCATTGGCGGATGAAACGCCCTTCGACCGCGAAGCGAAACTGGTGGAGTGCAAAACGGAACTGACGGCCTGGATCGAGCAGCAATGGGAGCAACGAGGGGACAATCTTCCGCTTCTGGGGGGATATGTGATCGAAAGGGGCGGAAGGCTAACGGTTATTCTGCGAAATTTAGAAGAGCGTATCGGAAAGTGTCTCTTTAAGGATATGACTCCGAGTATTCGGCTCTGCCTGACCAGAGAGGAGGCCGGAAACCTGGAAGCCTTGCTCTTTGCTTATGCGAAACAACAAGGATGGGAGTGGCAAAAGGGGATCGGCTCCGACGAGCTGGAGTGGCGGATGGAGCAATTGAATTCGCGAAAATTGCAGGATCTCTGCGAGAGGATTGTGTCCGTTCGATTTGAAACTGAAAGGGAGGGAAAGGATGCCGCAGAAACCACAACCGAAGCCTGAAGAAGAAGAATCCGAAGAAGAACTCGATTTTCCCGAAGAAGATGTCAAAATTCGTCTGATCGTCAAGAAGGGCGAACAGGCATGGGTCGCCTACTCGCCCGATTATCCTGAGCTGGTTGCCCGGGGAGCGACGGAGAAACTGGCCCGGGTCGCCTGGGAGTTGATGCTGGCGGAGCATCTGGAAAAGCAGAGCGCGGTGAATGTAAATACCCCGGAATACTGGGACAGGGTATATGCGGAAGAAGCCCAGATACAGAAGAAGCGGCTGGATGAGGAGCGGCTGCGGCTGGTCCGGGAAACGATCGAAAGGCGCATCCGCGAAGGAAAATCGCAGGATCTGGAAGTGCTCGATGTGGCCGGGGGGTCAGGGGAGCTCAGTCGCTATCTGACGTATCAGTTTCCCGGAATTCAGGTAACGACGATGGATTTCAGTCCCGAAGCGATTGCGCTGGCGATTCGGTTTCTGGAGCGATTGAAGTATTACACCGCCGATGCGGAGAAGCTGGATACGATTCCCGATAGCAGCCAGGAAGTGGTATTCTGCGGCGAGACGGTGGAGCATCTCACGAATGACCGGGAGTGCATCGAGAACCTGCGGCGCGTGACCCGGGACGGGGGCTATGTGATCATCACCACGCCCTATAAGGATCGCAACAAGTCGCCGGAACACATGCGCGAATATGACCTGAATACGTTCCGCGATTTGATTAAGCCGCTCGGTGAAGTCGTCAATATGGATACGGTCGGGGACTACTCGAATTGGTTCAGTATTGTCGCTGTCGTGCGGGTGCGGAAGGAAGAAAGCGAGAAGATATAATGTCCTACTGGGAAGGTCGTGAAGTGGTATGTACGGGCGGGGCGGGCTTTATCGCAGCGAATTTTGTGCGCCTGCTGCTGGAAGAAGGCGTGAAGGTAACGGTTATTGATGACTTCTCGCGCGGTCGCCGGGAGAATCTACCTTCCTGGAAGGAATGGAAAGATAAGCTGAAGGTCATTCCTTGCGACCTGCGGGGGAATTCGCTGGCCGATTTGAAACATTCCTTCAAAAATCGTATTGTCTTTCATCTGGCGGCCAGCATGGGGGATATTGAGTTCAACCGCCATAACCAGTTGCAACAAGCAAACTGGAACTTGCAGATCAACAGCCGGGCGATTGAAACGGCGAAGGAAGCATCGCCGGAATTGTTTGTGTTTGTTTCGACCGCCTGCGTTTATGGGAGAACGGTCCCCGTTCCCACACCCGAATCCTGCGGCGAAGTATGTGATCCGGAACCCACAAATTATGGCTATGGACTGGCAAAATGGGTCGGGGAGCGACAAGCCATGCTCCTGGATGCAGAAGGCGTTCCCAGTCGCATTGTGCGATTTTATAATTCTATAGGCAAAGCAGACTATTATCTCTCCCGTCCCCACGTCGCACCCGCACTCATGCATCGCGTCTTGCGCGGCGATAATCCGCTCATCGTCTGGGGCAGCGGAGAGCAGACCCGCTCGCTGGTGGATGCGCGGGACATCTCGAAATCGTTACTCATCGTCGCAGAGAAGCAGACCGAATGCTGTCCGGTGAACATCGGGCATGACCGCGAAGTCTCCATCGGCGATTTAGCCCGGAAGATTGTGGACATGTCGGGGCGGAAAATGGATATTGAGTACGACCTGACGAAGCCGGAAGGCTACAAACGCCGTGCGGCAGACGTGACCCGGTTCAAGGTAATATCGGGCGGGTGGGCACCCGATATTACACTGGAACAATCGCTGGCCGACATGTTCGATGACTATCATCATCGGAAAGAGCAGGGAATTTTAACGTGAAAAAACAGAGAAAAATAAAGACCGTCGTAATCGAAGAACCAGAAATCACAGCTATGCCGGTCGCGCCTGAAACCACGGAAACCACGATCACGGCAGAAGAAATCGCGGATCTGCTGTCCGAAGCGCGGGAGACGGAGCGCCGGGAGAACCTAAAAGAGTGCGAGCAGCGTGTCAACTCGGCAAGGCAGCAGGAATGGGAGAACGGTCAGCGCGAGTGCGAACTGCGAGTGCAGCAAGCGGTACGGCAGGAGCGGGATCGGATACACGAAATCCTGCATCGGATGGAAGCCGAAGCGGAAGGAATGGGCTTTTCAGCGATTGCGAACTGGCTGCGAATTGCCATTGAGAAAGCGGTGAGTCAGTGACACCCTGTCCGAAATGTAAGTCCCATCGGTGGTTTATAGAGCGACGGTGGGATCTCAATCAAAACAGAGAGATTTACAACGTCATCTGCCAGGAGTGCGGCTATGCCGGTCCTTTTGCGGAAACAAGCCAACTTGCCATTCGCTTCTGGAAAGAATTTCAGCCTGCGATAGGTATTGAAGATTCCGACGTCATTGCGGAAGCGCGATTGCTCAACGGAATATGCAGCCAGTTGCGCACTGACCTTTTAGAGCGGAAGTATGAGTGCTACAAATCTCCCGAACGCGACTGGCAAAATGAATATGAGCGCGGAGTCTGCGAAGCGATCAATCTAATTGAGTATCGCGTTCATTGTATGCTGGATGATTGAGGAGGAGAAATGAAAATCGGACTCGACTATGGCGGTGTCATCAGCTTTGCGCCCGATGGATGGGCGAAATCCATTCAGAAGGCGCGAGAGCGCGGTCACGAGTTCTATCTGATTTCGCATTGCGGACCAGGTGAAATGACAGAGCGTCAAGCCTTTGTAGAGTATGCGGGGATGATCAATCTCTCTTTCGATGATCTCGATTATCCCCATCACCAGAAAGAGATTGCGGAGCGCAAGGCGCAACTATGCCAGGAGCATGGTGTCGAAATATTTATTGATGATGACCTGCATCGGGTGGAAGCGGTGGGAAGAATGTGCGACCGCTGTGCGGCGCTGTATATCCCGCAAAATCTATGGCAGGTGGGACAGCGATTGATTGATGGGTTAGGAAGCGACTGGTGAGAGTATAGGTGGGGGAGTAGTCACTCTTTCTGGAAGGAGAGCAAAAATGACCTATCCTGAAGGTATTGAAGAGTTCATCCGTGTTCGCTGCCGCAAAGGGCGGTGTTTGGGATGTCGCCGCCATGATTTTTTCGGCAATGCCGAATTTTACCTGGAAGGGGAACGCGACATCACCTTCCAGGTGCAATGCAAATTTTGCGGCATGATCCAGCATGGACATGATCGCTTTCCTTTCGGCTGGATTAGCATGGATGAGATGATTGATTTTGCCTTGTCTCTGAAGGATAATTGTTTACCAGAAAAATTTCGCTGGCGTCCCGAGAAGAACTTTCGTCCCTGTATTGCTCATCCGGATCACAAGGTGACTCATTGAGTCTGCTCGATACTCCTGTCGTTTTCGTCGGCTGTCCCCTGCGCAATCGCCAGATCACGCTGAACCGCTATCTGGATGCGCTCTATCGCCTGAACTATCCCAGAGAAAGAATTCATCTGGGCTTTCTGGTCAACAACTCCACCGATCAGACTTTCATTACGCTTCAGCGTTTTATCAGTATGGTGGAGCATGAATACGCGGGAACCCATCTGCTGCAATGGGATCTGGACGAATCCCCGATCTTCGACCGGCTCCGCGAAGGCCGCTCCTATCTGCATTATGAATGTCTGGCGAAGCTGCGCAATCGCTTGTTGCAAATGTTCACTGCCACGAATGCGGATTATCTCTTCAGCGTAGACTCGGACATCATCATCCATCCTGACACGCTCAATCGGCTGCTCTCCCATCAGAAGGATATTGTGGCGGCGCTGGTATCGAATGGGTCGAACGTCTGGAATGTGATGATGTGGGGGAGTCGGGGGGAAGCGGATCATCTTCAGCAGATTCCGAATGTGGATCTGTTCCGGGTGGACGTGACCGGCGCGTGCTATCTCATTCACAGTCGGGTCATTCATGCGGGAGTGCAGTATGGGTTTCATCGGCAAGGCGAAGATTTAGCGTTCTGTCTGGAAACACAGCGGCGCAAGTTTGAGATTTTCTGCGACCCGCAAGTACAGCCGCTGCACCTGCTGGCGTAAACTTTTTCTTGTCTTTCCCTTATAAAAAAACCCGAATCGGGAACTATTACTATGAGAGTTCTTGAATCGTAAGTTTTGCATAAGGAGAAACGATATGCCTGGAAGACAGAAAACGTTACCCGGTGGTTCCATCCGGGTCATTCCCTACGGAAAATCTGCGGGGAATACCTGGCGCGACCGCGTAGAGAGCTATCTGCGCAACCGCGTCGAAGAAGGGTTACGCGTGACGGCCAGCGCCACGCCCGATACGAATGTGTCAGTGTCGGCGGGTGCAATTCGCATTGATAATACGTACACCTGGGTTACGGCGGGAACCGTTGCTTGTGGTGGCGCGGACAGCACAAATCCGCGTATTGATCTGATCGAAGCCGATGCGACGGGGATTTATTTCAAGCTCGGCACGGCGGCGGCGACGGCTTATGCACCTGACCCGACGAACAATCGTATCGTACTGGCGGAGATCACCCGTGCGGCCAGCGATAATGCCATCGGCGCGGCAGATATTAACAACGATGCCAGACCGAAACTCGGCGGATTATAATCTTGGGGATAAGGAGCGACCATGAATCGTAGAATTGTTCGACCCGGAATCCCTGACTATGTAGAGCAAGCCATCGCGAAGCATCTGGCCGGGGAGAAACCTGATCTTCTGGGTCCGCTGGATCGGATTCCGGTTTCTTATACGGACCAGTTCAAACTGGTCACGGCGGGCCTTTATGAAGACGACTCTGGCCCTGTTCCGACCTTCTGGCGCATTGAAGGAGAGCAACTCGTGCGGGAAGCGGACTTAGGGCTGGAAGCGGAGGTCGAGGCTGCGGTCCTTGAAGGTGGATAATGAAAAATAATCATCCCTGGGTGAATCAAGCGATCCGACACGTCGAGAAAGTCGCTCGCAAACGCGGCATTGCGGGGGGACTGCGGACCTGGCTTCAGCAGATCTTGGCCGCCACGGAAGCGATGCGGGGTTTCAAACATTCCGTTTTCGCTCCCCCCCATCCCGCCTGGGCCTCGGCGCTGCTGCGGCTGGAAGTGGAGACGGGCCGCACGAAGCAGTCCCGGCTCGCGCCACTCACGCTCACGGCGAAGGTGGAGGAAGGCGAAGTCTCGCTTCCCGACACCTTCGACCAGGGGTATGAGTTCAGCCAGAAGGGGATTAATGCCTATTGCCAGGAGAAAACTGCGTCCGCTAATCCCCCACCACCCTTCAAAATATGGGATGGTTCCTGGTACAAGATTGCGGGAATCTACGTCAATGCGGACGAAGTGAAGGACGCCTTGCGGCGCAAGGGATTTCTGGTCACGACGCAGACCCAGGGGAATACGACCTTCCATGAAATCGTCACCGCACCCGACAAAATTCGCCTGGCGCAGAATACGCTGAAAGTCACGGGGCGTCCCTGGACGAAGGAAGCGGCGAAGTGCCAGATGCAGGGCTGTGATAAAGACACCGAGTCGGAAAAGACCTATTGTAAGGAGCATGGGGAGAAACTCCATACGATCAAACAAGCTGCTGCTCCCGCCGAATCCGCCAGTGATGCGGCGGATGTTTTAGAGAATGACAGCGACCGCCAGATCACGGCGTATCGCAAAGCGGTGCGCAACTGGCTGGAAGAAGGCGGCGGCGACTGGTATGATCTGATCGAAGAGTTCAGCGCCCGATGGGAAGATCCGACTTTTGCGCCTTTAAGGATGCAAACGATCCTCTGGACGCTGGCGGATACGGGCGATGAAGTGTATGCGCTGGACCCCCAGGGCGAACCATTCCGGGTACGAACCGGCTGCGACATAACGGGTTCAGAGAAAATCTGGATTGAACGAAAATCCATCAAGCGGGAGAAGAAGGCGGAAGGTCTTGGATGGGATGACCATGACGAATACGACTGGGGCGAAGTGGAATCTCCCT
>ERZ1292632.2205-Hain-H43-01um-R2-2205-length-16826-cov-4_pt1 | contig 16826 bp, 17 predicted proteins | sample MGYA00564407_ERZ1292632 | MGnify/ENA primary metagenome ERZ1292632 (study PRJEB36523, sample SAMEA6512637) | groundwater metagenome | collected 2019-01-08 | study: AquaDiva: Metagenomics assemblies of 32 groundwater samples | reverse complement strand
TCCCTCTAAAAGCTTAAGGAGCAAACGCGCACTCCCCCCCGAAACCTTAAGAATCCATTTGATAAAAGGGCCGGGAAAATCACCCCATGCTTTTATATAAAGCCCGACATCATCGACAATGACAGGGCTTTTAACTCTTCTGAAAGCTTCATTCAATTTATGAAGAGCTATTTTCTCAAGATCAGTTTCCTGAATCTCCTCAAGCTCGATATGAGAAACTTTAATTGGAAAGCCCAAAATGCTTTCCGTTTCTTTAATTTTCGCTTTATTCCCTGTAACTAGGGTGATGTTTTGCATTAAGAGGATGCATCTTCAAACCTTTTCTTAACAAACGTTTTATTTTCTTTAAGGATGATCCATGCCGCTTTTGGGCCATAATCTTTGCCTAAAAACGATAAGTATATCGCTCTAAAAGCATCGGTGGAGGAAATCCCAACTTCTTTCGCCCATTCGTAAAGCTTTTTTTGGAATTCTTCAGCGTCCCAGTCTTTACCCAGCTGTTTTCCAACAAACGATAAATACTTTTTCTGTTCTTTCGAAAGCTGTTTTGCTCTCTCCGGCAATTCTTTTTTTACTTCGTATTTTATGTCCTCTGGCGCGAATCTTTCGACATATACCTTGGCATACTTTGCCCACTCTTCAAAACCAGCTTTTTTTATCTCTTCGTCCATATTGGGCATCTGCACCCACTGGACTAAATTCCAAAATCTGGCGTCCATAGGCGGGACCTTTACTTCTTCTCCAATTTGTGAGAGTTCAAAAATTCTTCCATCATCCGATTTGGAATCTTTTTTCCATTCAAGATATGCTTTTTGATAATCGTCGAAAAGGTTTGGAATTGTTTGTGAATCGGAAGGATCAAAGTTTATTTGAGTATTTACTTTAATCCTAACCATTAGGAAGCGAATTAGCTCGGGCGGTAAAATATCCAGCATATCTATCGCTGCTGTTCCGACCCCGCGGGACGAGGACATTTTTCGCCCCCCTATGAGAAGCCACTCGTAAGCGATGGGGTATGGAACCGGATAGTCAATAACTCTTTCACAAATAAGTTTCGCCAGATCATGAGAACCTCCAGCCGACATATGATCTTTCCCTGCTCCTTCTACGGTCACTCCGATTGCTTTCCACTTGCACGGCCACTCCACTTTCCAAGGCAATTTCCCAACAATACCTTTTTCATCACTGTACGGAGAGATTCTTCCTTTAGTCCCGCATCCCTTCGTAAACTTAACCTTGTCCAAAACACATTCGTAAGTAACGACTCTTCCGTCCCAACCTGTAACTTGCGTTGTTGAGACCTTCCCACAACTTTCACAATAGACTTGGAAAGGATACCAATCTTTCGGAAGTGTCTTTTTATAAAGTCCCTCATAAATCTTCTCAACTTCCTCTGTTTTGTCCAAAACTTCCTTGATCAAAGGATTCATCAATCCTTTTGTATACAAATCTTTTGTCCAGATAATTTCCGGCGTGCATCCTATTGCCCTGAAAACCTTCTCAAACTCCGAAGCATAAAATCTGGCATAATTCTCATGCCCTTGCTCGGGAGAGGGAATCTTAAAAAGAGGCATACCAAGATATTTTTCAAATTTCTCTCTTGGTAAGTAGGAGGGGATGTCATCCATTGGATCATGATCCTCAAATACGTAAGTAAATTTAGCTTTAACTCCTCTATCTTTTAATGCTTTGTAAGCCAGATCATGCACAACAACTCCGCGCAAAGCTCCAACATGAACCCTGCCAGAGGGAGTCTTCATATCATCAACCCAATAAGGTTTGTATTTTCCGGAATTTATAATTTCTCCGGCTACTTTATCAGCCCAAAACATGAGGTTATTGTAGCAGGCGTCAAGCTTTTAGTCCAAATTCACGACGCAAATTTTCTACCATGGTGGAAGTCATCTTTGATAAATCATATTCATGTTTCCATCCCCAATCACTTCTGGCCTCCGAATCGTCTATAGCCTTTGGCCAGGAATCTGCGATCTTTTGTCTATGGTCAGGCTCATATGTAACCTGTAAGTCCGGAATATATTTCTTAAGCTCTGCTTCAAGTTCCTGAGCCTCGAAGCTAAATGCTGCGATGTTATAGCTATTCCAGAATTCTACCTTACTCAAATCTGCCTTCATTAAATCGATCGTTCCTTTTATCGCATCGTCAATATACATCATGGGAAGCATAGTGTCCTGCCTAACAAAACACTCGTATTTGCCGGTTTTAAGTCCTTCGTAAAAAATTGCCACAGCAAAATCTGTCGTTCCTCCACCTGGAGGAGTTTTCCAAGAAATAATTCCGGGATATCTGACAGAGCGTACATCTACCCCATATTTTTTGTGATAATAGCGGCACAAACCTTCTCCTGCGGACTTGGTAACTCCATACATTGTCGTGGGTTCTAAAACCGTATGCTGAGGAGTATTATCCCTTGGTGTAGTTGGGCCAAAAGCGGCAATCGATGAGGGCCAAAAAACACTAAGCTTTTTCTCTACCGCTAGATCAAGGATGAGCTTAAGTCCGTTCATATTTATATCCCATGTTAAGGAGGGGTCAACTTCACCCTTGACAGAAAGAAGTGAAACTAAATGATATATGGTGCCGATATTATGCTTTTTAATTATTTCCGCAACTTTATCTTTATCCCTTGCATCAGCCTTTTCCAAAATTCCATCAAATTTGGGGTCAATGGTATTGTGCCCCATGGCCACTACCTGATCCCTACCGAATTCCTTTTGTAACGCAGGAATAAGCTCTGATCCAATCTGCCCGAATGCACCCGTCACCAAAATTTTCTTCATATAACGCCCATTTCTTTTCCTATTCTTCCAAAGGCAGAAATTCCCTTATCTAAATCTTCTCTTGAGTGAGAAGCGGAAGGAATCACTCGAATTCGGGCTTTGCCTTTTGCGACCATTGGGAAAACAATCGGAGTCGCGAAAACATCTTCTTCGAAAAGTTTGGAAGAAAACTCTCTGGCCTGTTCTTCATCCGGAATCATAACCGGAGTTATTGGAGTTTCTGAATGGCCGATATCAAAGCCCAGTTTGGCAAACTCGGATTTAATATATTTTGTATTTTCCCAAAGCTTATCAACAAGCTCTGATGATTCCTGAAGAATTTTTACGGCCTCTAAAAGAGCAGCTGTATCAGGAATTGTTAACGCATTGCTAAACAAAAACTGGCGGGCTTTTTGTTTGTAAAAAGAAATCAGGGATTTTTTGCCTGTTATAAAACCTCCCATAACAGAAAATGCCTTGGAAAGAGTTCCCAACTCAATGTCGATTTTGCCATGAAGCCCGAAGTGGTCCACGATCCCGCGCCCTCCTTCTCCTAAAACTCCCTCGCCGTGAGCATCATCCACCATACTCAACACGTCATATTCTTCTGCCAAACGAACTATTTCGGGAAGTGGCGCCAAATCTCCATCCATTGAGAAAACTCCGTCAGTTACTACCAGAATTATAGGGGCTTCGCCGTCTGATTTTGGGGTTTTTCTAAGCTCTAAAGCCTCCTTTAGCTTTTCTTCAAGGGAGGAAACGTTAAGGTGTTCGTAAATGAATTTATTTTTGACCTGAGAAAGTCGTATCGCGTCAATTATTGATGCGTGATTTAATTCATCTGAAATTACAATGTCTTCTTTCCCTACGATTGTTTGAATCGCTGCGCAATTTGCCATGTAACCTCCGGTCAAAACAATTGCAGCTTCTGCTTTTTTGAATCTGGCAAGTTCCTCTTCAAGTTTTACGTGTAAAATATGTGTTCCTGCCAAGGTTCTATAACCTGTGCCTGTGCCATATTTGTCTAATGCCTCTTTTGCTGCTTTTGCAAGTCTTGGATCAACAGACAAACCCAAATAGTGACTTGAACAAAAATTTAATTTTTTTACTCCATCAATAGTTAAATACGCCCCTTGGCCTGATTCAATTACCCTTGGTGTTTTTGCTGAAGTTTCTGCTTCCTCAAGTTTTTTGTAGAAATTATCTCGATACTTCATGGCGTTAAAACTATTTTACCGCTTTTTCCGCTGTAAATATTTACATCAGTACCACAAATAGAAGCTCTTTTAACCTTTACCAAGAGTTCGCCTTTCTTAGGAAGAGGCTTCGGGATATCTTTTATAACAACTCCAGGAGCTCTGTTTTCTTTAACTACTGCTAGCATAATCAAGATTATACAATAAAAACTTTAGTCTTAGATATTATCTAAGTGGGTTTGCGGATCCATGCTCCACCGATGGCACCAATCCTCCGACCCCCAAAACTCCTGGATCAGATTGAGGAATGGGCTCCCGCTGTATCAACTCGTGAATTGGCTCAGGTTGACTTTTTTGAAAAGTTCGGTCTAACAACCCGTCAGGATCCATGCAGTTCCAACCTCCTCCTTCTATACTTTTTCTTCCCATTGAAATCACCTCCTTTTAGAGCCTCATGTATGATGGGCCTTCTCTGTTATATTCTCTCTCCATAATTTCTTTTGTTTCCTCCTCGCTTTCCGGATAATAACAATTGAGATTTGGAAGATGACTAAATAATTTCTCCTCTTCCCCCTCCTCGACGTTATGGGCAAAGCCTTGAAAGTTATATCCCACCGATCCTCCCACGCCGAATAACTTTACATTTGCGTTCTGGTGGCAAAGATCGTTTCTTACCTGCTCATAGGGCCTAAAGAGAATAAAGTTGATCATCGTATAAACATAAGGTTTCCAGCCTGCTTTGGAAAGCCCGTATGCCATTCCCATCATCGCCTGCTCCGCAACACCGATATTTATAAATTGTTTTGGAAATTTTTTAATGTAATGTTCCATGTAGGTAAACCCTACGTCTCCTACCATCAAAAGCATTCTCTTGTCTCTTTTGGCAAGCTCGTTCATCTTCTCGATAAAGGGTTTTCGCATCATCGGAGTTCCCTCATCGCTTTCCTATAGGTTTCATCATCAACGTATTTGTAATGGAAAACCAAAGAATCTTCCATAAAAGACACGCCCTTTCCTTTTATCGTGTCGCAAATTATTACCATAGGCTTTTTCGATCGTTTTAGAATCGCTTTTTCAAGCTGTTCGTAATTATGTCCGTCAACTCTTTGAACATCCCATCCAAAGGCTTCGAAGCGTTTGTCTAAAGGCTCGAGCTTAATAACTTCTTCTGTCCTTCCCATAGCCTGCCATCTGTTCCTATCAATCAACATACAAACATTGTTTAAGTTGTGATGAGAGGCAATCATCGCAGATTCCCAGGTCGTTCCCTCATTCATCTCCCCGTCTGACATGATGCAATAAACCATGCCTTTGACACCGGCTTTTTTTTGTCCCAAAGCTATTCCCAAGGCTACGGGGAGCCCGTGTCCCATTGAACCGCCGGATGTTTCAATTCCTGCTACTCCTGTCTCTACCAGATTAAGATATGGGGTTTTTGGGAATTTTTCTAAGTCGCTTTCCGGAATAAATCCATGACGTGCGAGCAAAATGTAGGTTGTGGCTGCGGCCCATCCCTTACTCCAAACTACTCGATCCGAAGGCCCAAGATTCTCATACAAAACGACTGCGAGATCCGTGATGCTGAAGTTACTGGCCGTATGGCTTGTCTGAGCCCTATGAATCATAGTGATCGCCTGCTTCCTCACCTCTGTAGCAATCTTTTTATAATTCACAGACACACTGCAATTTTACAGTCTATAGCTTGAGAGTCAATTTTCCGAAGATTTTGATAATTTTTGGAAATTTTGTTAAAATTTAACAAATGATTACCGTACCTGAGGCTACGGAGAAGATAATAAAACGCTCAAGATACCTCTCTGAAGCTTTATCAAAAGACATAATAAATATCTCCGGACTTGCCCGATATATTAAGCCGGAAATTGAATCAATACTTATAAAAAGGGTTAGCTTAAGCTCTGTAATTATGGCTCTTAAACGAATGAAGAGAAATATTTACCCGGATACACCTTATCAGGAAATTTTCGAAAATATTCCACAACTTACAGTCAAAACGGGCTTAGCTCTTCTGGTCTCAAATAAGTTAAATCCGCAGCCTGATTCTTTCAGCTATATGTTTCAGGATTCAAAAAGCCTTATTGTGTTGGGGGAAAAAAGCGAGCTAACGCCATATGACCAACTAAATGCTAAGTTGATTTTTCCTGTAGCAAGCGTTGCTATATCTCTTCCGGTTGAGGCAATTGACACTTCGGGTATTTATTATTTCCTCATAAAATCCCTGGCTTGGGATAGGATAAATATTCTTCACATTTTCACCTCCCCCTCTGAGATTACGATCGTTGTCAGGGAAAACTCAATACAGAAAACGATGGAGATTTTAAGGTCGATATTTGAAGACCTTAGCTAATTGATTGAATCGTGTAGAGGATTTTACCTACCGGAGCCTCAACTTCAACTTTTTCGCCTACCTTTTTACCGATTAAAGCTTTACCAAGAGGCGACTCATGAGATATTTTCTTCTCTTTAGGATCAGCTTCCCACTCTCCAACCACCATGAAACTTTCTTTTTTTCCGTTCACCGAAAGAGTTACGGTAGATCCAAGTTTTACTGCGCTATGGGATTTGTGATTTGTTATAATCTCGACCTGTTTCAAAAGCTCTTCCAATTCATCTATTCTTCCGTCTATAAAAGAAAGTTCTTCTTTGGCCACAACATACTCGGCATTCTCCGAAAGGTCGCCAAGATTTCGGGCTTGGGAAAGACGATTTAAAACTTCGGGCCTCTTACCTTTCGTCAGCTCATCATGCTCTTTTTTAAGCTCCGTTAGACCTTCTCTTGTTAAATATATTTTCTTAGGATCCATCCCGTTAGAAAACCTCCTTTACAAAGGCATATTTAAAGTCATCGCGCTTTTGTCTTAGAATAATTTTTCTAACGGGATCCATAGTTTTCCAAATAAAAACCCTCGAAATTGCAATTTGAGGGAAATATTACTGTCGAAAATAATATAGCAAACTAGATCTTTTGTCAATGTCCTCTAGTACTAAATCTAGCTACAATTTCCCGCGCTTTGGCCTTGTGTTCTTCATCAATTAAGACTTTCACAATCCCTTCATCCGGCTGGCCGTAAAAGATATAGTTTCCTAAAGGCGAGGCAAGGCTAAAAGGCAAAACCGACAGATCCTCCTCTCCGTCAATTATCACAACAGACTCGCCTGAAGTACTGTTTCTCAAAAGCTTAATTGCTGTCGTAAAAAGCTCAGGGGTAAGACTGCCTGCCTGATTTTTTATATTGATAAGATTCTCCGACCCGTCAAATCCAAGCTCTGAAAGGCTTCGGAATTTCCTCTTCCTTTTCACTTTAAAATCAATGGCCGATATCTTTAAATTGACTCCCAAACTCTTAAGAGTCTTTGCGCTTTCATCACCAACCGCAATAATTTCTCCATCTACTTGTAAGTCTTCCTTCTGCGGATTCTTAATTACCATTCCAAAAGGCGTCTTAAGATCGGGGATAACCCTATCGTTTGTAAAAAGCTCTGTCACAAGCCACTCCGGTTTTATAAAAAGTCTTCCTTCTCTATCTATTGTTCCTTCTCTTATTCTCTCGGAGGAAATAGGCTCTCCATCTTCTGACTTCGCCATGGCATGGACTACAACTTCAAGCTCGGGGAGTCCTTTTTCTTTTCTTTTCTTATTTATTTCCCAGGATCCGTTTTTTGTTACCGAAGTTACAATAATTACTTCTGCGTCGAACTTTGGATCTAAAGTTGTACCGTAAATATCCTCAATTTTTACTATTTCAAAACTTTTTCCCTTCTTTTTTAAATATTCCGACACAGACCCTACTCTTGTCTCATAATTTTCTAATAGTCCATCTTTACTTTTTCTCAAATATTTATCACTGGTGACGCCTACCACCAGAAAGTTTGCGACGGAGATTGAATAGTCCAGAAACGATCTGTGTCCTTTGTGAAAGTGGTCGAAGCTTCCGCCAATTACTGCCTTCTTAAACATTTTAGGAGAGGTTATATTTTACTAAGTTTTTTATATATTTGGACATTATTTTCTTATCCGTTCTCCCCGGATGAAATGCGAGAAAGCCCTCTTGAATTTTCTCATTTGTCTTATTTTTATTTATTAAATATACCTGAATGCTCTTTGCTGTTTTCTCAAACAGCTTAAGAAAGTATATCCAAGACTTAGCTACGCTTCTTATTTTTATTGTTTCATAGAGTCCTTGAAATGCATTTGGCAGAAATTCCAAAACCCAGTCGTTTGCCACAAGAAAGTTTTTATAAGTATTGTCTCTTGAAATAACCGGCAGAAGCTGAACTACTTCGTGCGCTGTATAAATATTTCTATAATTTTTTGACAAAGATAAATTTTTGTCGTCCATCATCATATTGAGACAGAATTTGTCGGAAATTTTTTGATCCCCTCTCCCTCTATGCAAACCCAAAATTTTCAAATATAAAATTAAAAATAGTCTGGTGGTCCAAATTGTTCCGGCTCTTGCGATAACAAACAGGTCTATATCGTCTTCTTTGTCTGAATTTTTCATCGAAAGGCTTCCCGAAATTCCGATAAACATTACGCCTGGGAATACGGATAGCTTTTTTATTACCGGCCGGGCAAGTCTTAGTTTTCGCTCACTTTCCCTATCTCTTTTCATTCTTTTTTCAAAAATGGACTCTCTATCTTCCATATATAAGAACATTTCTTTTCGGAAAACAACGGAATTTATCTTTTTTATGGTTTTATTAAATTCGGAAATTTTGATTTTTTGCCTTGAAATTAGATATTTCCAAACCTCACTCTCTGTTAAAGGATAGTCGAAAACATCGCTGTAAAGAAGAGTTTTTAAAATAGGCTTTTCACTCTTTTTTATTTTCATATGTCTCAAGGACTTGATTATAGCCCTGAATTAAGGTCTCAGATGCACTTTCTACGGAACCTCCCGAAAGAACAAAGTTAATAGCATCTTTTAGGTAGTTATTCAGTTTTTCGTTAAGGCCATTATCATAAGTATCTGCCACAAAATAGGATGAGTAGGCATTCGGAGCCTGAATCAAAAAAGCATATACATCTTCATTATCCTTTAATCTATCTGCCAAGCTGACATCCGAGTATAGCTCCCCGAACGGTCTAACTTTTGATGCTTCCGTAAAAAGTTTTTCCTGAGTATCTTTCCGAGCCAAAAACTCCATGAAAAGAAAACTTTCCTTTTTGTGTTTACTTTCGGAGGATACCCCTTCAGCCCAATAACTGCTAAAATTTTTAGGAGCATCAATGTCAAGCTGGGGTACAGGAATAACTTCAAAAGCAAGATCGGGATTTAAAGCTCTTATCGTAAAAAGGTCCCACGAATAGCCGAAAAACATGGCAAGATTTCCTTTGGAGAAAGCGACAAGAGAATTGTCAAGCGTACTGTTCCAAATAGATTGGCCTTCTCTGGCAAAAGAGGTATAAAAGTCTAAAGTGTCATAAAGACGCTGGTCCAAAGAAAGTTTGTAGACGTCGACTCCGTTTTGGATAAGAAGAAGCGAAATAATATCCGGAGCATGAGATACGTTTTCAAAAGTCCCCAGGCCGGCTCCTGTTGTTTTTATATTTCCTTCTTCGTCTTTAACGGTCAGGCTATATGCAACGTCTCTGAATTCCTCCCATGTTTTCGGAGGAGAAAGTCCTGCGGCCTCAAACATTTCCCTATTTACATAAAGCGCCAAGGTATCAATATGAAGAGGGATCCCATAGATTGCTCCTTTTTTTACCAGATCATATCGTGTTACCGGATAATAGTTTTTAACAAATTCATCTTTTGTTATCACGCTTTGAGGCAAAGGCAAAAGATACTCGGATAGCATAGGATACCAACTGTTGTGGAATCTAAAGATGTCGGGGCCCGAGCCCTCTTTTATCCTTGTAGAAAGTCTTTCTCTGTAATCTTTTATATCCTGTTTCGAATAGTCAATCTTAATATTTGGGTTCTGTCTCTCAAAATCCGAAATTACCTGGGAGACGACATTTGGATCTTCCCAAAGCCCCCAGTAGATAAGGGTAACAGTCTTTTCCTTTCCGCCGAAAAATCTGCTGACTATTAAAAACAGGAGAAAAATAACAAAAACAGTTGTAATAAGTCCGACCAAAAGCCTAAGAAATCTTATTGAGAAAAAATTTCTTTTTACAGGCGGTTCGGAAGGAGGCGTCGAAGGGCTTAAGCCTTGAGGAGTCTGAGGTGGAGGACTAGTCGGAGGAGGTACTCTTCTTTGGGACTCAGGAGGAATTGGAGGCTGGGGAGGTTGCAAATTAGGACTCGCCTCTGGTTTAGAAGGGGTTGATGAAAAAGGCTTGGGAGCCTGAAAAATCGTTTGTTTGTCCACTCTCATATTATAGTATAATACGATTTATTCACAAATTGAGATGACTTTTCCTCAAAAAATAAAGATCCCAAAGATTAAAAAGAAACAACTTAGAGAAACTTCGACTGTTCTATTTTGGTTTCTTACGGGTGTTGTTTTAGCCACATTCCTCCTCTCGAGCTTTTCTTTTATTATTTTCCAAAAAGCAAATGAAGGAAGGGTCTACCCGGGAATTTCCGTATCGGGCGTAGATTTCGGAAGAAACACCAAGGAGGAGGTTAGGAATTACTTCGAAATAAAAAATCAAAAAATAGCTGGAAAGACCGTAACCTTAAAGTATGAGGGGGAGACAGCAACCGTCTCTGCGCAGGAAATAGGATTAGGTTACGATTCCGAGCTATTATCGGCTCAAGCGATCGAGCTTGGAAGAGGAAGAAACGCTATCACAAATCTGGGCATTATAACTTACGCTTATTTTAACGGCCTGAATCTTTCTCCATCCTATCGATTTTCGGAAGAATTGTTTTATAAAAAGGTTGATTCATTCTCTAAAAATATTGAGAAAGAACCCGTTGACGCAGTTTTTTCTTTTGAAAACGGAAAGGTGGTCACGTTTAAGCCCTCCGCAAGCGGTATCTCTATAGACAAGGAAAGTTTGGATAAATCGGTTAAAGCTCACGCGTCTTCTCTTATATCAAGATCCGATCTTAGAAATGTTGAGATTGAAACTCCCATAAAAATAAAGGAGCCGGAGATAACTACGGAAAAAGTAAACTCCTTCGGAATAAAAGAACTTATAGGAACGGGTACTTCTCTTTTTCAACATTCAATTGAATCAAGAATTTTTAATATCAATCTAGCAGCTTCCCGAATAAATGGAATTCTCATCCCTCCGGGCGAAACTTTTTCATTTGTCAAAACATTGGGAGATGTTTCGGCGTTCACGGGCTATAAGCAAGCTTACATTATTCAAAATGGAAGAACAGTCTTGGGAGATGGAGGTGGTGTCTGTCAGGTATCAACCACTTTATTCCGAGCAATTTTAGATTCCGGAATGCCAATTGAAGAGAGAACTGCTCACTCCTACAGAGTTCAATACTACGAGCAGGATTCTCCGCCCGGACTTGATGCGACTGTTTTTGTACCAACCGTTGACCTTAAATTTAAAAATGACACCAAGCATCATATACTTATTCAATCAGTAATTGATCCTTACGAACAAAGGCTCACATTTTTTCTGTATGGAACAAAAGACGGAAGAGAAGTTGAAATCACAACACCTGTTGTAACAAGTCAAACACCGCCACCTGAACCAAAATATGAGGATGACCCGAATCTTCCCCAAGGGACATTAAAACAGGTAGACTTCGCTGCATGGGGAGCAAAAGTTTATTTTGAAAGGAATGTTTTAAAGGATGGCAAAACTATCATCTTGGATAAATTCGTATCAAACTACAGACCCTGGCAGGCAGTTTATCAAAGAGGAATAAAACAATAAAATATTATTGCTCAATTGTTACATTGCTTCATTGTTTAACAATTTAACAATGCGCGAACGAAGTGAGCGGAATAATGAAACAATCTTTATGGGAAAAGCTGTAACACCAAAACAAGCAATAAAGATTGCTTACAAATTAAGACAGGGGGGGAAGATTATTGTTCTTTCTGGCGGGTGCTTTGATATCTTACACGAGGGACATCTGCTTTTTTTGGAAAACGCAAAAAGACAGGGCGATACACTTTTTATTTTTTTAGAAAGCGACGAAAACGTCCGAAGACTGAAGGGTGAAGACAGACCAATAAATTCACAGGAAATACGAGCGCAAAATCTATCCGCACTATCCGTTGTCGATTTTATTGTAAAACTTCCAAAATTGCCAAAGGATTCGGATTATGATAGACTCATAGCTCACATAAGGCCTTCGATAATTGCAATAACGGAGGGTGACCCAAATTTGGACAAAAGAAAAAAACAGGCCGAAATGGCAGAAGGAATTGTTAAAAGTGTCACCAGAAGAACAGAGCACTCGACGACAAAATTTGCCCGATCTTTTAAGAAATAGAAATCTTCTAGTACGAGTGGCTGTGGGAATAATTGCGATTTTCGCACTCGTTTCGGTTTTCGCACTCATTAAAAACTCCGATTTACTAAATCCACCGAAGGCTGTATTAGGGGAAAGATCTTTTACTGTAGCTTTGGCTGATGAGCCCGCAGAACAAATGAAAGGGCTTTCAGGGAAAGAAAAACTTAATAAAGACCGCGGAATGCTCTTTATCTTTGAGAAACCGGATTTATACTCATTCTGGATGAAAGAAATGAAATTTCCTTTGGATATTATCTTTATTAGAGATGGCAAAATCGTAAAAATATATCACGATGTCCCTGCGCCAAAAAATGACGAAAGCCTTCCGGTTTACCAAACTCCTCTTCCATCGGATAAGGTTTTGGAAATTAACGCAGGACTTTCCCGACAGTACGGTTTTAAGGAAGGACAGAGTGTTGAGTTCTAAAACCTATGATTTATGGAAAAATTTTGGGAATTGAAACAAGCTGTGACGAAACCGGAGCTTCCATTGTCGAATCAAATGGACAAACCCTTAGAGTAGTTTCAAACGCGTTGTCCACTTCCATAAAGCTTCATGTAAAAACAGGTGGAATAATCCCCGAAAGCGCTGCAAGAGAACAGTTAAAGTATATCATTCCTGTCCTAAAAGAAGCGTTGCAAACTACCAAGATTACAAATCCTGCAAAACAAATAGACGCAATTGCTGTAACAGTAGGCCCCGGGTTAATTGGCTCCCTTCTGGTCGGAGTCGAGACCGCAAAAACTCTGTCATATATTTGGAAGATTCCTATTATCCCGGTGAATCATTTATACGGACACATATTCGCCAATTTTATTGGCGAAATGTCAAATGTCAAAAGTCAAATCTCAAAAGATATTCGTTTCCCTGCCATCGCATTGGTTGTTTCCGGCGGTCACACCGATCTTGTTCTTATGAAAAACTTTAACGACTTAGAATGGATTGGCGGAACGCGAGACGATGCGGCTGGAGAATGTCTGGATAAAGTAGGGAGACTTCTCGGACTTCCCTATCCCGCAGGAGCGGAAATAGAGAAACTTGCAGAAAAAGGAAATCCCAAACGCTTTATATTCCCAAGCCCATTGATTGACTCCAAAGATTTCGATTTTTCTTTCTCCGGTCTTAAAACTGCAGTCCTTAGAGAAGTTGAAGCAATTGAACAATTGAACAATCAAACAATTCAAGATATATCTGCTTCAGTCCAAAATGCAGTAATAAAAGTTTTAGTTAAAAAAACTTTGAAAGCTGCGAAAGAATTCAATGCAAGATCCATTCTTCTCGGCGGCGGCGTCGCAGCCAACAACTCGCTTCGCGAGAATTTCAAATTTCAAATTTCAAATTTCAAATTGGATACAAAGCTTTTTGTCCCAGACAAAAAGCTTTGCACCGATAACGCTGCTATGATTGCAGCAGCAGGATTTTTTGCAAAAGAATCTTCCTGGAAAGCTATCGACGCCTCCCCCTCTCTTCATTTCTGAGCTTGTGATAAAATATTCCAATGTCTAATGACACATTTGTTTTAGCCCTAATTTTAGTTATTGGATTCTCCTTATTGTTTTATTTGCAAACTAAAAAACCGAAAAGCCAGGATGATGCATTGATTGAGTGGTTAAAGACAATGCAAAGCTCACTGGACAATACAAGTAAAACTATGTTTAAGACTCTTGCGGATAACTCAAGAGAGCTGAATCAACGTCTTGATAAAGCGGCAATTGCTATTGGCGAAATGTCGGAGCTTGGCAAGAATATGCGAGAACTCCAAGAGTTTCTTAAAAGTCCCAAGCTTAGGGGAAACGTAGGAGAAGAAGTTTTGAAAGATTTGATTTCTCAGATTTTTCCTAAAAACAGCTTTCATTTGCAGTATCAATTTAGAAGCGGCGAGAGAGTCGATGCTGCTATAAAAACCGATGCTGGAATTCTGCCAATTGATTCTAAATTCCCAATGGAAAATTTTCAGAAAATGACTAGAGCGAAAAACGAATCAGAGAAGCTTGTCTTTAGAAAAGAATTCGTTCGTGATGTCAGAAAGCATATCGACGATATTGCCAAAAAATATATTCTTCCTGAAGAAGGTACGATGGATTTTGCCCTGATGTATATTCCATCGGAAGCTGTCTTTTATGAAGTGGCAGACACGACAGAGCTTATGGATTATGCAAGAAGGCAAAGAGTTTACACCGTTTCACCAACCACTCTTTACGCGCACCTTCAAATGATTCTTCTTTCTTTTGAAGGGAAGAAAATAGAAACAAAATCCCGTGAGGTTTTCACACTTCTTCGGGCTCTAAAAGTGGATTACAATAAGGTAAACGAAGGTTTGGGGGTTTTAGGACGTCACATTACAAATGCTTCATCCCAATTTACGAATGTTTCGACAAGTTTTGGCAGGATTGGCAAAAAGCTCGACACAACAAAAAGTTTGGAGAAAGAAGTAGTTAAGGAAGTTGAAAGCTAAACCAAATTTCTCAATCCCTCTGAAAGTTTATAAGCACTGGCATGAGATAAATATCCCAAATAAGATTGTATCGTTTGATATAGGGAATTCTTCGAAATTCTCCCCTTTGTATTCTCATCAAGTTTTAGAATCATCTTTCTAATCATTCTCTTCTTCGTCTTAGTTCTCGGCAGAATATAACGAGATAGAACGATATATCCTAAAAAATCAATTCCCCAGGAAAGTTTGCGCATAATAATTTTACTTGGGTGCAATTCCAGTTTTAGATTCTCTTCCAGAAAGACAGGTATACTAGTATACCTGTCTAATAATCCTCTATCTGAATTTAGGATAATAAAGTCATCTGCATAGCGGAGATAATATTTAACTCTTAATTTGTGTTTTACGAATTGATCGAGCTCATTCATATAGATATTTGCGAAGATTTGGGATGTTAAGTTACCAAGCGGGATTCCCTTTCCTTCCCCTGCGTTTGAATTGAAACTTTCAATAATATTCCCCAAAAGCCAAAGAATGTCTTTATTTGTTATTTTCTTTTTTAAAAGTTCAAACAAGATTTCATGGTCTACGCTCGCGAAGAATTTTTTAATATCGAGTTTTAAAGCAAGGCAATCTCGTGTGTAATTTCCTGAAACAATGCGAGCGAATTTCTCAAGCCTTATAACTCCTTTATGCGTTCCCTTATTTAGTCTGCAGGAGTACGAGTCATAAATAAAAGTTTTATCAAAAACCTCATAAAGATATTTGTAAAGAAGGTGATGTACAATCCGATCTTCTACTGAGGCTTTATGTATGTGGCGTCTTTTCGGATCGTTGACATAAAACTCTTCGTAGTTACCATGTCGATAAGTTTTATTTTTCAAATATAAATATAGATCAAACAGATTGTCTTCTAGATTTCTCTCAAAAACTTGCAAATCCAATCTTTTCTTCTTGCCTTTTTTAAATTCAGCGTAGGCTTGAAAAAGATTTTCTATTGAAATAAGATCGTTATATGTCATATAAGAAAACTCCTTCCGATAAATCTGTTCACACACACACACACACCGATAGTAATTTAGCCCGCCTGCCAGCGCCTGACCGCAGGGATGGCGGGCAGGATATCCCAATCTTTACCAAACTCTATGAGTTTTATAAAAAACTAAGTGCGACAATTCCTTCTTTTCCTAAAACTAAACGCTATACGCTTGGACAAAGATTAGAAAATATAACTTTAGACATTTTCGAATTGTTATTTTCGATACCAATAAGCAATAACAAATTAATTACTCTTCAAAAAATAAGCATTAAGCTGGATCTTTTAAAAGTCCTAATCCGTCTTTCTAAGGATTCTCAAGCGCTAAACAATAATAATTACTTAAAGCTTCAGGAAATTTTACAAGAAATAGGCAAAATGCTTGGAGGATGGATCCGCTCCTCCAAGCAAAATACCACTTAAGAATCTCTCTGCTAGAAACTACCACGGGGACACCAAAAACATTGTCATTGCCATTATCGCGATTCCAGCCATCGACATAGAGCCTATTGGACGGATCATTACGACCAACATTAGCAACATTGCCAGGAAAATTTTAGTAGTTTTTCTCCGTAAACAATACATCACCGTGGCTTCCCGGATAAATCCAGGTTGCCACTGAACTTTATTCTCCCAAAAACAAATCGGGAAAAGAGAAAAACTCGTAGTGTCTAGTAAGCTTACTTTAAGTACGCTTTTGACAATTACTCGTCAAAACTCTGACTTTTAAAAGATTCTAGAAGAAGGCGAAGGATAAAACTTGTTTATACTTTCACTGCCTACTGAGGGTATTTTACGAAAATTTTTTCGAAAAACCAAGAGGAAAAATCCAAAAGAACCAAAAAACCAAATTACAGTTTCCGAGGAAGCACTACCACGGGGACACCAAAAACATCGCCAGAGCCATCAACGCGAAACCAGCCATCGACATCGAGCCTACCGGACGGATCACCACGACCAACACCAGCAACACCGC
>ERZ1292632.699-Hain-H43-01um-R2-699-length-37291-cov-8_pt1 | contig 16830 bp, 15 predicted proteins | sample MGYA00564407_ERZ1292632 | MGnify/ENA primary metagenome ERZ1292632 (study PRJEB36523, sample SAMEA6512637) | groundwater metagenome | collected 2019-01-08 | study: AquaDiva: Metagenomics assemblies of 32 groundwater samples | reverse complement strand
CCTATACGATTGGGACGCGAGCAGGGACGGGGGGATTAGCCCCGTCCCTGCCGTTGCTCACTCTGTTCCAAGGCTCGTCGTGTGCTCGACCGAAACGATCCACGAGTTGTTGAGGACCGCCCCGGAGTGCGAGAACTTGTAGCCTTGCGAGGACAGCTGGTTCAGCGGGTCCCAGACACCGCTTGACCCCGCGGGGTGGTAGATCAGGTCGCTGGTGAGAGCCGAGAGCTCGAGCACGCCGTAGGCATCCTTGCCGAAGATCATCGTCTGGTACACGTCGGCCGCCGTGTTGGCGACAGACAGACCGCCCGCTGCTTGGATGGATGCGTTGGACGTGGTGTAGAAGTCGCAGCCCAGATAGCGCCCGAGGGAACCGCTGAACAGCGGGTTCTTCTCGGTACGCGGCCCAGCGTACTGAAGGGCATTGACGATGGTCGGGTCGTTGAACAGGTCGGCCTCGGTACGCGGGTGAATGATCGCCTTGTAGCCACCATCGTCGAAGGGAACCGCGTTGTTGATCTTGAGGGTGGCAAGGGCTTCGCGGAGTTCCGCCGCGTTGAGGCGCATACCCGAACCGACAGCCACGCGCGACCCTGCCGTCGAGGCGTACTGGATCGTCGTGGTGCCGCGCATGATGTTCCGCGTGAGTACGTCGTAGGCGTCGCCCATCGCTTCGCCAAGAGCCTCGGCGCCTTCGGCCCGGAGGTCGTCGATGGACTGCGATCCAGCGATCTCGGTCTGGCGATAGAACATGCCGTACTGGTTCACGGTTGCGGTGACGGTCACGACCGTCGGGATCGTCTCGGCTCCCGGCGTGCCTTCCGTGAGGGCCGTGGTGCTCGTGGTGAACGAAGAGAATCGCCGCCACTCCGCGCTTTGGCCGTTACGGGTCGGGATGAAGTCCTTGTTTCCGAACTTCGCGTGATGCTGCTTGGGCACCGCCCGCGCGAGCATCTTGCGGATGAAGTATTCCTTGTCCTCAGTGGTCCCAAGTGCATTGGCGCCACCTCGAACTGAGAGAGGCATGGTGCGCTCCTAGTTACCGACGACCCGCCCCAGAGGCCCTCGCCCTGCGCTCGGCGGTCTTCGCCGCGTCGAGCCTTGCGAACTCCTCGGATGGCAGGTTCAGCCAGTCAATTTTCTGCGTTGTGGAAGCGGGTTGGCCCCGGTCGAGGGGTCCTTCCTTCTCACGACTTTCGTTGAGGATCTTGGTGCGCTCGTCCTCGCGGGCCTTCTTCTCCCGGTCGGCGACGGAGCCCTCGGCCTTCGTCGCGCGGTCCCGATGGACCGCGGCGACCGCTCGGCCGAACGCCGTTCGCCACTGCGCAGGAGTTTTCGCCCCGGCGACGTACTTCTGGTAGGCAGCGACGAGAACCGGGTCGTCGGCCTTCACGCCCTCTTCCTCCAAGACGGAAGCGGCTTCGGCCTGGAATGCGGCTATCTCGCGTTGCTGCTCTGCCTCTGGGTCTTGCCGGGTGGCTCGCGCCAGTTCGCGCCTGGCCCTGAAGGCGTCCCTTGCGTCTTCGGTCATGTCCCGTGTGAGGAGCGTTTCCACCGCTTCCTCGATCGGAGCCATGAGCTCTCGAAATCGCTCGGGCGCGCGTTCCGCCTTCGCCTCCGCCCTGCGGGCTGCGTCGTAGGCGGCCTTCAGTTCCTTGCGAACCTCGGGTAGGAGCGCCTCTTTGATCGACTCGACTGTCAGTGCCGGCGTTGACGTTTCTGCCTTGGCCTCGGTTTGCCCTGCCGGGGTACCCGAGGATTGGGGTGTTTCGTTTTCGGCCAAGTGTCTCGCCTCCTAACAGGGGCGAGTTATATCACATCGCGGAAAACCGGCCTTACGGCTGCCAGAGGTAGGTACTGTCCGAAACGAACCTGTCAAGGCCCGGAGTGAGCTTGAGCAGTTGCGCCCGCCTCGGGTTACGAATGGACGCCAGGTCGTATTTGCGGACCAGGGCAGGCTTGGGGGCTCGGGCATTCACAGAGCGTGCGGAGGCGTATTCCCGCCTCGCCTGCTCCACCCGGCGCCACTCCTCGGGCGTCCCGATTAGGAACGGCTTGGCTGCGAGGTACTGGCGGATGCGGGGAGCAAAGCGCAGGTACTCAGCCACGGTCGGGTCTGGGCGCATTCCGGGCGCTTTCACCGGGCGGGCGTCGTCGATCGCCCGCGCCGCCGCCGCGGTCATCTTGCCAGCCTTTCGGATATCCTCGATCCACTTGGCCTTGTCCGACTGGCGGGAGTAAGAACCAAGACCGACGAGCGCGACCCGCGCCACCTCGTCGGGCGTCTTCGCTCGGGGGAGCAGAGTGACAAGCGCGGTCTCCACCTTCCCGTCATTGCGGGCCGCATCGAAGGCTCCTCGGAGCCGACGTATCTGCTCCTGCTCCGGCTGGCTGGCAAAGTCGCTCTTGGACATGGTGGCGTGGAGCGCGTCCAGCACCTTGGGGTAGGTGTTCTTCTTGAGCTCATACAACTCGTCGTCGGTCAACTTGACCCCGCGGCCAACGTCGCGCTGAAGCGGCTCGGGCAGGGTGAGCCCGAAGTCCTTGAGATAGAGCAGGCGACGCTCAAAATCATCAGCGTGGGGTTGCTGAACCCGCGAGGGGAGCAGGGCCAGGGGGCCGACATTCGTGCGCGGCTCGGCCTCCCCGAGGGCCCCGATCTTCGGACGCAGGGTGTCCGCGAGCAGGGGGATGTTGGTCGCCAGGTAGTCCCCGAAGGTGATCGGGTCTCGCGGCGGAAGTCCACGTACCTGATTCACCAGCCGCAGCGCCCCCGAGTAGGGAATCGGCGCGGAGATCATCTGGCGCACGAGGCCCTTCATCGCCCGATCCGGGCTCTCGATGGCATCGTAGATATTGGCGATGCCCGAAAAGAACGACTCGTCGAATGTCGTCTGCGCGATACGCAGCGCGATGCGCCCAAGAAGCTCCGGCGTCACCGCATCTTCACCGTACTTCCGCTGGGTATCCTGAATGCTGGCAACCATCTTGAAGATGGTGGACATCGGCGGGTAGTTGAGCAACGACATGTCGCCCCACGGCGTCTTGACCGACACCTCGAGGTTGTCCTTGTTCCAGATATCCCACTCGGTCGTTCCGGGCCGATAGGGGTTGTATCCGGTGATGTTCCCCTCGACCATCTGCGTGTAGATACCGATCATCGCCGCAGAGCCAAGAATGGCACGGGAGTAGCGGACGGCAGTCTCGGATTCGCCGAACGCGCCCTTCGCCCCGCGCGCTCCGATGAGGCCGAGGGGCGTCATCTGGATCGCATCCAACAGGACGTTGGCAGGGGTGTTGATGAAGGTCACGACCAACTTGGCCCCCGGCAGCCACTTGGAGTTGCGGAGTTTCATTATGTTTGAGACGAACTCGCTCGGCGGGGCGTTGAACGTGTATTCCGCCGCGCCCAACCGCGCGCGGCGGAGCGTCTCCACCGTCGGATTGACAATACGGTCGGCAACGAATGCCTCGCGCGCTACCCCGGTGAGCCCGAGCTCCGTCGCCTCCCGCGCGGCGTAGAACGCCTTGAATCCTTCCTCAAACATGCCCTTGTAGAAGCCGTCCACCGCGAGCATGATGCGACTCGGGACACCGACGAGGTCGGCGGTCCGCGCCCCGACGAAGTTCGTCGGGTAACGCATCAGCTCCTTGTAGGGCTCGTCCAACTTGGCGAAGTCTTCAGTTACCCGATGGGCAAAGACGTGAGACGCCTTCGCAACTCCCCGAGAGAGGCCGCGGGTGAAAAGCGCACCAGTGAAAGCGTTGACTTCGGACAGCTGGGGGCCACCGGGAAGCAGGGTGGCGCCATACAGCTCGGGAAGTGTCTTGGCAGTCTTTAGGCTATTGCCGATCAGGTTCCGCACGTTGGACAGGCCGGACATGATGCCGTTGATGTAAACGTGGTTGAGCCACCACTTCCAGTCAGCGGGCGGCAGTTCCTTCGCGCCCTGCTTCTGAAGCTGCGTCTCAACGTCGCGGATGAACTTGGAGATTCGCGGTTGGTCCGTGGGGTCCATCCGGGAGAGCAGGTCCACAAAGTCCTGATTCTGCCTCAGCCCGCCAACTTTGGTCAGGGCTTCGTTCCAGCGGCCATTGGGGGCGTCCACGATGATGTTGAAGGAGTCGAACGTGCCACCGGCCTCTCTTGTTACGCCGGAAAGGGTCTCCTGCATCGACAGCTGCTTTAGGATTTCCGCTTTGGTCTTTGCGATATCCTCGGCGCCACGCCCGCGCGCGACCGCCGCGCGGGCCGCATTGGCGGCGACCGTGGATTGTTCCAGAGCGGCGATGCGTATGGCCGTGACCTCTTCTCGTTTCAGTTGTCGCTCGGCCAAACTCCTCGCAAGGTCCACCGGGTCCTTCCCGGTAGCCTTCGCCGAGAGAACGATCTCATTCGCCAGGGCCCGCGTCTCATCGTGGGTCTGCGGGGCTGCGCGCGGAATCTGACTCTGGGCAAGCCTGATCTGATCCTTGACTGCTTCGGGAGCGTTGATCCGCTGTAGGTTGACGTTCCCTGCGTACTTGTCAGCACTTTGCGGATTGCGCCGCAGAATCTCGGCTGCTCGTTCAATCGCAGGAGCTGGGGCGACCACTCTTCCAACAGGGGCCGAGACGGGACCCCGCAAGGCCGCCATGCGCTCCTCGTATGCACGAAGAACCTGGAGCCTTATGTCCTCCGTGCCCTTCGCCGCCTTTGCGGCTTTTCCGGCTTTGCCAACGAAGCCCGCAGCCAACCCGCCGCCGATCGGCATGATCGTCGGGTCTTCCAAGAGCTCGCCCGTTGTGGGATTGACCGTGCGCTGCCGCTGGGAGAAGAAGAGCGGACTGAGCTCTGCTACGTCAAGCCCGAATCTCTGGGCTCCGCCGAGAAGAGGGACTTCGCCATAGAACTCACGGAACGCCGCGCGCTCCAACGGGTCGGTGATAAAGCGAGCAAGGTCCCCGAAGAAGCGCGGGGGCTCTACTGGGGCCGCGGCGATATCGGGTGAACGGAACGGCGAGCCTAGGCGCGGAGGGACGAAAGGCGGTGGGGCCTGATCCTCTTCCGGCCTGTCGAGAACTGCCACGTCACGCCGCGAATCGCGGAGTTCTGATGTTCGTCGCCTTCGGCGCGAGCCGCCGCATGAGATCGGTCACGTCCTCCGGCACGACCCCGGCCTCGTCTTGCAGGAACCCGGAGTAGGCAGCCCGCTCGCTCGGAAGCGACTGGAAGAACGACTGCGCCGAGGGGATGAGCGATTGCCCTTGCCCGGTCAGAACACCGACCTGCGGCAGCAGTGGCACGCCCGGAGTGTTGTATCCACGTGAAACAATGTCGGCCAGGTTCGGAGGGTTGAACACCCTGGGGTCATAGTCGGTCTGGTAGCCGATCGTCCCACCCGAGCCGTAGGAGTTCGTAGTACGGCGACGCCGGCCCTTGCCCGATTTCCCCTTGACTTCGGCCAGTGTCTTGCCCTCGGGGACGACGTGTTCCGGCCCCTCCTCACCGAAAACGTAGGTCTGGCCAGAATGAAGGCCAACGCCGACGACGGGCTCGGATATCGGCCCGCCCTCCGCGCGCTCCTCGGTCTCGGCCGCCCGGCGACGCCGATATTCCGCCAGAATATCGGGAGCTGCGGTATTGCTCCGCAGCTCTGAGGAGGTTGCCCAAAGCTCTTGCGCGGACCCGGGGGCTCCCCGAATCATGGCTCCTGTCCCCGAGGCCCAGTCGATTCCCTGCCGCATACCAAGACCGCCGGGCGCGACCGGCGGTAGTCCACCGCTACGGGCAGCATTGAACGTAACTCCGGGAGCGAGGTCCAGCGTGGCCGGATTGAACACTCCCGGCGTGGACGCTGCTTGTGCCTGGGTTTGTCCGGGAAGTGGTGGCGCGACGCCAGGAGTGGCCGCGTTGAGGCGATTGGTCAGCGCGATCTGGTCGAACCCCGAAGCATAGGTCGGGGTCGGTTGAGGCACCAGCATTCCCGGCTGTGAGATATATCCCGGTGGGGCCGGGGCGAGTGGGGCCGCCCCGCCCGCCGCGACCGGAGAGGAGACGGCCTGTGGCGGGGGGGCAGCTGAGGTGGGGGGTGGGGCTTGCGGAGTAGCGGGGACGCCGGGATAGCCCGGAAGCGCGGTCGTGGTCCCTCCGAGCTGCTGGGGGGCCTGCTGGCCGCGGAGGGCGTACAGATATCGATAGAGGGTTTCCGGGCGCGAACCGAGACCGAGCAAGATGTTTCCGCGTTGCACATCCAGCTGCTCGCGGCCGAGACCCTGAGTCGCCTCGAACTGGCGCTGCTTCTGTTCGCGCTCCGCAGCATCGGCCACGGCACGCTGGTCGAATTGCGCTTTCTCAAAGGCCAGCTTCTCGTTGAACTGGCGCTGCTGTTCCGCAACTGCGACTTCCCGCTCCTGTCGATCCTGGGCTGCGCGAGCCTCGAACTGCTGTTGCGATTGGGCGAGCTGGGCGGAAACGGTCGGAGACACCGCGCCGCCGCGGGCGATCTGATCCTGAAGAGACTTGATCTGAAGGGCGAGCTGCTGTTGCTGAAGCGCCTTCAGCGATCCGATCGCGGCGGTATACGCCTCCCAGGATGGATACCCCGCCTTGGCGGCGATGTCGTTTCGCGTCAGACGAAGTGCCTCCTCCTCGTCCGCAGAGGGACCATCTTCGTCCAGCGGATCGCCAAAGAACGGGTCGTCCTCGTAGAGGCCGGGGTCAAATGCCATCGTCTACCTCAAGTGCGATGCGCCGCAACAGGTCCGGCGGAACCGCATCCGCGTCCGCGCCGATTATGTCACGAGCCGCCGCCATCCTGGACCGGGCAGAGAGCGTTCGCTTGCTCGGGCCGGAGTCGGGGAAGTGACCGTACTCGGAATCCTTGATGAAGTCCATCAGGTCATTCATCTCCCGAGCGGCCATCTTCGCCGCTGTGTAGTGGGGGTGCTCTGTCTTAGCCACCGATGGATACTCCGGGGGCGGCGGCGTTGCGCGCCTGCGCCTGCGGGCCGGGCGGGGCGCCGAACGGCTCGGGCTGCGCCCGCTCCGTCGCGTCGGGCCGGCCGGCAAGCATGTTCTGGGCCGCCTGGTTGGCGGGATTGGCGGGGGCTGGCGCTCCGGGTTGCTGCTGCTGTCCGGGAACGCCGAGGCCGAGCACCTGGAAGAACGGCAGCGGGTCGAGCCCGTACTTCTGGGCGATGTCCAGCGCCCGGTCGAGCACGCCCGTCTGCACGGCCGCCTCGACAATGGCGATGCGCTGGAACTCCGGGCTGTTCATTATCTTGTCGCGCATAACGGCCTTTCGCATCTCGCCGGGGTTCTCGATGTTCCCGTACTTCTGACTGAAGGTACCCATGTCGATCGCCCCAAGGCTGAGCAGATGCTCGCCTTCCTGGAGCGCGATGGCCGACTCTCCGGGAACCATCGGGTTCACGGTGACGACGTTGTAGTAGTAGCCGTCGATGTCCTTGGGATCGAGAACGGCGTCCACGAATCCGCCGGCGAGGGGACCCCAGACCGGGACCGGCTCACCGACCACGTTCTCGACACACCGGGCAAAATCGCTGAAGAACTCCGAGAGAACCTGCTGCAACGCGACGGCCACGGGGCCGAACCGGACCTTCGCCTGGGCAACCAGCGCGTTCTGCCCGTAGCCCGAGGCGATACCCTTAGCCTTGATCCCCTTGACCACGTTGGGATAGGTCCCCTCCTCAATCATCGCGGAGATCGACGCGCCGTGCTGCATGATCCCCTGGAAGACCTCGGGCTTGTATTCGGTCAGCGGCCGGACCGCAGCGACACCCTCGGCGTCCACCATCTGCACAACCTGACCCGGCTTGATTTCGGTCAGGCCCTTGTTGCGAATCGAGAGCAGAGTAGACCAGGCGGTGTTGCGAATCATCACGGCGAGCTGGGAGTCGGTCTTGATCTCCGCGTCGAGCGGATTGCGGACTGGGAAGATCATGGAGCGGCAGGTTTCCTCCGGCGTGCCCGATTCCTTGCCCAGTCCGGCGGCCCTGATCTGGAACGGCGGCTTGCCGTAGCGGTGCGAGCGCGGGCCGTCGATGAACTCCCCGCCGACCATGTACGCCCGGTAGTGGGCGTCCCAGTATTCAAGCCAATCCACCAGCGAGTCTTCCGGCAGAGGCGGGTCGGCCTTCGTCATGCCCCCAACGCGTCGGTCCCATTCGGGCCATTGGGCTGCGATCTGACCGACCCGCCTCTGGAAAGCCACGATGACCCATTTGCGCCCGTGGGTTCCGGGATCTGCGAACACCGTCCGCGGGTCGCAGATTTCCCAGTAGAAGGGCCACTCGGTACGCTTGCGGGCCTCGTACTCGCTCATCGCCCCGTCGTAGTCGGGCTCGTCCTCGTAATCGTCGCGCTCCGGTTTCAGGCCCCAGCAGGACGGATCGAAGATCGGGCCCTTGGAAACGACCTGCCCGGCCCATCCGAAACTTGTGACGATGCCCCGGATCGGATCGACCTGGGCCACTGAACGGAAGCGCGCGAGCGCGCCCTGAAAACCCTTCTCCAGCCGCTCCGAACGACCCTGCGCGCGCAGACCCTCATTCGCCTCGGGCACCTTGATCTGGGGAGAATCCCCGGCGACGTGATCCGCAAGAGTGGTCACGATGCTGTTCCCGGTAGGCGGGTAGATGATGTCGAGGTTGTACGGAGCGGGGGCGGAAACCGGACGCTTCAGGTTGAAGTACTGATCGTCGATGTCCTGCGCACCGTGCAGGGCGCCCCAATACCGCTCGCCCTCGCGGTGGCGAGCCTGAATCTGCTCCTTGGTCGGAGCGGTTATCTTGGGGCGACGAGCCTTCGGTGGCACAGAGGCGAGTTATACCACCATGCGGAAAAGTAGCCTAGATGTTCACGGCGCCCTTTTGGTAGGTGTAGTAGGGAATCGAGGACCTCTGGGCGGAGCCGTCCGCCATTCGCAGGAACGGCAGCGCGGCGCCGTAGGCAAGCACGAATGAGTCGCCGCGGTCGGGCGACCGGCGACTGCGCTCCTCGTCCGAGAGTGACCACTCCGACTGGCCCCGCGGAAGCCCGAACTTGTCGATCTTCAGCTTCGCCTCTCGGACGTACTCATAGGTCGGACGGTTGAGATCGGCGATGAGCTCGTCCAGAGATTCCACGTCCGCGCAGGCGAGCCCGATTTCGTTGCGCTCGAAGGCGCTGCGAACGTGCCACCACATCTCGGCTCCGAGGTTCACAAACTTCTCGGGATCGGACGCCCTTTCCCCGTTGTTCACTCCCACGATCGGGAACTTCGGACCCTTGATTTCCACCAGCCGGTCGTAGACCCCGGACCCGATGCCGGTGATGTCCACGGCCACGTTTGCCGGGGCGTCGAGCTCGATATCCATAAGCACCCGGCTCACCGTCTTCATCGTGTCTTCTTTGGCGGTCGCCGAAGAACGGACGAGCTGGCCCCCCGAGAGAAGAGTGCGGACGGAGCGGTCGGCGCCGTAGCGGGCCACGTCCACCCCGAGCGTAACGATGCCCGAGGGGACCGTCTTGGAGCGGGCGCGCAGCAGCCAGGGGAGCGGGATCAGCGTATCGGTACGCTGGTCCGGCCACTCGGCCAAAACCTTTCCGATGTAGAGCGGCGAGGTCTCCCCGTAGTTCTCGAGGGCGTACTGAACCCAGTCCGGCGTGACCAGGAACGGGAAGACAACCTTGTTCTGGGCCACGTTGGGGGTGTCGGATGCCCTGATCTGGATGACATTGGCGTCCTTGCGTCCAAGCTCCGCCCGGCGCTTGAACTCGGAGGTCGGGTCCAGTGGGTTGCCGATGGCGAGCAGTTTCGAGTTCTCGGAGGTCATAAGACCGTCCACGGCTTCCCAGATTTCCTTCGGGATGCCGTCGGCCTCGTCCAGAATCACCAGGATATTCGGGGAGTGGAGCCCCTGGAAGTTCACCCCGCGGTCGCTCGACTGGCCCTTGGCGAACCACTGCGGGTCGATGTCGTACTCGGCCTGAAGCATCCGTCCGCCGAGCCCGCCGGACCGCGCCCCGGCGGTCCCGTGCAGCGCGCGGATCTCGCGCCAAAGGTTGTCCACAACCTGCGTCCACGTCGGGGCCGTAGTCAACACCTTTGATTCATTCGGGTAGGCGTACATCCACCAGAGCGTGCAGTACGCGGCGGTGCGAGTCTTGGTCGAGGCGTGGCAGGCCTTGACGTAAGTGGCTCGGTAATCGCGGACGGAATCGAGAATCTGCTTTTGCTTCTCGAAGAGCGGCACGTCGCCGAAGGTCTGCTCGACCCACGCCCACGGGTTCCTGCTCGTCCAGTCTCGCAGCTGCTTGGCCTGTTCCTCGGGCGTGGGTGGCCCCCCGCGTTTGCGCGACTTACCCATAGCATCCGCGAAAGACGGAGACCATGTAGTCGATGTCGGCACTTTCGAGGAACTGATGACATCCGACGTACAGGCCGGTCTCATTGACCCGACGGGCATTGGGGAACATAGCATCCATGTCCCACGCCGGGTAGAGCTTCCGCACGAACGGCTGGGACGTGAGGGGCATCAGCGGACGAGTCTCGATTCCATTCAGTTCCAAGTAGGTTACCAGCATCTCGCGGGCCTCCTTGGATTCGGCCAGCATCGGGAACATCATCCAGGCGGAGTCTCCAATGTCGTACTGCGGGAGCACCAGCGGAAGACCAGACAACCCGGAACGCAGCCGCCGGGCGTTGTTCTGCCGGCGAATGACATTGAGCGGCCACACGTCCAGCTCCGCGCAGCCGATGGCCGCCTGTAGCTCCGTCCCCCTGGACGAGTAGCCCTCCCGCTCGAAATGGAACCTCGCCTCCATGACCTCCCGCTGCCCGAGTCCCTGGTCGATGGAGGTGTAGATTCCGCTCCGCCCGTGGTTGGCGAGGGATCGGATGATGCGCGCCAGGCCGGGGTCGTCGGTTGTGGTCAATCCGCCCACACCCGTGGTAATCAGGTGCGCCGAGTAGGTGGAGAAGCAGGAAACCTCGCCCGCCGCGCAGCCGTCCATGAACATCGTTTCGCAAGAGTCTGCCAGGATAGGCAACCCGATTTCAGTCAAGCGGGTTTGAGTAGGTTCCGCTACATGACCGAACAGGTGAACCGGAACGGCAGCAGCGACTCCGGGGCGGAGTCGGTCTGGCTCCATACCGAAGTGCTCGAGCTCGATATCCACGAGAAGAGGCCGGAGACCAGCCTGGAGCACGGCGTTGAGCGTGGCGACGAAGGTCACCGCCGGAATCGCCACCAGCGACCCGTCGGGCCACCCATGCTTTTCCTTCATCGCCAGAAGACCGAGCCGGAGAGCGTCCGTCCCGGAGTTCACAAAGCAGGCGAACCGCCGGTTATGAATGTAAGCGAAGCGCTCCTCGAACGAACGCTGCCAGTGCCCGTAGGTCAGGCGGTTCCGGCTCATGGCGTCCAGGACGTTGGCTTTGGCGGTATCCGAAAGGCGGATGTCCCCCACGCCGATCCTCCGGGCAGCCGGCGCGATCATGTGTACACGCCCCTCTTCCGAAGCGACAACGTACTCCGCCCCCGGTGGCTCACCCCGCTCCGAGAGGCGGGGGCGGAGAGCTCCTGGTGGACGTAGCCGTGCGTCAGGACCTCGTGCTCGTTACGCATGTTGGCCGAATCGCGGATGCCCTCTACCGTGCCGTCAGAACGAAAACACGAGTCACAATCGGGATACCGGCAGAAGAGCCCGTCCCGATTGGTTGTCACTTCTTGCGGGATTTCCCGGCCGTGCGCATAGCAATCGCCACCGCCTGTTTCTGCGGCCTTCCGGCGTGCATCTCGCGCTGGACATTCTCACCGATGACCGCTTTGGATGATCCGCGTCGGAGTGGCATCAGACTTTCTCCTTCAGTGATTCTAGGTAGATCGCCAGGTCTTCGGGCGTTCCGAGCCCGTGCATCTGCTCGGCCTTGATGTAGTACGGAAAGATCGCCTTCCCTTCCCGAATCAGGTCGTTGTAGGTCGGCGCGATGTAGAACTCGCCGTTAGTTCGCTCGTCCCGACAGATCATGTCGGTGGCCGAGCGCACGAAGTCTCCCGTACGGGCCCACCAGTAGATACCAGCCGTGGCCCACCCGGAGATCGGCTGCTTCTCGGCGACCCTGACAATACGATTGCGCCCTATTTGCGCGTAGGACCACTTGGGGTTTTGGTCCGAGCAGGGGAAGAGCACGATCCCGCCATCCCAGCCGTCCATGAAGATGCGGAAGTCTGAGGGCTCCCAGTCGAGGAGCTGATCGGAGTTGGCGACGAGCAGAGATTCGTCAAGGTCCATCTGAGTACCGTGGATCGCCAGGAGCGCGGTGCGCGCGGCGCCGTCGGTCGTGTATCCGATCTCGTAGTTCTCCACACCCACATCGTAGAAACGCGGGAACCCGGGCGGTGCCACAACCACGGTCCGGTGGGAGCCCGGCGGGAGGACGTTTTGGATCACTCGGGCGAGCATCGGTTTCCCGCCCACATCAATGAGCGGCTTGGGGTCGGTGTACCCGGCTTCCCGGAACCGCTTTCCGGCGCCAGCAGCAGGGATCAGGATGTTCATTTCAGGAGCCACCTGGGCAGGCGGGAGAAAGATGCGCGGTACGCATTATCTCCGGCGGCGCTGTGAACCAAACACATCAACCCGTCCGTAACGGGTCCGTTACAACGTCTCCAGCCTTTGTAAAGATACGTGCATCGGCCAGTCACGTCCACTATCCTTTGGATACTCCATGAAACTGGATTCCGAGACGTGTACCTAGACCGCAAAAGTTTGATCGGTTTGCCGGGGGCATTCTCCCCCACGAGAACCGTCTTGTTGAACTTACTCACGTAGACTCCGGCCGTTCCAGCATGAGTCGGCGCTCCTCGTGCTCGGTGCGTTCCTTGCGTTCCTTCTCGCAGTCCTCTGGGGTGTGGTTGTGTCCTGGGACCAGGAAGTGATAGAGGTTGTCTCCGACGAACTCGTACACCCGATGAATCGGAGAGAAGTAGCCCATGTGGGTGACTGCGGAGCCCCAACCGGCGATGGCAACGCGCGAGGGAATGCCGATGAAGCGGTAGAGGCCCTCGAGGTCCGCGAATACGGCACCGCCACTATTGCCGAAGATGATCGCGGCGGAGGCCATCCAGTAGTCCTTGTAGTCGATCTCGTCTCCCATGTGGGTGACTTCGCCGCGGGTCTGGATCGGATCGTGGCCGAGCGCGCAGCCGACGACGATGACCGGGCTGCCGATGGTCAAGGCCTTCCAGGAACCCACCGCCGGAAGATTCGCCACGCCCGGCGAGGCCTTGAGCGTCCGCAGGCGCAGCAGCGCCATGTCGTGCGTTGAGTCGTAGGCGGAGATATCGGCGGGCACGGAGTAGGTGACCGGGCGCCGGCCGTGCGGGACGTTGGAGTAGTCGAAGAACTCGACGCCCACGAGCTGGCGGTATTCCTTCTTGCGCTGGCGGCCGACCCGCGAATCCCATTCGTCCTTGACGCTGATCGCGTCCTCTACGACATGGTGGCAGGTGAGAACGTAGCTTTCGTAGTCCCCGCCGTTCCCCTGTTTTGCGGAATAGATGACCGTACCGGAGCCACCGGCCTTGTCGGTTCGCACGCGGACCTGGGTATGCAGAACCTCGCTGTGCAGTCGTTCGATCTCGCTTGCCACTACATTCTCATCCCTTCTTTTCGCCTAGTTTCTCTCGAAGAGCGCGCACGCTGCGTAGAAGAGTAGCCCGATGGCGATGTAGGTATACCAGAGAGGGCTGGCCACGTTGTAGACCGCCCCGCCGAAGCAGATCACAGCCAAGATGAGCAGGATGTCACGCGGGTTGACGCGCATGGAACCCCTCCCGGATGAACTCCGCCGTAACGTCGGCCGGGTTACGCACCTCGAGGCAGCGCAGGCCCGCCCGCCGCGCCGCCTCGAGGCCGTAGTGGTTGTCCTCTACCGCGATGGTCTGCGCGGGATCAAGATGGGCCGCCGAAACGGCCTTCAGGTAGAGATCGGGGTCCGGCTTGGGAACCCCCATGTCCCCGGCGATGAGCAGCTGCACGTACTTGCCGATGCCGGAGCGGAGCAGAATGGCGACGCAGGTCGCCAGCAGGGCATTGGAAACGACGCCGACGAAGAAGTCGGTGCGGATGCGCCGCAGTTCTTCCAGCATCCGCCGGTCAGGGCGGAGATCCTGGCCGATGAGGCGCGCGGTCTCCAGCTGCTTAATGTGATTCACCGCCGAGCGATGCGCCTCCGGGATACCCAGCATCTCCAGCTTCACCCGCGTCGGCAGGCCGTCGAACCGGGCTAGGTGCTCAGTGTGCGGGATCGGCGGGTAACCGCACCGCGTCAGCGCCGCGTTGAGCGCCTGCTCGTGGACGTGACGCAGCTCCACGAGCGTCCCGTCCAGGTCGAAGAGCACTGCGGGCCCTGGCGATGTCATCCTCCGCCCCGTGTCTCAGCCACTTCCGGTACACCTCCTGATCTTCCGCGAAGCTCTTGCGGTTGTCCTTCTCGATGTAAAGATGGTTGACAACGACGTTGGCAAGATAGGCGATCCCAAGACCCTGGTTCAGCGGGTCGAGCCCGATCCCGTTTCCGTCTTTGGCGAGCGGGCCAGTCGTTGCGTCAGCCCCGGTCCCAAGGGTCTGCCAGGCGTCGTCGAAGAAGGTCGAGTGGATGCCGGGCAGCAGGAACCAGCCAAGAGCGCGGGGGATTCTGGCATCCATGAAGACATGCGAGGGCTTCGAGCCGGGGCTCACGCCGTCGTTGCAGAAGACGATCGGGACGGTCCGAAGGGCGTCGAGTACCCTCTCGTCCCAACCGGGAGTAAGGAAGCGGTTGTCGTCGGCGATCCAGCCGACATGGGTGTAGCCGTCGAGCAGCCCGAGGGCGCCGTTGCAGCGCCGCACCATTCCCGACTCCGGGCAGAGCGTGATGTCGAACCTCGGCGGTCTCTGTTTGTCGTCCTTGTAGATCTCGTCGTCGTCCATGCCCTGCCAAAGCAAGAAGGTCAGATGGGTAGAGTTGAGAGCAGAGGTCTTCGTGAAGGATTCGGTAACAGCCGAGGCGGCTATGGGGCGACGGTGGGACGGGCACAGAACCAGGAGGTTGCTCAACCGGGCCAGCCTAACACGGCTGCCAAGACGCGGGCGGCGGGGGCGTCCCGGTGTCGGTCGGTTCAAGGGCCCAACCCGGAGGACTAGCCCCCGCCGCCGGAAGGGCCCGCGCCGGCAGTATTACTCCTCTTCCGAGAGGAAGATCGTTCCGGTGACGATGGTCCCACCGGCGCCGGCGTCGAGCACGAGCGCGGCATTCGCGGAGGCCGCGGCGGTGCCGCCGAGCGGCGCCTGGAGGGGAATCGGCGTATTGGCTGCGCCGCGGCCGTTCCACTGGAACACGGCGGAGGCTACGCCTCGCAGGAACACCGTGTCGGCCGCGCTCGGCGTGACCCAGCCGCCGTGAAGCCGGAACCGGCTACCTCCGGCCGGAAGGTACAGAGTGGCGACGGTCCCCGCGGAGGCGACAGTCGTGGAAAACGCAAGGGCTCTGACTGGAGGGTGGGCGTAGGTCACCGGCTGAGAACTGGCCGGGACCGCATGAGCGCGACTGTTGAGGAATGCCGGGGTGCCCATCTTCGCCTCCTAGAAAGGTTCGCCAGAATGCTACCACAGGCGTTGTAGAGTGTGCTCGTGCGGGAAGCAAGGGCTCTGGCGATCCTTCAGGCACATCGGGATCTTTGTGTCAAGGGGTGCCCGAAGACCTCTGTGGAGATGGCCGACCTCTGCGACTTTTGCCCCGAGGGACTCAAGCTGGTGGACCAGTACCTCGAGTCGGATTCGGATGCCTAGAAGCCGGTGGCCAGAGCCCGAGCGGAGCAGACTCCCCCCTTGCTTCGAGGGGAGCTGAAGCCGTTCGGCTTTCGCCTTCGCTTTCGCAGCTCACTCGCAGGGGTCTCGGCCGCTCGGTCCCACGTTCACACGGCTCGCCCTGCGCCCGCTGAGGGAGGGGGGTGTCTATCTGTTTTGTCTGCCCGACTGGTGCCTTCGGACCTTTGTTCCCCGGTGCCCCACCGGACCCGGTATACTGCCTTTGTGCGCGGCCGAGGACCCTGAACTCGGGATCGCGCGGGCCAGCCCAGATCGTTTGAGGCTGGTCCATTTGTCTGAGTCCGAATCAAGTTACCACACCCAGAGTTATCCACTGTATTCCGTATCGTGGAAAAGTGTGGATGACTATTCCAGATGGGACCCATGATGGCCGATTTCTGTGTACGTTTTTCGGACATCGCGGTTGACTCTTGACAGGGGGGCTAGGACAATGGACGGCGCACTGGCGCCAGAGTCCCCCACATACCGAGCCCTGACCATAGGGACGGCGCTCCCCTGGATTCGTTTCTACACGCCCGTGCGATCTGTGTAGGGCTAGGGCCTCTTGGGAAACCTGCTGTCAGCGTGAGGGGATGGGACCCTACTCCGGGAGCGCGGGCGGATCAGGGTCGGTCGAGACCCTGGGGTACCGGCTACCGCCTCTCGCCGCTGGTCAGCTGCGGCACCTGATGAACTAGCGTCAAAGGATCACTTGACGCTACTTCGCTAGGAAGTGCCGTCGTTATTACCTTTGATGGTAGGTGCTTACGGTAGTAGTCCGCGAGGGTCACTGTGACGTTGACCTCTGACGCAGCTCTACCACCGAGAAGGGCAAGAATCTTGTCCTGACCGACTCCTGCGAGAACGATCAGGTCATGAGGCTTGATGGTCCCGGCGACCAGAGCCTCTCGCAGCCGATCCAGGGACATCTTGGTGACCTCGAGCCAGTCGGAAGCCATAGACAAACGTTGATGCGTCAGGTTCTCGGTCCT
>ERZ1292632.2204-Hain-H43-01um-R2-2204-length-16832-cov-4_pt1 | contig 16832 bp, 17 predicted proteins | sample MGYA00564407_ERZ1292632 | MGnify/ENA primary metagenome ERZ1292632 (study PRJEB36523, sample SAMEA6512637) | groundwater metagenome | collected 2019-01-08 | study: AquaDiva: Metagenomics assemblies of 32 groundwater samples | reverse complement strand
GAATCCACTTCGGGTTATTTGGGTCTCCAATGGTATCCTCATGAGTACCTAAAAGCTTTGGGGGAACCAGTAAAACAAGTGGTTTAAATGGTGTTTTTGAAGAGTCAATTGACTCTGGTATATCGCCTTTACCATGTACACTCCTCCAACCTCTCTGCCTCTGTTGTTTGCCCCCACTGTGAACAATTTCTAATCCTTTTAACCGCGAATTGCCTGAAGAAATTAAATCTCCATAATTGAGGATTTTGGGTGCTTCCCTTATAGACATTAAACATGCCTTATATCAAATAAGAATTTACTTGTCAAGTATTTAATTAAGAAACTTCTGTTTGAATATTGTGCATCAATAAGATAAAATTCATCTTTATGAAAAGAAAAATCAATCCTAGAGGTTATGATATTATAATCTTCGATTGCGACAGCACACTATCCGCTGTCGAAGGAATAGATCTGCTTGCAGAAAAGCATGGGATAAAAGACAAGGTCGAAGAGCTTACCCATCTAGCCATGAATGGCCATAGTAATTTCGCTGATGCACTTGCATTAAGACTCGAATTGGTTCAACCAACAAGAGAGGATCTTTACTGGCTAGGAGAAGAATATATTAGAAAGACTACTCCGGGCACTAAAGAATTGATTTCTGAACTTCATAAAATAGATAAGGAGATATACATAATTTCAGGTGGATTCAAAGATGCAATTAGAATCTTCGCAAAACACATTAATATTAAGGAATCTCATGTTTTTTCCAATGTCCTATTCTTTGATCAAGAAGGCAAATATACAGGCTTTGATAAAACGAATCCACTTTCTAAAAATCATGGCAAACGAATCACGCTTAAAGAACTGGCAAAAATGGGAAACACTTTGTTTGTTGGAGACGGGATCACAGACTTAGAAGCAAAAGATGTGGTTGATTTATTTGTGGGTTTTGGCGGAGTACAAGTACGGGATGCGGTCAAAAAGGAAGCAGACATTTTTATTGAAGAAAAAACGCTGAAAAAGATTGTCAATATAGCCTCAGGTTCGAGAATGATTTGACAGACATGATAAAGTATTAGTTGAAATGTTAGAAATTAATCGAATAAGAAATTATCCTGAAGAAATTAGGAAGGCAACCGAAGATAAGGGTTTCGATGGGATGGTAATAGATGAGCTTCTTGCAGCTGACCAAAGAAGGAAAACAATTGTTGGAGAGGTTGAAAAGTTAAGGGCAGAGAGAAATAAATTAACTAAAGGAGATATTCAACGCGGTCGGGAAATTAAACAACTTTTAAATGATAGGCAAGGTGTATTGTCCGATGCTAACGAAAACTTTATGATGCTTATGCTTAGAGTTCCCAACCCTTCTGCTCCAGATGTTAAAATCGGAACCGCAGATGATAACGAGGTACTTCGTCAAGTTGGTCAGCCTAGAAGTTTTTCATTCCCGGTCCGTGATCATATGGATATTGGGAATCTAACTGATACTATTGATACTGAACGTGGGGCTAAAGTCGCACAATCTGGTTTTTACTTTATCAAAGGCGAAGGAGCTCTTTTGGAATTTGCGCTTGTTCAATATGCAATGACAAAACTTGTAGCAGGTGGATTTACCCCTGTGATAACTCCAAATCTAGTTAAAGAAAGAATCATGGTGGGTTGCGGTTTTCAGTCAAGAAGTGACAAAGAAAGACAAATATACAATGTTGAAGGTGAGAACCTAGATTTAATTGCAACCGCCGAAATTACTTTAGTAGGACAGCATACGGACGAAACGATTGATTCCAAAGATTTACCCAAAAAATATGCCGGTTACTCTTACTGTTATAGACAGGAGAGGGGGGGCTATGGCAAAGATGTGAGAGGAATATTAAGAGTTCATGAGTTTAGAAAAGTTGAGATGGTATTATTCTGTTTACCCGAAGAAAGCGATAGCTGGCACGAGAAACTAAGAGAAGCCGAGGAAGATATTTGGCAAGGGTTGGAAGTACCATATCAAGTTGTTAAAATGGCAAGTGGTGATTTAGGAAGTGCAGCCTCACGAAAATATGACCTCGAAGCCTGGATGCCCTCACAAAATAAATATCGAGAGGTTACTTCAACTTCGAATACCACCGATTTTCAGGCAAGGCGTCTAAATATTAAGTACCGAAGAGACGGAAAAAGTGAATACCTTCATACCTTAAATGGCACGGCGATTGCGTTAGGACGAGCCATGATTGCCATTTATGAAAATTTCCAAAATCCTGACGGTTCAGTGTCTATTCCTCCAGTTCTTCAAAAGTGGATGAATGGGAAAAAGGTTATCGAAGTAAAATAATATTTGGACGTTAAGATTAAACTCCAAAAGCATGTATGCCTGCAGTATACCAAACCAAGTCAAGGATTGCAAACTATAGGATAATCACAGAGATTAATTGCTGGCCTGGTTTGTCCATGGATAAGGAAACTTTCTGGCCTACAGATACCTTTATCCAACTGGATATTTGGGGACGATTATTTATAATTTCCCAGACCGATATTTTATCCAGATCCGAAAAATACATTTCTTCGCCTCCGTCTATGGCCACCGTTAGCGATCCGATGTCATATTTCACCACAAGGCCTTTTAAAACTTGACCTTTTTCATCTTGTTTATTTAAGACGATCGGGGTGGGATTAAGAGGTTTGTTCGCCAAATACTTTTGTCTCGCCACAAATGCCCCAACCAACAAAATTACCACACTTGTTATGAAAAACACCCCTTTCATATTTTCCATTTTACCACTATAATTAAAGTATGTCTGCACTGCCCAAAATTGGTTTGGATATAGGTTCTGCCTCGATTAAACTGGCGGAATTGGCACCCGTTGGGAAAAAATGGAAACTTCTGACCATGGCCTCGATCCCCTCCCCGGCCAACTGGATGAGTAATCAAAAAGCCAACAGTAGTCTCGTGGTCTCGGATATCATCAAACTGTGCAAAGAGGCAGGGGTACACGGAAGAAGAGTAGTTATTGCTCTTCCTGAAGAACAGGTCTCGTCGCATATTATTGAATTGCCAACCATGGAGGATGCCGAAGTTGAACAAGCCTTGCAGTGGCAGGTGGAGCAATATATTCCCATGCCTCTGGATCAGGCGGTCTGGAGCTATCAAATTGTCCGGCGGGATACTGTCGGCAATGGTGGAATAGAGGTTCTCGTGGCGGCTGTAGCCAAAAGTCTCGTAGAATTTTACCGGTCAGTCGCTGAAAGCAGTGGACTTGAGGTCTTGGCACTGGAAACCGAACTGATGTCCACAGCCAGGTCAGTCTTGCCTGCCAATCCCCAATTGGCGCTTGTGGTAGATATTGGTTCAAACAGTACCGATATAGGGCTGGTCCAAAACGGTAACCTATTATTTACCAGGGCAATCGCCACAGCCTCCAATGCCTTCAACCGGGCCATAGAAACCGGCCTTGGACTAGAATCAAGTCAAGCCGAAGAATACAAAAATACTTACGGATTTTCAAATAACCACATGGAAGGAAAATTAACGGAAGTGATGGCTCCGGTTCTGAATATGATAATTGAAGAAATAAAAAAGACCATTGATTTTTATTCTACCAAACATCATGGAGAAACGGTAAAATTTATCACGCTATCCGGAGGAGCCGCGGCAATTCCGGAGATTATCGCTCAAATATCGACAAAGTTGGGACTGGAGGTAAATATGGCTGATCCGTTTGCCAGAGTAATACTCGATGAATCGCAAAAAAAAGCCATCGGTATTACTGGCCCTTTTTATTCAGTAGCCTTGGGTCTTTCTATGCGTGAGATATGATAAATTTACTACCAAAGTCAGTTAGCAATTCTGGTCCGCTTGAAAAAGCCCGGCACTTGATTGTTGCAATTACGACTTTGATAATTGTAGTTTTCGTGGTAAGTGTGGTCTCAATATTGGCTATTAGTTTTTATCAGGGTACCAAGGACCGGGAATTGACAGGACAGATAGACCGCCTGAGCTTAGAAATAAATAAGTTGAGTAGCCGTGAGGCCCGCATCCGCCAGATTGACCTTAGGCAAAAATCAATAAGCAAATTTTTAGATACCAGAGCAAAGTCAGCCTCACAATTGAATTCACTAAATATAATGAGCGAGAGAATAGTAATAGACACTTGGGATTTTAAATCCGGAAAAATGGGTGTAATTTCTTCGAGTAGCGCCGATTTGCAGGATTATGTCCAACAATTAAAGCCGAAGTTTACAAATTTACAATTAGACAAAACCACGCAGAAAGGAGGCACATGGATTTCGACATTGACACTCAAATAAAGCTGGCTCGGCCCTATCTGTGGCTGGCCTTTCCGGTATTGACAGTAATTATAATTATTGTTTCACTTTCTTTAATCGTCGGAAATTCCGATAGTCTGATGAATAGAATAAGTCAGGCTAATCAAAAAATACAAACTAATATCAAGTTAAAGGCTGCCCTGGAAACAAAATTAACTGTTTTGAAATCTGCAGATGAGCAAGCTCTAAATGAAAAACTCAAATCGTTGGCGGAGTCTTTACCCTTGGAAAAAGAAATTTGGGTGGCAATAACTAAGCTAAGAATGGCAGGCAGTCTGACATCGTTTCATAATTCCGGAAACCAGACTATTAGTGTGGAATACAATGTAGCCGATAGTCTGGCTTTAGAAAAACTTTTGCAAAAAATAGATGAGCTAAAACCACTAATGTCAGTAAATGACATATCATATGGAGCCAAAAAAGCGAGGCTTGAAATTGAAATTGCTAATCTACCAAAGTAATTTGAACAGAAGGAAGATTGTTGTTAGCACAATAAGCGGTACACAAACTACGAAGAGCGTTAATAATAGATCCTCCACGGCCGATTACCCGTCCGGTATCCTCAGGATTAACCTTTAGACTTATGAGATTTTCATCAATAATCACAGATAATTCGTCCGGATGAGATAGCAAGGGCGTAAGACAAAAAACTATAAAGTCTTGCATAAACTTTTTACTTTTTCGCTAATTTGTGCACCCTGCCCTACCCAATACTTTAACTTCTCCTGATCCAGAGTCAGCTTATTTTCCACAGGATGAAAATGACCCAATACTTCCACGGGTCTACCCGTGAGTTTGGATTTTGATTCAACCACACTAATCCGATAATGAATCTGCTTTTTCTTTCCGATTGGACTGAGCTTGATTCTTAACATGCACTTATTATATCAGGCTGGAAAGAGTTTAGCCAGAGCCGCAGTGGCGGCCTCTGTCTGGGCCTTTTGCTTGCTGTGTCCATGACCGCAACCAGCCGATTTATTATTAACTTTGACTTCGATTTCAAATAATTTGGCATGATCGGGCCCTTGGGCGGACAATGTTTTGTAAATCGGGGTTCCAAAGCCAGCTGCCTGGGACTTTTCCTGCAAGAGACTTTTTGGATCTTTCAAATCACCATCAGCCAATATCTCTTCATCAGAAAAAATATCTGTCAGATATTTTTGGCAGACAAAAAGGCCACCATCCAAAAAAAGCGCTCCCAAAACCGATTCAAAAGTGTTGGCCAATAGTCCTACATTGGTCCGGCCTCCGGTTTCTTCTTCCCCCCTACTCAGTTTGAGCATTTGGTCCAGTTCTAATAATTTGGCTTTACGAGCCAAGGTGATGGTCTGAACTAAATTGGATCTTCGCGAAGTCAATTCACCTTCAGGCGAGTGGGGAAAGAGTCTAAACAGCCTATCTGATATTACGATAGACAGAACAGAATCTCCCAGAAATTCCAACCGCTCATTTGATTCTAGTCCGGAATGCTCGTTGCAATAAGACTTGTGAATCAAAGCCGGTTCCAGAAGAGCAGGATTTTTGAAATAAGAAATAATATTACTCATCAATTTCGAGTTGGGGATCAAATGCCTCCAACAATTCACCTACGTTGTTTATGGAACTTTCCCATCCTTCGGGGGCAGTCAGATCCAGAGCGTCCTGAAGCTTGGTCAATAGGTCCTGAGTATTACCCATATCAGACAAAATAATATCCGAAGTGATACTATCGGGCTCGCGTTGCCACTCGTTGGCCAAAAACTGAATGATAGCTGTTCTTTTTTGCATATTTTTGACAATGTTTCCTAAAACTCCGTTTATAAAACCCCAACTATGGTCGGACCCAAACTCGTGGGCCAATTCCACTGACTCATCTATAATAACCCGAACGGGGGCGGTCTTGTCAACCACCAATTCCCAAGTAGCCAGACGTAATATTGCCAAGTCTACCGGATTGATCCGGGAAAGAGGCCATTGCGGGGCGGATTTGACAATGAATAAATCAATTAAAACCAGATGACCCCAAATATCTTTGATTAGCACACCAGGCTTTTTTCTAAAACTGGCTGTATACAAAGCCTGCATGAGCTTCACCCGTCTGATGTGTCTGGGATCGGATGCCGTTTTCATTTATTTTTTTCCTTTGTATTGGCCACAATATTTGCAAGCCCGGTGGGGAAAAGTCAGCTCGTGACACAGCGGACAGGAAACCAGAGTCGGAAGCTTAAGCTTAATAGTTGCCCGCCTTTTTCCCTGGCGGGCGGTGGACCAACGGCGTTTAGTTAAAGGTGTCATGCTACCATTTTAACTAAAACTTTAACTAATCGCAAGCATCAACATCTGATTGCTCTTTCATGAATCTATGATATAATGTGATACATTAATATGGTTGAATCTCGAATGCGGTTTACTCCAGTTTCCACAGAAGTAGCTCAATGGTTCCCAATCCCAAAAGAAGGCCAAGTTAATCCTGAAGCTAGAATAAGACCAGAAAGGATCGTAATCCCCGAAAAAGTCATAACTGAACTGAAACTTTATGTGAGAAAAACTCTTAAAGAAATATCGGGTTATTCAAAACCTGATCTGGACGGAGTTGTAGTCGGCTTATCGGGTGGTGTTGATTCGGCCACAACCGCCGCACTATGTAGAGAAGCCATTTTGGGAACAAATCACTTCGTCAAAGGCTTGGTCTTAGGCAGAGGTTCCGAAGGAGAACAAGGATCGATGAACCCAGTCGAGTACCAGGACGTTTTATGTGCCATTCAATCAGCAAGGGATATGGGAATTGACTATGAGTATGTAGACATTAGCCCCTTAATTGACTCCGTAAAACAAGTTTTTCCAAATTCCCAACCGTGGGAATTAAGTGGAATCTTGCCCAGATTAAGGTCTACACTGCTTTATCAGTTTGCTGACAGCAATAATGCTATTTGTGCAGGGACCACAAATGGAACAGAATTTATCTTGGCCGCCTTTAGTGTCGGAGGTCCTGCTGGGCATTTTCAACCATTTGTAGATTTTTACAAATCTGAGGTATATAAAATCGCAGAAATATTGGGCGTTCCTAGCTATATAAGAGACCGAAAACCTGCAATTAGTGAGTTGGGAATTTATGACGAACAATTATATGGAGGTACTTGTTATATTCTAGACCCAATTTTAAGAAGAATGAATTGGCAAGGTAAAAGCCCTGAAAAAGTAGCCAGGGAATTAGGACATGACGTTGAATGGCTACGAAGAATCAAAGAACAAAGAATTGAGGGGGAGAAGGGAAGAAAGTTTCCTCCTGCTTTTGTTGTGGGCAGAGGATTTAAGATAGAAATTAAGCCAAATGTTAAATTGGATAGAGATAAGTATTTTAATAACTTAAAATGAAAACCTTAAATATCGGTTATTTTCAATTTTTGCCTAAATTTTTGGAAGTTCAAGCCAACCTCAAAAGGATTAGAGGTCTTGTCGAAAAAAATAAGGAGAGAATTAAGAAATTAGACTTAGTTGTTTTCCCGGAGTATTTTCTGTCAGGACCACAAAAGCTTGATTTGATGAAAGAGTATGAAAAAGAATTTTCAAGTGAGCAAATACTTAATTCTCTAAAAGAGATCTCAAAGATTTCTCCGAAAACTATATTTGTCATGGGCTCATTTCTCTATAAAAGGTCTGGAAAGTTCTTTAATGCTTGTTTCGTGATAAAAAATGGGGAGATATTGACAAGCCAATACAACAAAAAAGCTCTTATTTATAATGAAAACTACGTTTGTGCCTCGGACAATAAATCTGCGACTTTCAAAGTTGGCGACATAAAAATTGGTTTGGCAATTTGTTGGGATTTAATTTTGCCAGAAGTATTTAGAATGTACGCCAAGAAAGTCGACTTAGTTGTAATTCCTTCTTTTTGGGGGATTGGAGGTAACGCACTTCAGGCTAAATACTCATTTTCTTTGGAGAAAAAATACTACACGGCTCTAGGAATAAGCAGAGCTTATGAAAACTCATTTGCGCTTCTTTTTGTAAACTCTGTTGGTAAATACAAATCAAGTTTCTATTCCGATAGAATGATGGGTGGCTCTTTTTTTGTTAATCCACCTTTAGGAATAGCTCACAAAACTAATGATAAAAATCCGGAAAAACTACATCTGATAGAATTTGACCCGAAGCCTCTACTTCAATATAAAGAATACTACGCAACAGACAAAGATTACTTTTATTACAAAAGCAAGAAAGTGATTTAATATGGCTAAATTTATAGTTGATAAGAACAAAATCAAAGAAAATGTAGCCAAGCTTAAGGGTGCGTTCAAGAACAAGGATTTGAGTTTCCAGCTGTTTTACTCCGTAAAGACTAATTATTCAAAACCCGTTTTGGAAACAATTAAAGAATCTGACTCTGAATATGAAATTCTATCCGATTTTGAGTGGCAACTCGTAAAAGACTTAAAACCTAAAGAGATTGTTCTAAACGGGCCTGCAAAAAATGTCCAACTTGTTAATGAAATTCTGGAAAATGTGGAGGTTCTTTATTTTAACATTGACAATGATACAGATTTTAAAATTGTTAATGATATCAAATTTGATTGGAGAAAGAAGCTAAAGATTGGTCTTAGAGTATATCTGAACGCAGAAGGAGTTTGGAACAGATTTGGATATGACATATCTTCACAAGACCTATCGGGGAAAATACAGAAGTTAGATCAACCATTAGTAGGAATTCATTTTCATTTTTCAACCAATAATTTCAAAATCTCCAATTATGAGCTCTTACTCAAGAAAATTAAAGAATTTGTGGATAAAGCGAAAATAAAGCTGGAATATTTGGATATTGGAGGTGGTCTGCCTGCAGCCAATGAGTTTATCTACAAACAAGAAATATATGAAAAACTGCCTAGTTTGATCTCAAGTATTTTTCCCGGCTTGAAAATAATTAGCGAGGCAGGAAGAAATATTGTCGCAGACGCAATGGATCTAGAAGCAGAGGTAATTTCTCAGAAAAGAATCGGATATAATAAATTTCAAGTGAATATTGATACCAACATTATGCATATTCTTTGTGCCTACGAGAAAAAGTTTTGGCTGGAATATAAATCTAACAAGAAAAGCAAAAAGGAATCAATCGAATCAGAGATATATGGCAACTCATGTATGCAAATTGACAAATTTGCAGACTCTGTATTGATTGCGCAAGAGCCAGTTGTTGGAGATAAAGTTATTATTCACAACATTGGTGCCTATTCTTATAGCCAAGCAGCTAATTTTATTACTCCTGTTCCAGAGGTTAAAACCAATGAATAAAAAAGTAGCTCTAGTCACAGATTTGAAAGTTGTCGATAGCCCACAAGCTGGTTTGGGAGTGGCAAGGTGTCTCAAAGAAGCTGATTTCAAAGTGATCGGTGTAGACGATACCCCACTTGTTACACAAAATAAAGATTTATTCGATAAGGTCTTTTGTTGGGAAGAGTTTAGAACTTTAAATTTTGACTCTTTAATAAAAAAATTAATTGATGTCAAAGAAACTTATGGTTTGGATTATATATTCCCCTGTTATGATGAAACTGCAGTTCTTTTTTCTTTTATCAAGGACAAGTTAGACTTTTTGAAAATTAAATTGTTCGCACCTCCAAAGGAAACTCTGAAGAAACTTAGAAAAGAAAATTTGGCTGAATTAATTGGTGATGGTCCTAAATATTGCACTCCAAAAAGAAAGGTAATAAAAAGTGTTGACGAAGCCCAAAAATTTGCTGAATCACTTGGTTTTCCTGTGATTTGTAAAGGATTAACAAAAGGGGCATATATTTGCAAAAATGAGAATGACCTGGCTGGGAATATCCGAAGGATTTCTGATATATGGAATGGTGGAGAAATTGCTTGCATTATCGAGGAATATATAACTGGAAGATATGTTAATTGCATAGTGGCCATTAAAAACAATAAAGTTGTTGGTTTTGTTGAAATGCAGAAGATCGGTCTTGATCAAAACGGTGCTACCTGGTTTGGAAAAATCAAAAATTCAAAAGAATTATTGCTATTGGCAAAGGAGCTTGTGAAGAAAAACGATTTCTCAACATGCATAATTGAGATTGAAACGATAGAGAAAGATGGAAAATATTTCGTTTATGAAATTAATCCAAGAGCTCCAGCCTGGATTTATGCACCTTGCTTGTTAGGTCTAAATTTACCCGAACTAGTTACGATGGATAGGGCTAAAAATGGCATCAGTTTTGTAAAAGAAGAAGGATTTTTTGGACGAGAGGTTAAGGATTTTATTCGTAAAGATATACAAGGTTATGAAGATAAAATGAATTTTTACTCAAAAGGAGCTGCGTATAAGAGTAATGGTTACAAATATCCTTCTGAACTTTTATTAGATATATGATTAGAGAGGTTAAGAAATTCTCGAATTTTTGGCAACATATCAAAATCTTTGTATGTTGCAATTTTTAATTCTGACCGGCCATGCTGGCTTAGGCCATAAATATTTCCAGCACCCCTGATCTCAAAATCTATTTGAGCAAGCTGTGATCCGATAAAGTTATTTTCCATGGCTTTGAGTCTGGCTGTATCTTGGGTCGAAAACAATAAACAGTAACCTTGCTGACCGGCACGGCCAACCCGGCCCCGCAATTGATGTAGGCTAGACAACCCAAACCGGTAGGCATCCTCAACGACCATAATACCGGCGTTTGGTATATCCATTCCGACTTCCACGACCGGCGTAGACACCAAAATATCAATCTCATTATTTCTAAATTTATTAATAACTTCATCTTTATTTTTCATCCGACCATGAAGTAGACCTAAACTTAATCCGTTGAAGGCTTTCTTCAACAATTCAAATTCGGTATTCACAGCCCGGATAGCTCCGAGAGATTCACTCTCGTCGATAAGACTACATACCCAAAAAACCTGAGTATTCTGTTTTTTAATCCATTCAATTGCCGAAGCTCTTTTTTCTTCTGGAACTATCCAGGTCTTAATTTGTTTTCGCCCGGTGGGCATTTCGGTTAATACCGATAAATCCAAATCTCCATATAATACTAAAGCTAATGTTCGCGGAATTGGGGTGGCCGTCATTGTCAGAACATGGGGTGTTCCGCCTTTGTGTTGCAAAAGTGTTCTTTGGGCTACACCGAATTTATGTTGTTCATCAATTATCACCAAGCCAACATTTTCATGATTTTCTGAAAGCAAGGCTTGGGTTCCAACAATCACATCACCTGAAATTTTGATCTGAGAAGTCATAAGCCCGATCGTGACGTCAAACGGTGCCAGTAGTTTGATCAAGGTGTCATAGTGTTGTTGGGCCAAAATTTGAGTCGGGGCCATAATTAAAGTCTGAAAATTATTTAATTTGCATACCAGTGCCGCAATTGCAGCGACGACTGTCTTACCACTACCTACATCTCCTTCCAGTAGTCTGTTCATGGCTACAGGTTTTTCCAAATCAGCCAAGATTTCATCAATTGCCAAAGATTGGGAAGCTGTAAGTTTAAAAGGCAATGATTCCACAAATTTTGTGATTTGTGATTTGTCTATTTGAATTTTGTATGCCACTCCCCTATTTTGCCAATCCTGACGTCTTTTCTGACTTTCAGTTTCAAGTTTCAGCAACTCATTAAATGCCAGATTACGGCGATATTTATCAACTTCATATAATTCTTTTGGAAAATGGACATTTCTTAGACTTAGGCTTAATTCTTCATCTAATATATTTAAATCTAATATCTCTCTAATTTTTTTCCTAAACCATTTGGATGTTAAGCCGGCAGTTTCCGGATAAATGGGAACAATAGTTCCTGCCGTATCTGTGTCACCGATTTGGGGACTTATTATTGCCAGCTTTCTGCCAAACCAATCAGCCTTGCCATATAGCGAGACTTTGGATCCTGAAGTAATAGTCCTGGCTAGATATCTCTGATTAAACCAAATAACCATTATTTTTCCGGTTTCATCAGTCAATTCCCCTTTTTGAATTACTTTTCCTGATTTAGTATATTCGTTTTTAATTTCAGAGATTGTTCCGACTACAGAAATCAAGTTACCAGTCTTAATCTGATTTATCGGCGTGGTTATTCTTCTGTCCTCATATCTAAACGGCAAATGATGCAAGAGATCAAAAATAGTTTCAATCTCTAATTTCTCTAATTTCTTAGTCAGCATTGGTCCGATACCAGAGAGAGATGTAATTTTATCTGATAAATTCATAAGTATCACCCCCTGCCCCCTCTTAATCTAAGAGGGGGTAAAGAATAATATTAATTGTATCACCCCCTGCCCCCTCTTAATCTAAGAGGGGGTTTACGGTAGAATAATATTTATGAAAACTTTGTTTCATTTACAGAGAACTACTATGAAAGAACGGAGACAAGGTCTACGAAATAACGCTACCCCGGAAGAGAGATTGTTGTGGAAACAACTTCAAGGATCAAAGTTAGGTTTTAAATTTATCAGACAATTTAGTGTTGATAATTATGTGGTTGATTTCTATTGTCCAAGCAAGCGGTTGGCCATTGAATTAGATGGAGGTGTTCATAAAAAAACAATTAAATATGATGAATACAGAACGAGTTATCTAGAAGCATTCAGTATTAAAGTTCTTAGATTCAATAACTCAGAGGTCAATTTAGATATACGATCAGTAATTAAAAGAATAATGTTCTCCCTCTTAGATTAAGAGGGAGAAGAAAAGAGGGTGATACTTAAAGATAAAGTAGATAGGGCAGGAAAGTTCCCGCTATCAAAGCAAGCGATGCAATAATGATAATGGTTGAAAGAATTTTTTTCTTTTTCTTGGAATTCATACCATAAATGATATACTTAAAGACAATGAGAATCAAGTACTTCAACAAGTCTAAGTTAGTATTGTATGGAGCGATCGGTACTTTGGTGTCAATGGTAGTCGGAATATTGGCATTAATAATAGTATTTGCGTATGTAGCCCAAGACCTGCCAAGCCCCGACCGGGTCGTCCGCCGGGAAGGATTTGCCACAAAAATATTCGACAGAAAGGGAGAGCTGTTGTATGACGTTTTTGACAACGAAAGACGGACACCGGTTGCACTTTCTGATGTACCAATGAGCCTCCGGCAGGCAACGATTGCCATTGAAGACAAAAACTTTTATACCCATGCGGGTGTTGACCCCCTAACGCCATTTAGAATAATGTGGAATCTGGCAATCAAACGCAGACTTGTGGGCGGATCCGGTCTGACTCAACAATTGGTCAAAACGGTCATTCTCTCTTCTGAGAGGACACTAACCCGCAAAATCAAAGAATTTATCTTAGCTTTGCAAATCGAACAAAAATATTCCAAAGACCAAATTCTCCTGATGTACCTGAATGAAGTTCCATATGGTGGGACTGCCTATGGCATAGAATCAGCAAGTCAAACATATTTTGGCAAGTCTGCCCGCGAGCTGTCTGTGGCCGAATCTGTAATTTTGGCAGGACTCCCCCAATCTCCATCAAACTATTCTCCCTATTCCGGAAAACTGTATATCAACCGCAGTAACGAGGTTTTAAGAAGAATGCGGGAAGATGGCTACATTACAAGTATTCAGGAAACAGGAATCAGGACGCAGATTGATAAAATTATTTTTTCGACCCAGAGTGGAGTGCTCAAGGCTCCACATTTTGTGTTTTATGTTAAACAAAAGTTAATTGAAAGATATGGTGAAAAAGCGGTGGAACAGGGAGGCTTAAGAGTGACAACGACACTGGATCTCTCGCTTCAGGAATTGGCCCAAAAAACAGTCAGGGAGGAAATTGCTGCTGTCAAAAACCTGAAAATTACCAACGGGGCCCTCGTTGCCATTGATCCCGGCACGGGACAAATATTATCAATGGTTGGCTCAAAAGATTGGTCAGACCCAAATTATGATGGCAAATATAATGTTACTTTGGCTTCCCGCCAGCCGGGTAGCACAATTAAACCCGTGGTCTATCTGGCAGGTCTTCGCAAAGGCTTTACCGCCTCGACACTGATTTTAGATACCAAGACATCTTTTCCGGGAGGAGATAAACCGGAATATGTTCCCGAAAATTATGACGGTAAATTCAGAGGTCCGATTTTGGTCCGCGAGGCTTTGGGCAATTCCATAAATATTCCGGCTGTAAAAATGCTTTCTTGGGTAGGAATTTCTGACATGATGCAGACCGCCTATGATCTGGGAATAACTACTTTGGAACCGACGGCTGAAAATTTAAAGAGGGTAGGTTTATCTGTGGCCTTGGGCGGCGGAGAGGTTCGCCCATTAGATATAATTTCTGCTTACAGTGCATTTGCCAACGGTGGAATAAAACATGATCCGCTAGCGATTCTCAAGGTGACCGACAGTAACAATCGGATTTTGGAAGAATGGCGACCTGATTCAGGTAAACGAGTTATGTCCACGGGTGAAGCTTTTATAATTTCATCAATATTGTCTGATTCCAAATCCCGGGATATTACTTTTGGTCCCCGAAGTCTGATTAATGTCGAAGGCAGGACTATCTCAGTCAAGACTGGAACGACTAATGACAAACGGGACAATTGGACCATTGGCTGGACACCATCAGTCATTGTCGGAGTCTGGGTTGGAAACAATGATAATTCTCCGATGCGGGAAGTAGCCTCCGGCACTACCGGGGCAGCTCCCATTTGGCGCAAAGTAATATTGGCAGCATTGAAAGAAAAACTGGACGAGCCCCTCTCTCCCCCTGATGATATTGTGCAAATTGACGTCGATAAAATTTCCGGATATGCAGCACATGATAATTTTGAATTAAAAAAAGAATATTTTATTAAAGGCACAGAACCGGCAGGAGACGACCCCGTACATAAAAATGTCAGAAATTGTAATGGTGATCTCAAAGAAGTCTTGATCTTTAAGGAAAGAGATCCCTTTGAAAAAGATGGTAAAAATTTGTGGCAAACGGGGATTGACGAGTGGCTGGCGGGCCAGGCTGATCCCAAGTATCATCCCGAAAACATTCAATCTTGTGGTAATCAAGTCTGGATTTCCATGCAGTCCCCTGCGGATAAATCCCGGGTGGATTCCAACGATGTGGAAATCCGCTTTGATGTCACTTCTCCAAATCCTATTAAAAAAGCCGAGGTGTCAGTAGACGGTGTATTAAAACAGACCTTAATATCTGAACCGTGGAAAGTGACAGTTAATATGGCGAATGCTCCCTATCATAAGATTGACGTGGTAGTGACGGACGAACAAGATAATATAGGTTCAAGATTTCTGGAAATCGGTGTCAATCAGGATTTCTCGCACTGAGGCGATATCTTCATTTGAAAGCTGTCTATTATTATCGTGATAAGTAATTCTTAAAGTTAATTTATCTCCATATTTTTCTATAAATTCAATATTTTTAATCAGCGGGCTGATAGATTTGATTTTGGCAATCAAACTATCATAACTTTCAGTCAGAGTAATATTTATATCTTCAATAATTGGTGAAAATTTCGATATTGGAGTATATTTTTTGATAGTGGTAGCAAGTTGTAAAATCTTTTGGAGATTAATTTCACAAGTCAGACAGTCTGAATGCTCAACAATTTTTATTTCAGTTGTTACTCCAATTTTTAAAAGCAAAGCTTCAATTATTCCTTTGAGACGAGAATAGTCTTTGTTGGTAGTCGATAGAATCAAATGCAATTCCTCATGAGGAATATAAACATTGGCTATTTCAAAGAAGTTTAATTCAGGTATTCGGCCCAAATTTTCATCAATTATTTTTAGATGTGAATTGGCTAAATTAGTTCTGAGATATGTCCATTCTGAAGACAGCGGATTTTTAAGTTTCAATCCCGTATCTTTGTCTACTAATGAATAAGTATAGCTTTCGGTAAAACCCCAGTGCGATAAAGCCGATTTGATTTTACTTTCCCAATAAAATGTTTTGTCATAATGAGGTTTTGGTAACGGTCCTGACATCAGAACCGAGGGTAAATTGTGATACCCATAAATCCGGGCCACTTCTTCAGCTAAATCTTCAGAAATATTTATATCTGGTTTTCGCCACCAGGGAACTGTGACTTGCGACCCTTTAACTTGGAAACCTAACGAATTCAAGATGTTCTTAATTTCAATTTGTTTAATCTCTATTCCTAAATCAAGTTTTTTTAACTTAACAATCTTGATCTCCTCTTTGACATTTAAAATGTCTAAGACAGCTTCTTTTGTACCACCAAACATCTTAATTCCTTTTTGAAGTGTTGGCAAAACATTTTCTGTAGACAATCCTTTCTCAAACAATATCGCAGCACTTGTCCGGTGAGCCAAACCCATAGAAGTTTTCCGGATATGAGTGGGTTCATATACCTGAACAAACAACAATACATTTTTGGTATTTTCGTCTACGGCTGAATTGTGTCCTCCCATAATTCCGCACAAATCAATAAGTTTTTCAGAACCATCCTCGATCACAATATCACCACCCGGCAAGTTGAATTCTTTATTATCCAATGTTGTGATCTTTTCTCCTTTTTTACTCTCTCGTAATATCATTTTGTGACCTGAAATTTTGTCATAATCGAAAGTATGGACAGGTTGGCCCATTTCCAGCATCAAATAAT
>ERZ1292632.620-Hain-H43-01um-R2-620-length-39284-cov-15_pt1 | contig 16842 bp, 17 predicted proteins | sample MGYA00564407_ERZ1292632 | MGnify/ENA primary metagenome ERZ1292632 (study PRJEB36523, sample SAMEA6512637) | groundwater metagenome | collected 2019-01-08 | study: AquaDiva: Metagenomics assemblies of 32 groundwater samples | reverse complement strand
TGAGGCCGGCTCGTTCCACAACATTAACACTGGAGCGGAAGTAATCGTAACTTTTTAGGTTAATAAATTGGAAGATGTTTTCTTGAGCCTCGCGGAATTCCTCTACAAAACAGGCGAAGCGCCTAGCAACCCGCGCCGCCTCGGCGAACGCTTTTGGATAAGTCCGCGGCATCTGTTCAATCACCAAGTGGCTAAAGACAAAATCAAAAGATTTATCGCCGAAAGGCAGTGACTGCACATCACCTTGACGATATTCAATCCGCGCCCCGTTTAATCTTCTGGTAATCTCCTCTCGCGGCAACTCGGTCATGTAAATCAGAGCGTCAAACGGCGGTTCCCGCTTTAATTTCTCGGACGCGGCGATACCGCTTTTTGTAAATTCTACGCCCTGCCACTCCTTGATTTCCGGGTGCATGGCGGAAAGCGCCAACAGGTTAAAACCGTTACCGCTACCGAGTTCCAAGACATTTCCGGGCGCCGTCGCCCCAATGGCGCGGCTTATGGCCTGGATGCCAGCTTTCTGAAAATCAAGTCCTCGACACAGTTGAGAACGCCGGTCCCTTAACATGGCAAAGCAATAAATAATAATTGGACTGATTTTTTCACCAGTCTAGATTAGCACATATTGTAGTTTCTTGACAAGAAAATAATAATGCGGTAACTTATGGGCTGAACAGAACCTCAACAAAGGCGAAGATTGTGATAAAAAAAACAAGTGTGCAAGTGGTAAGAAAGATTCCGGTTCCAACTGACGGAGAGGGGATAATCGAAATATCACTGGTTAAAGCGGTTGATTCAGAACTCAACGAGGAGGCCATGGACAAAGCAATCCGCAAACTTGGGCTGATACCTCTTGGTTTCCAAGGTATGAAAGCACTGGCAAAAATTAAGCCCAGTGAATCCAGTTCGCTGATTATTTCCACCGCGGTCGCAGACACATCGGGTAAAAGAAAACTCCTCTGCCTTGAGGAAGGAATCCTAACCTTCATCTTTTTCGAAAGTTTTCCGGTCAATGCCCTGTTCGCGGCAAAATAGTCCGGACAACAACCAACCCGTTCCGACACCTATTCGGAACGGGATTTTTTATCCAACCTCGGCAGCCTGACAGCAAAAAGATAATAAAGATAAATTTTCAATTTATTCAGCGTTCGCCTGACTCGCTGATAATTTGGCACAACGGCAAAATTTTCAAACGGCGGACGCGAAGTTTTGCGGGCAACGCAAGTAATATGGACTTTGGGTAAAACGCGATTGATTGCGTTCAACTGCTGCTGGCTTTTAGTTTCATCAACATCAAAATACAAAATATCAAAGCCGGCCGCTTCAACAAAATTTTTCAAAACCTCCGGCGTGAACATCTGAACATGGTCAATTTTCACCGCGTTCCGGAAGCGGCCGGCTTTTTTAAGCTGGTGGCGAAAATTCATCACTTCCAAAACCAACAAGCCGCCAGCCAAAAGATGTTTATGCGCCCAAACAAAAAAAAGTTTCGGTTCAAGAAAATGATTAAGCGACTGAGAACAAATCACCGCGCCAAATTTTGGCGGTTGAGAAAACTTTTCTTCAAGAGTTTCAATGAGCGAACAAATGGATTTAACTCCTTGACGATTAGCATAATCAACTTCCGGTTGTGATGGTTCTATGCCCACCACTTCGCGATTAAGTTTGTTTTTGATACCAGCTAAAATCCCGCCTAAACTAGAACCAACTTCGGCTACCAGACCGGCAACTTTAAGATACGGTTGAATAAATTCAGCCAGCTCTTCGCCGTGCTTGGTCATTGAAACAAAAAGCTTGTCAAAGTCCGGCGGTTTCTTTTGAATATTTCCAATGGTATTCGTTCGGTATTCCTCTTGGTAATAGCGAGCGTACCACTCTCTGGTCATTCGCGGATTAATAAAAACCAAACCGCAAACTCGGCAAATAACCGTCCGCAGCGGCAAACCGTCTTGCCCCGCTTCCGCCAAAACTTCTAAGTCCCGCGAACCGCAAAAACCGCACGGCACTTCTTCCTGTTCGGCTTTTTCATAGGGAAATTTTTCCATCATTTATTTCTTTATTTTTTCTTTTTGAGCGTTAAACGAAAATGATTGCCGAATTCCAACTTATCAACGCAGGCCTGCAAAACATTCATAAAATCTTTGAGCTTAATGGTGTAGTCAATGCCATCTTCGTATTCTTTCATCAGTAAATAATCCATTACATCCAAGCCATAAACTTCAAGAGTGTGAATGGCAAAACCAGTTTTCTTCGCCAGATATTGGAACGACGGCTTATTGAAAAAACAAAAGTGTTCAAAAGGTAAAAGCGTATTTTGCTTGCTGCCCATCAATTCGTAAGCCAACGAATGAATGTTGGGCGTGTAAGCGATTAAATAACCGCCGGGCTTGAGTTTCCGACAGACGGTTTTAATCGTGGCGAGCGGTTCGGTTAAGTGTTCCAGCACATCAAACATCGTAATCACATCATAATGATTGTCCGGTTCATCGGCTAAATCCGAACCGACTACATCCAATCCCAACTTCCGACAATAACGGACTTGGGCAGGATTAACTTCCAAACCCCGACCTTTCACCCCTCGGTCTTTAAGCATGGATAAAAAATAGCCGGCGCCGCAACCAACATCCAACACTCGCGCTTTCTTCGGCTTAAGTTTTAGACGCTTTATTACATAATCAAAACGTTCAGCCCCTTGGGTCTGCTTGCGATAAGCATAGTGTTTTAAGATTTCCTGTTCAAATTTCTTATAATAAATTTCATTATTATAAACATCGTCAATATGCCTCGCATCAGCCGCAATGTTAGCTGAAACCGCGCCGCAAACCAAGCATTGAAAAAGTTGATAACCGACTTGCCATTCCAAGAAAAGTTTACCCCGCTTGCCACCGCAAAGCACGCAACAAAAATTTCTAGCTTTTTTTATCCGATGTTTGTGAATCGGCAAAATCTTTTTTCGGTAATCTAAAATCCCCTTAAAAAAATTGTTGCCTCGCAAGGCGTGAGCGTCAAAATTAAAAATCTTCAATTGTTGTTTTAACTTCTCTCTCATAACAATTACCAAATCGTCCAACCGCCATCCACCGCGATATTCTGACCGGTCACATAGCTGCTCAAATCGGAAGCAAGAAAAGCAATAACTCCCTTTAGCTCCCAATTCTCACCGATCCGGTGAAGCGGCATTTTGTTTATAAGTTCCTCCTTAAACCAATCCTTGCCATTATCAAAAGCGCCAGGCCGAGAAAATGGTCCCGGACTGATAGCGTTAACTCTAATACCCGAAGGCGCCCCCTTAACCGCCAGATATTTTGTCGCCTGAATCAGAGCCGCCTTGGTCGCGCCGTATTCCAAAGCATTGCCCATGCCACTATTTCGATAAATCCTAAAATCGGGTGAAATCATCCCATACATTGAACCAATATTAATAATTGAGCCGCCTTTTTTCATTTTAGGAAAAACAACTTTTGAAAGGAAAAGGGGCGAAACGATTCCAGCGGTCATGGTCGCCACCGCTTCGTCCCATTGCATTTTTTCAAAATGGGGATTAGTTGGCCAAGTATAAAAATTATTTATCAAAATATGAATCATTGACGGCAATTTTTTATCAAGGGCCGTTACTTCTTCTTTGTTGTTGAGGTCAACTTTAATGAAAGAAATCTTTTTGCCGAACTCTTTTGAGAGGGACTTAATCTTCTCTTTATCGCGAGCTAAAACAATAACATCTGCGCCAAGCTCAAGCAGGGCTTTGCTCATTTGAAAACCTAAATGCCCGCCGCCGCCGGTTACCACCGCCTTTTTCCCGGTCAAATCCGCTAATTCAAAAATGGTTTTGTTTTGATTTATTTTTTTGTTTTTCATAAAACTCAAATTAAATACTTTTTAAAAAATTATGTAAATCGTTATATTGCGGCTTTTTTAATTCTTCAGCAGCTTTAAGTAAATCCGCTGGTTCATCAATATCAACTGCCGGTTCTTCGTTTATAAATGCTCTCATCTTTTCCCCGTAAAGTAAACCGGTCTTAAGGAAAGTGCGAGCGTTTATAACATCAATATACCCGTTGACATGGTAGGTTTTCGGCAATTGCTGGCGGGGATAATTAAAAAATTCCTCGTTGGGTGCAAACAATTCTTTGCCGAAAAATTCGCAGTAAGAATCTTTCAGGCGAAAAGATTTGAAAATTGAAGACGGAGGAACTTTTTCGGCGCTACGAAGCGCGGTAGCATCTTTATCGGCGAGCATTTCTGAAATAGCTTTATCAAGAACGGAAACTTCCCGAACGGGGATAGTTGGTCGGAGATGAACGATAAAATCAGGCATTCTTTCTTCATTTTTTTTAAACCAATCCAAAGCATGCCGAAAAAATTCTACATCCAAAGATTGGTCGCCGGAAATTTTGGCTGGACGCATAAACGGCACTTCAGCGCCATATTTTTTCGCCACTGCCGCAATTGCCTCACTGTCAGTAGACACAACTATCCGATCAATATTTTTTGCCAATTTTGCCGCCGCAATGGAATAAGCAATTAAAGGATGGCCAACAATCGGCACAATATTCTTACGAGGAATACCTTTAGAGCCGCCGCGGGCGCCAATCAAAGCGTAAATCAATTTTTTATCTTGTTTTTTCGCCATTTTTATTTCCGCCGCAGCTTTTTCAAAACCGGCACTTCGGATTCCATAATCCTTTTGACTCCATCGCCCAAAGACGCTTCAAACTGGCGAATATAGATAATCATTTTCTTGAAACCGTATGGCTCAAGCGAAGCGGCTTGGTCGGAACCCCACATCGCTCGGTCAAGAGTGATGTGCCTCTCCACAAGGCAAGCGCCCAGCGCCACAGCCGCCAAGGGCGAAGTTATCCCAACCTCGTGACCAGAATAACCCGTAGGTAAACCGAAGGTCTTTCTAAGCGTTGGAATACATAAAAGGTTAAGCTCCGTATGCGAAGCCGGATAAGTGGAAACGGAATGCATCAACGCCAGATTTTTCTTGCCGAGCACTGAGACCGCTTTTCTGACCATCGCCAAATCGCTCATCCCCGTTGAGAGAATAATGGGCTTCTTTTTCGCTTTGATGTGGCGCAGTAGGCCATGGTCAGTTAAAGAAGGCGAAGCAATTTTGTAAACCGGCGGATTAAATTTCTCAATAAAATCCACCGCCCCCTCATCCCAACAGGAAGCAAACCAAAGAATGCCCTTCTGCCGGCAATATCCGTCTATCGTTTTATACTCCTTGACGCCAAATTCCAAACCCTTCTTCAAATCACCGTTGGTTTTACCGAATGGGCTTTCGCGCGGCGCGGCCAGAGCTTCCGGCATATAGACAACCTCAATGGTCCGCTTTTGAAATTTAACCGCGTCGGCGCCCGCGTCTACCGCCACATCAATAAGTTTTTTAACTATATCTAAATCGCCATTATGATTGATGCCGATTTCCGCAATGATAAAAACCGGATGATTGTGGCCAATCTTTTTATTGCCGACTGTAATAGAGAAATCCTTTGCCATATTGTTATTTTTTTGAAACTATCGGCTAAATCTGCTAGCATTGGCATATTAACACAAAATTATGCCAACGCAACCCCATTCTAAACCATTACTCTTTTTAATCCCCCATTATGTGGGGAGTTTTAAATATTTTGAAAAACTTTTGCCTTTCATAGCCGAGCATTATGAAGTCAAATTCCTGATTATTTTCGGCAGAAAATCCTACGGCAAAATGCTGGAATACGCCAGAATCAATCAACACCCGTTCTATGCGGTTGAACCGCCGGCAATTAATTTTTTATCAAGATACATACCTTTTTACGCGATCTTGAAAAATCATAAACATTATACCGAAGAAATTAATAAATTACTTGATAAGGAGCGCCCGGTAAAAATAATCGCCACCAACGACCAAGGTTTCTATTCGGGCTATCTTATGGAACAAGCCAATCAACGGCAAATTGACACTATGGTGCTTCAATGGGCGCTCACTTACCCGGGTCAGAGAATTTTATTAAAAAAAGAAACGCCCGCTTGGCGCAAGTTTAGCTATCGTTTCGGCAAACCACTCTACCTCAAAATCAAAAACTTTTTGCTTGGTTTTGTCCTTGATAAACCGAGAAATTGGTCAAAGGGAATGATTGGCGGCGGCAAAGCCAAAAGGTTTGGCGTCATCAACGAACAAACTCTAGAATTTTTTATTGAGAGAGGCATCCCTAAAGAAAAAATGACCGTGGTCGGTTATTTAGATTTTTACCTTAGTGAACAAATGAAAAATCAGCTAGCCAATGACAAAAATAAACGCCAGGAATTGGCTAAACGGCACAATATTGACCGGTCCAAACGAAATATTATTTTCTACTCCACGCCCTTTAACAGAAAAGATATTGCCGTCCTCACCGACCAAGAACAATATCAGCTGACGGAAACGATTATCAAGACCCTTCGGGAAATTTGCCCTCAATCAGAATTTGATATTTTATTCAAACCCCACCCTTCGGAAGACATCGGCCAGTACCAGAAACTTAATCGCTATGGGGTCAAATTTATGAATCCGATTGCCGACAACAACGAGCTCATTGGCTTGAGCGAGCTTTATATCGCCGGTGTTTCTACTACTAATTTTATTCCTTTGGCAATGAACAAAGACGCGATTTTTGTGAATCTTTCCAAACTGCCCCAAATAGAATCGGGCCGTTCCTTCTTCGCTATTAAAAGATTTATAACCGGCATAGATGAATTGCGTTCTTTGCTCCAATCCTTTAAAAACAACGCCTTAGAAAAACAATACCAACAACCAAATAAAATAATCACTCCCGATTCGCTCAAAAAAATACTTGGGTGGATTGGATAAAAAAACGGCCATTGACAAAATCTTAACATGAGCTATATTTCATATTATAAAAATGAATAAAAAACTTATTTACGCTCTTATTCCGGCCCGGGGCGGCTCAAAAAGCATTCCGAAAAAAAATATCCTGCCAATCGGCGGTTTTCCGCTAATTGCCTACTCCATCGCCGCCGCGAAACTGACAAAAAAAATCGCGCGGATTATAGTTTCAACCGACAGCCAGGAAATCGCCGACCTTGCCAAAAAATACGGCGCTGAAGTTCCATTCTTACGCCCCGCTGAAATCTCCGGCGACACCTCAACCGACCGAGAATTTGTTATCCACGCGCTAGAATGGCTCCAAAAGAACGAAGGAAAAATTCCGGATTATTTTGTTCATCTCCGTCCAACTTCCCCGCTCCGCGCTCCGGAGAAAATAAATGAGGCCATAGAGACAATGCTAAAACATCCGGAAGCGACAAGCCTGCGCTCCGGCCATAAAATAAATACGGTACCACAGAAATGTTTCGCCCTTGAGGGTAAATTTTTTGTCGGCCTATTTCCAAACGACCCCCGTCCCGATTATCACAACCTCCACCGCCAATCGTTTCCGCCAACCTTCAAACCCGACAGTTATGTTGATATACTCAAAAGCTCGTTCGTCTTAAAAAATCCCGTCATTCATGGTCCCAAGATTCTTGCTTTCCTAACTCCCGACATCGGCGACATTGACACCCAAAGTGACTTGAAGTATGTTGAAACTCTTCTTAAGAATCAGAAGTTCCAAGTATCTGATTACTTAAAAGCCAATTATCCTAACGAAAACAAAATAAATGGCAATTCCAAAAGGATCCTTATCTGCGGTTTGGGAAGTATAGGTAAACGCCATACGGAAAACCTGCTTGCTTTGGGCTACCAACCTTCCGATATTATAATCTTCAGAACCGGTTTGGGCACTAAATCGTTCGGCGATGAATTTTTGAGTAAAAACCCAAACCTAAAAGTTTATCAAGATCTTGACGCCGCTCTGAAAGAGCAACCGATGGCCGCCATTATTACCAACCCAACAAGCTTGCATGTCCGGACGGCACTGAAAGCGGCCCAAGCCGGTTGCCATGTCATGATTGAAAAACCACTTTCCGACACAATGGTTGGAGTTAAAAAATTAGAGAAGGAAATTGAAAAAAGGAAACTGGTCGCCTTGGTCGCTTTCAATCACCGTTTCCATCCCCTGCTTAAAGAATTCAAAAAAAATCTGGAAAATAATGAGCTTGGTCAGATAATATCAGTGGAGGCGCACATTGGAGAAAGGGTCACTGACTGGCATTCATGGGAAAGTTACAAAGTGTCTTATGCCAGCCGAAAAAATCTAGGCGGCGGAGCCATTACTACCCAAAGCCATGAAATTGATTTTCTATTTTGGCTCTTCGGCAAGCCCAATTGGGTTTTTGCCGCCGGCGGCAAAGTCGGCGACCTGGAGACTGACGCTGAAAATTGCGTCTCCGCGATTTGGCGCTATAATCACTTTAATGTTGAACTTCATTTGGATTATTTCAAGCAGCCAGCTGTCCGCTTTCTGGAAGCGACTGGTGAAAAAGGCCGCTTAAGATGGGACTATTTTGACGGCAAATTGAAACTAATTCCTCTTGATGGAAAAGTCCGAGAGTTCCAGCAACCAGCGAATTTCAACCGCAACGACATGTTCTTGGAAGAAACGAGACACTTTCTAAATCTTATCGCGAGCAAAAACAAACCGACAAATGGCATCAGGGAAAATTTGCCCGTCATGGAAATTATCGTAGCAATGAAAAGGTCGCTAGCTTCAGGTAAAAAAATAAATCTATAAAAAACTAAATGTTTAAAATTGGCATAATACAAGGTCGCCTAACGCCGAGACGCGAACGACCAATCCAATTTTTCCCTTTTGAAAACTGGGAAAACGAATTTCCCTCGGCCAAAGCAGTCGGGCTTGATGAAATTGAATTTATTTTTGATAAAGAACATTATGAGAAAAATCCCCTTTGGTCCAAAGCTGGCTTAAAGAAAATAAACCGGCTCCAGAAAAAGTATGGTGTGGCAGTTCGCCATATCTTAGCCGATTACTTTATGCGTGTTCCTTTTTTTCGCGTAACAGCCAAAGTTAAAAAACAAAACTTGCTCGTCCTAAAGCGTTTGCTGAAAGCGGCGGCGGCAATTGGCGCAAAAAACATAGAAATCCCTTTGGTGGATAATTCCTCAATAAAAACCGATGGCGAAGAAAAAGAACTAATCGACGCCTTAAGTCAAGTTAGGCCACTGGCAAAAAGCTTGGGCATCACTATTGGATTAGAAACCGATTTGCCGCCCAAAAGATTTCTGTCGTTGCTTAAAAGATTTAATAGCAAAACCATAAAAGCCAATTATGATAGCGGTAATAGCGCTGCCTTGGGTTATAATGTGGTAGAAGAATTAAACACTTTGTCGCCATACATCGCCAACATCCATATTAAAGACCGGCTGCTTCATGGCACGACAGTTCCTCTCGGCGCTGGAAATGTTAACTTTGAAAAATTCTTCAGAACACTGAAGAAAAATAAATACCAGGGAAGTATAATTCTTCAAGTTGCCCGCGGCGAGGATGGCAAAGAAAAAGAAACCTTAAAAAGTTATATAAATTTTATTAAAAACTTGATAAAAAAATAGATCAATGAATAAAACAATAGCTAAAACCCTGGGGACATTCAATTTAAAAAACGCCGTCGCGGTCATCACCGGCGCCGCCGGCTTGCTGGGCAAGCGCCACACCGAAGCGATTCTGGAAGGCGGTGGTCGCGCGATTTTGACTGATATAGATGAAAAAAGATTAAAGGCAACCGTTTTACCGTTGAACAAACTTTATCCGAAAAAAGTTTTCAGTTATCGGCTTGACATTACCGATGAAAAGCAAATTGCCTCGGTGGTAAAAAAAATCACCGCCGAAGTGGGACAAATTGGCATCCTCATCAACAACGCCGCCAATAACCCGAAAGTGGAAGATGGGATGAAAAACTTTTCCCGTTTGGAAAACTTTCCTCTCGAGCACTGGAACAACGATATCGCCGTCGGTTTGACCGGCGCTTTCTTAATGAGCAAGCACATCGGCGCGTTGATGGCTAAAAACGGCAAGGGTGTTATTTTAAACATCGCCTCGGACCTTGGCATCGTGGCGCCCAATCAGGAATTGTATAAAAAGCCGGGTTTAAAAGATGCCGTTCAGCCGGTCAAGCCGGTAACTTATTCGGCGGTCAAGCACGGACTAATTGGTCTTTCCAAATACCTCGCCACTTATTGGGCCGATAAAGGCGTGCGTTCAAACGCCGTGGCTTTCGGCGGCGTCTACAACAATCAGCCAGACGAATTCGTGGCAAAATTAGCTAAACAAATTCCCCTCGGCCGAATGGCTAAGCCCGACGAATACAAAGGGGTGGTGCTTTTTATGTGTTCAGACGCTTCTTCTTTTATGACCGGTAGCACCGTTATAGTTGATGGCGGCCGAACCTGCTGGTAAACCAACAAAAAACACCGCGGTTTGAGACCAAAGAATCAAATCAAAAATCTCGCGCATCGCGTGGTCGCCGCCTTTACGAGTGGTCGTATAAAGCGCGACTTTTTTGCAATCATTGTGAGCATCGGCAACCGTTATCGGCAAGCCGACAAACTTTAAACATTTCACATCATTGATGTCATCGCCGACAAAAGCGGTCTCTTCCGGCCGAACACCTTTCTTCTCAAGAAGCTGCTTGAGCAGCGGCAATTTATCATCCACTCCCTGGAAACATTCCACCTTCATCTTCTCGCAACGCGCCATAACTACCGGGTTTCCCTCTTTTGAGATAACCACGATATCAACGCCTAATGCTTTTATCTCCTTTATCCGAAGCGTGTCCTTCCGGCTACAAAGCACCGTTTCCTCTCCGGTTTGAGAAAAATAAACCTTACCATCCGTCCACACGCCGTCAAAATCGGTGACCATCAGTTTGAGATTTTTGATTTTTGTTTTCAAGTTGTTATTCATAAAGTTTGTTTTTTAGGAATTTATGAAAGTAATCTTTTTCTTCAAGAACAATAAAATTTCGGTTCGAAATTTTCTGGCGAAAATTTTATCCTCCGCGCCAAACCGGAAAAAATTCCGCCATTCCAATGTAAAGCCTGGTGGCACGCGACGCAGAAAAATGTAAGCCGTGCAAAACAAAGTAAAAGCGAAAATAAGGTGACTAGCCGTCATTCCCCACAAACCAAAAAACATCACCAAGAAAAACATCGGGATGGCGGTAATGGCTTTGAAAACTTTCTGAAAAAATAAATCTCTCTGCCGCCGCAAGGCAACGAGAAAAATTGAGGTGGTGGAACTAAGGGCATTGATTGGCAGATACAGAAGCAAAACGAAAAAATACGGCAGTGACGGAATATATTTGGGAAAGAATAAGTAAACTGCAGCCGGCCCGGCTACCGCCGCGCCGATAGCCATAACAATAGCTAGCAGAAAAAGATATTTTGCCGCGTAATTGTAAATTTTTTGCATTTGCGCTGGTTCATTAACTTTCAACGGCATCAAAGTGCCGAGAGTTTTGGTTGGATAAAAGCCGACGATGGTAATAGCCATAGTTTGAGCGATTGAAAATATCGCCACCGCCTCGGTATTGACGAAGGTCTTAATAATCCACGGTTGCAAAGAGGCGGTGAGCTTGGCGGTAAATTGCTGAAAAATTTCCCATTTACCGTGATTCTTAAAAACCCAAAAAATAATATTTTCTTTAAACATGGGCAAACCCCGCCATTTGCCGTAAGACCGCAAGATTGGCCGGATAAGAATAAAAGTGGAAACAATGGAACCGAACATCATAGAGTAAATAACTTCACGAACGCCGAGTCGGTGGGTCAAAAAGAAAAAAGCCAAAATGCCAAGCTGAGCAAATTTGTAAAGAGTCGCCCGCGAAGCAACCAAACCAAACTGCAGACGGTAACTCAAAATTGATTTGAATATTGAATAAGCGAGTTCTAAAAGCAACAATCCGGCTAGCAATCGGACAAAAGCCACAGCGTCGGAGGCATACCAACGAGCCAGCACTTCGGGAGTAAAAAAGAGAAAAGTCGCAGCCAACAAACTGGCAACAATTCTTATCCAGTTGTATTCAAAAAATAGTTTCTTGGCTTTATCTTCCCTGCCTTCGCCTATAAAGCGCAAGATGTCATTGCTAACCACCCCGCCTCCGAGCGCTAAAAAGTTGGAAAAAATCGCGTAGACGGAAAGCAACAACTGGAATACACCGTATTGATAGAGCGACAGCGCGGTAATGATGAAAAAAGTGTTGACCAAACCGATGACTTTGGAAACCGAATCCCAAAAACCGAAACTGGCTTCGCCGCCAATGAACTTTTTCAAGAATGAATGATTTTGTTTAGGCATTGGTTTTTTCCAAAATAAAATCGGTGATTCTATTGGCGGCGCCGCCGTCAATTTTATAACACATTTTATTAACTAAAACTTTCCGCCTGTCAGCATCAATGGCTGGATTCTTGATATAACTAATTAGGGTCTCCAAAAGGTCAGGAAAACTGCGGACTACTTTTACACTGCCCGTTTCCAAAACATTTCGGAAATGAGACATATCTTCCAACCGAACAATTGATTGGTGATACTGTCGTTTTTTGTAACCGTCAAAACCGATGGTAATGGTCGGCTTATCAAAAATCGCCGATTCAATCGCCGTAGTGGAAAAAATTGAAATTATCACATCGGCATACGCCAGCATACTCATAAAATTTTTCTTGCTTTCCAAAGAATCGCTTCTTCTCTGCCAATTAAAAACGATGTTCGGGTCATTTTCCAAAGATTTGTATTTTTCCCGCTCCCGTTCTATATCCCGAGCAATAGCGTAAGGACGAATAAGAAGTTTGGTCTTTGGACCGAATTTCCCTTCGCTAATCCACTTGGAAATTTCCTTGATAATATCCGGCTCATCCAAAGAATAAGCGGCGCCGGAAATGAACAGGATTGTTTTATCAATCCCTTCAAGACCGAAAGCCTTTTTGAACTGAACTTTTGGCACCAAATACTTATCGGGCTGAGCATACATATCAAATTGCGGAAAACCAACAATTGAAATTTGCTCCGGAGAATAGGCGTGCCAATTGAGCGCCTCGCGACGCATCGGCTCGTTCTGAACCAAAAGCCAATCGGCGTGAATGGGAATAAAATATTTATTAAGATGGTCCCAATTCATTACCATACCAATCGTTTTTACCCCCCACCGCTTCGCCTCCGAAACCAATTCAACATCCGGGAAAAAAGCAATCGCCGGCGTCATCACTAAATCCGGCTGATACCGAGCAAAAAGTTGTTGATAGGGGCGCTCACGAAAAATTATTTTAAAGAGCCAGGGCGTCAACCGCCGCTTCACAAAAAGCGACTGACCGAAAGTATTAGCAATTAAGGATTTGAAAAACCACATATGCCGATTGCCTCCAGCCGGCGGAATGTCGGCGCGGGCGCCGAAAGTCGCCAGCACTTTGGTACTGCCGGTAAAAATCAGAAAAGCGTAGAAAAAATGAAAAAGCTTTTGGATAAAACCTCTCGGCGGAAATGACTTTATCGCTTCAACGATTACCGTCTGGCCATTGGCATAGGGCGCCAGCCGCGGTAAAAGCTTCTCCCCCGTGAGCAATACCAAACGAATGTCTTGGCCTTTGCGCCGAATCAGCTGGTCAATCACGCCGTCCGGGACCGTGAAGTTATCCATTGCCAGAATGGAAAATAAGTTTATAAAAATTGTTTTCATTTATTTTTCTGACAATATAGCACACTTTAACCGCTTGATAAATTTTGAACTCCCGTTAGAATGGACATTATGAAAATCGCAATGATTTTTCGGAAACTCAATGTCCAAGGCGGCACTCAGCGCCAGGGTCTTTCGCTGGCCAATGAACTGCGCCGGCGTGGCCACGAAATCGTAATTTACACGCTCCACTATTCGCCAGAGAATTGCTACCCTCACTTGCTCAAAAATTTTCGGGTGGAAACCTTAAAAAGCAGAGAACGGGAGCAAAACAAAAAAGCGGCCTATTATCAAACCTTTGAAAAAACCGGCCTACCGGAAATTATCAACGAAAATCGACAAGCAAAAAAACTGGCGATGATAATGGACGACGATTTTGATGTTTTAAATCCCCACGACCAAGTCGCTTACAAAGTTGCCGTTTATTACAAAAAATCCAAAAAAAATATTCCTTCGGTTTGGAATATGAATGACCTGCCGCTGAAGCGTTGGGGTTTTGCTCGCGCCCATGGCTGTGATGATAATTTTCACCAACCTTGGTATAAACACATCGCTTACTGGATTTTTGATTTTTATGACAAACACGCTTTTATAAAAAAACAAGACGCTATCGTCGTGGTAGACCATTTCAATAAAGAATTGGTAAAAAAATATATCAACTTAAACGCTTTCACCGTCCGTAGCGGACCGGATTTTGAATATTTCACCTTCAAAGAAAAAACGCCGCCGAAAAATTCCATCAAAATTCTCTCTAGCGGCATCTTAATGCCCCACCGGCGGTTTGAAGATACCATCAACGCTCTACCGATTTTGAATGCCAAAGGCTTTAAACCGACTCTAACTATCGTCGGCGACACTGATAATGATAAAAAATATTACGCTCGGCTGCGCGATTTGGTCTCAAAATTAAAATTGGAAAACCAAGTTAATTTCCGGGGCAAAGTTACCGACGAAGAATTGATTCGTGCTTACCAAGAACACGATGTTTACATTTTCCAGCATCACCTCCAAAGCGATGGCCTGTCGCCTTTTGAAGCGGTGGCTTGCGGTTTGCCGATTATCGTTTCCAAAACCGCCGGTTGCCACGAAGTGCTGGCTGATAAAGAAAATGCTTTGTTTATTGAGCCAAAAAATCCCGCCGATATCGCCGAAAAAATTTCTCTACTGCTGACCGACAGCGTTCTTTATTCAAAAATCGCCAAAAATGGCAACGCCTTCGTTCGCCAAAATTTCTCCTGGCAAAAATACGCCGATGGAATTTTAGAGATAACGAAAAAATGTTTAATTGGACATTAGTAATTAGAAATTAGTAATTTTCTTTTAGGTATTCCTGAAGCATGTCCCGCCAATACAAGAGTTTCGGCAATTTAGTATTTTTCAAAACATTGGACGGCGAACGCGGCACTTTAAAAAAACCCGCGCGCGACACCTCTTTTAATGTCGCTTTAACTTTTTCCGGACCCAAAAATTTGGAAATTTCTTCAATGACTTGAGGGGTGGTGGCTTCGCCTGGTAAAACTTCGGCCACGCTGTGATAAATTCCACTCGGTTTTTTTTCCAAAAGTAAAAATAATTGAGCCACGAAATACTTCGTCCAAGTCGGCGAGCGCCACTGAGCGGCAATCACTGATAATTCTTTTGGCTGCTGCAAGTCCGCCAAAAAATTTTCCACAAAAGTTTTCCGGCCTTGGCCATAAAGCCACGCCGCCCGCAAAATGTAGGAGCGCGGCAAAATCTCCGGATTTTGCCGCGCAAATTCTGTGACAATTTTTTCCGCTTCGGCTTTTGACTTCTGATAATTCACCACCGGCTTCGGTTCATCATTTTCAATATAACCATCGATTTTATATTCACCTTCATTTATCCTGCCAAAAACTTCGGACGAACTTATTTGCACAAAAGCTGTTGGTTTGCCTATTTCTTTGAGCGCCTGAAGCAAATTAGAAACCCCGTCGCGATTGACTCCAAAACATAATTTCGGGTCTTCCTCACACTTATCCATATTTATCATCGCGGCGCAATTCATCACCGTGTCCGGCTGTTCTTTCAAAAGCGCTTTTTTAATACTTGCCAAATTCGTCACATCTAATTCCAAATGGTCAGCTCCAACAATCTCAAAACCGCTTCGCTTAACCGCGATAATTTCCTTGCCAAGCAACCCATTAGCGCCAGTCACCAGAATTTTCATCCTTCTATCATCGCTTAAAATTAAAATATTGACATCCTTGACACAAAAACAACGATATGCTATGCTCTTAGCGAATAGTATCGGAACCAGTGGCTCTGTTCAGCCACAAAAAACGGTTCCGCAACAACAAAAAAATCCAGAAATGGAGGGTCAGTGAATACCAAAGTAGTGGTGGCGATAGTTACCTTTTATCCAAAACCAGAGGGCATCAGGTTCAACCTGGCCTGCCAGACCATTAAGAACGCTTTAACCGCCGGCCACAGGGTTGTGGTCGTGGACGGCTCGCCTGCGGATGTAGGCGAACACTTCAAAAACCTCGGGGCATTGGTCTTTTCCCAACATCACAAAGGGCTCGGGTCGGCAAAGCGGCAATCCGCTTTCCACGCCCAAGAAATGGTAATGGCGGAAGACCGCAGCATCATCCTCATGGATGAAGCGGAAAAAGACCTGAGTGTGGTCATTCCGGAACTCATCGCCCCGATTATGAGCGGAGAAGCGGGCGTGTGCGTTCTCGGCCGAACCGAAGAAGCGTGGAAAAGCTGGCCGGAATTCCAGCAAAAATCCGAACAGGCGGCAAACGCCGTCTTTGCGAAGGTGACGGGAAAAGAGTTGGACATCATGATGGGTCCAGTCGCCTTTTCCTGGGGCTTCGTACACTTCTTCGTCTCCAATGACCCCAAAGCCGCCGGTGTGGACGACAATTACATTCAACACTACGGCACGCTTTCCGCCATCAAAAACGGCGTGCCGGTGGTTGGAGTTAAAACCGACTGGCGCTATCCGGAAGTACAGCGTGCCGAAGAGAGCACCGTCCTAGTCGGCGCAATGCTCGAGAAACGGCAAGCGCAGTTAGACAAGTTGACTCACGCTTACCCAATCCTCTGGCGACTCGGAAGATAAGTAAACGGACGAACAATCACGAAGGCAACCCCCGCGGGTTGCCTTTTTTGTTGGTTGGTTTATTATGAATACTCGTAAAAAAATCAAAATCATGAAAACCCTTTCGGTTATTATTCCGGTCTTCAACGAAAAAGCGACCATTCTTA
>ERZ1292632.1986-Hain-H43-01um-R2-1986-length-18174-cov-6_pt1 | contig 16843 bp, 22 predicted proteins | sample MGYA00564407_ERZ1292632 | MGnify/ENA primary metagenome ERZ1292632 (study PRJEB36523, sample SAMEA6512637) | groundwater metagenome | collected 2019-01-08 | study: AquaDiva: Metagenomics assemblies of 32 groundwater samples | reverse complement strand
GGCGCTTGGTATCCTTAGCCTCAGGGTCAAAGGGTAGCGATCTCACATTTAAGGAGATCAATCCCAGTAAGGATAAAAAGCATCGCTACATGACGTATCTGGGGGTAAAGCCGGGATTCAATTACTATCTCTGGCATCCTTACGACATCAAGACTCTCAAGTGGGATGAGAGTATCACGGAGATAGATGAGGATACGGTCGGCAATATCTCCTATGAGGAGAGCCCCTACGAGGCCCCTACGAAAATTTTGTGGATAGAGCATGACCGGTACCCGATGGTACAGGCCAAGAACCTGACGGGTAAAACAGCCAACCCGGAAGTTATCTTCATTGCCATGCTCTATGTTGTCCAGGAGCATGAGGATATTGATTCAGATACCCTGGCCAAACTCAGAGCCGGCGCCATCGAAAGCATGCCAATATGGTTCGGGGGTGAACTGTGACGAATGAAAACGAGCGACTGGTCCAACGTCAGGTATCCACCCGCCGCTTCCTGGACCGGCAAAGAAACCCCCCGGAGTACGTTGACGAGGAGCTGCCTACCACCACAGTGCAACTCGGGGGTGCAAGTAATGTCGGCAGGGCCCGGGCGCCGCGTGGAACGGCGGTCGGCTCTCTACGCCTAACCGGGTCCTATCAGCCTTTGGCTCCGGGAACATACTCATTACGAGTTACGCGTCTGAGTGTATTCGCCGGCAGCCGTGAGGTGACCTGGTACTTAAGGCATTCTAGGACAGGGACTGCTGATATAATCTATTTCCCGGCCCCTGGGCAGGAAACACGCCTGGGTGGGCCCAAGAATCCTGTATACGCCTTCGGGCCCGGTACTTTGACCTACGGCTTCCTCGAAGCCGGTTCAGCCTATTGGATGGGCGCTCACATGGAAGGGGTCGCCGGATGACGCAGTCGCATAGGCGGCAGTCCGTTAACGACTCCCAGCTCGCCACTAAAGGTGTAGGGTTGGAGAGGACGTTTTTCAACATCCAGTCAGGTACCCACGCCATGGCCGGCTATGCGGGCACGATTTCATTTCATCGAAAGTTCTCCGGTACACCAATCATAAACACCACTGTAGTAGCAGGGTCGCCGGGCAGAAACAGTGGGGGCGTTAGAGTCATTTCAAGGTATTCAGGAAGCTTTACCTACTATGGTTCCCAGCGCCGTGGCACCTTCAACTGGCTGGCCTTCGGCTCGGCAGCTTAACTTAGATATAAATTTAGCTTATGGCCTGGCAGGGTTATCCAATCTGACCAGGCCTTACTTTTTGCCTCTTGACACCCGTAAAAACAGTGGTATGCTCAAAAACGGATAATATTTGGTTGAGGTTTGGTTGATATGTTGAGAACAACTCAAAAGACCCTCCAGCTCCAGTTCTGCCGGCAACCATCAATGTTCGGTTCCCGCTCCGGGCAAAAGAGGCTGATATTCACCGTGCCCCCGGAGGTCGCCCGGCTCATCAATCCTAACCAGGTCTTCCAGATCACCCTCAGGCCGATGGGGAGCGTGCATGCTTGAGCACTCCTAAAATCCTATACAATGCCAAGGATAGTCCTCATTTAAATAGCGGCTACGGAATCATGACTCGTTATCTCACCCCACTGCTGGCAAAACGGTATGGCGCCAAGAACGTGAATATCATGGCCCCGGTATATCAAAAAGACCACATCTTGAAATACCGGGGCATGAATGTGCTGCCGGGGACGGGCTTTGACTTTGGCGAGAACATAATCCTGGAACACTACAACGCCACCGGGTCCAATATCCTTCTTCAGGTTGGCGACGCCACGCCCCTGGGGGCGCTCCCCGATTTAGCGGCTAAAAACCAGGTGCTTTGGGTCCAATGGATGCCAGTTGATTTTTTGGGGACCCCCAAAAATATAGTTAACCGCATACAGTTTGCCTACAAAATAATACCCTTCACCAAACAGGGGGAGGCGATGCTCAGGCAGGCTGGCTTTGGGAATGTGGACAAGGCTATATGGCTGGGGTTGAACACCAAGCTGTGGAGACCGCAGGAAAGAAAAGACCTGCCTAAGGTTATGCAGAGCTTAAATTTCAGGGAAGATACCTTCAATCTATTAATCGTTGGCGCCAATCAGGAGCGCAAACGTCTCCGCCAGCAACTAGAAGGCATAGCACTTTTCAGGGCAGCGGTGAAACAGGCAAATCCACGCCTGTATATCCATACAACTATCAGCGCCGGGGAGCGGGATATTGCCGCCGATCTTGACGAGCTGGGTTTAGCCGATATCACCACTTACCCCACCCAATACAGCATGGTCACCGGCGGATTCGGTGAGGATAAGATGGTTGCCATTTTTAACTGTGCGGATGTTTGTCTTAATGTGTGCATGGAAGGCTTTGGCTACTCTATGCTCCAGGCCCAATCTGTTGGCGTTCCTGTAATCTACCTCACTGCCGGCGCTGGCCCGGAGATAGTAGTTAATGGTGCAGGCGTATCTCCCCTAAATGCCGAGACATTGCGCAACCAGATGGCCTCAGCTATACCGGACGTGCAGCAGATAGCGGAAGCTCTGGAGGTAATGTGGCGCAAGCGCATGGACGCCGGCAAGCCTTTACGATCGGAAAAGGCCATTCAGTTCGTGCAGGACAACTTCGCCTGGGAGAGTATCGCGGGCCAATGGTTCGACACTATCGATCGCATAATGGTTGACCAGGAGCGCTACTGCTACCAGGTGCCGCCGTCCAGCGATGATCTGGAACTGAGAGCCAGGACAATAGTGGAGGTAAATTGAAGGCCGAAGAAGCATTCGAGCTGCTAAAGAGTGAAGGTAGGGAGAGGCTAACTGCCGTAGAGATAGAAAGGTTGGGAAAAGAGGAATGTAGAAAAGCTATATTGAAAGTCATCTTTTACCAGGACCTTGATTTTGTAAGTATAGCTGGCGGCGCTGAGCTTACGGACAGGGCACATTTCATCGCTGGTATTCGCAGGGGCCACGACATAACCCTGGTTACCCCGAGTACTCCCGACCCCGATATCGCCTTCGCCCCTGCCGACCTGGTCATAGTCTCCAACGCCAGCATGTTCCAACCTGCGGTGTTCCAGAGGCTCCAGGAGCTGGGACGCCACTATGTGATGTTCCTGCACGATTATTGGTTCCGGTGTCAATACAGACTTTTCTACCCCATGGTCCCCCGCTGTATGCAGTGTCATTACAGAGAGCAGTGGCTGCCGGCGCTACTGGGCGCCCGGTTCATCATCTGGTTATCGCCGTTGCACCGGGAGAGCTGGCTAAAGATGACGCCGGAGCTGACCGATAAGCCATACGCCCTGGTGCCATCCCCGGTGAGCTCAAAGGAGTTCTTTGATATGGGGTTGCCCCGGAAAGGGGTAATAGCCGTAAATTCTATGCTGGCCTTCAAGGGTAGGAAGAATATCATCAGATGGATAGAGGAGCATCCGGACCAGCAGGTGACTCTGGTAGGCGCGGATGATAACCCCGGAGATCTCCTGCCACCCAATGCCCATAGAGTGGCAAGAGTGCCACAGCACGAGCTTAACGATGTATACAACCGGCATGAGGCATTCCTGCACCTGCCAAATTCACCGATGCCCTTCGATAGGACCTGTGCCGAGGCCTATTTAGCCGGATGCCATGTGATAGGAAACGAGTTGGTAGGCGCACTGAGCTGGCCGTTCTTCAAAGAGGGTCGTGAGGCAGTGGCCGAGGCGCTGGCCGACGCCCCCAATCAGTTCTGGAAAGTAGTGGAGGGATGCCTATGAAAATAGCGATTTGGGGGGCAGGAGTCGTCGGCCAGGCCACCGGCGAAGGGTTTGCCCGCCTGGGCCATGAGGTTTACACCCTCGATAAAGACCCGAAGCGTTGCAAGTTCCCCTGGTCACTCTGGCCAGACAGGGATACTAATAGGCATCTGGACTTCGTATTTTTCTGCGTGCCTGAAACGGCTATTAAGGAAGCTCTTTATCAATGTAACCTGAAACGGGGGATATGGGTGATAAGGTCGAGTACTACACCGGGGACTATTGAGTCCCTTTCTAAATCTATTAACAGGCCGCTGTTGCATAACCCTGAGTTCCTTAGAGCTGCTACGGCCCTCCAGGACTTTCTTACGCCGAACTATATCCTTATAGGCGCTCAACGTGCTGGGGACGCGGTACCACTACAGCGCCTGTACGAGCCTTTTGGCGTCCCTATGATTACGACTAATATCAAAGTCACCGAGATGGTAAAGCTGGCAACGAACTCATATCTGGCGACTGTAATTGCCTATTGGAACGACATTTCTGAGCTGTGTAAAAAGCTAGGAATCTCGTCTCATGAAGTGGGTATAATAGCCAGCCATGACCCTCGTCTAGTAAGCTACGCCTCACACATGCACAATAGATACGGGGGAACGTGTTTACCCAAGGACATAGTTCAGTTGCTAACTTTAGCTGAGACGCTAAACGTGGATGTACCCGTGCTGGAGGGGGTTAATTTCTGGTCGGAGTGGTCTAAAGAGGAGGCAAAAACTTGAGCAAGATTCTTATCACAGGCTCTACCGGGTTTATCGGTACACGCCTGACCGAACTTCTTCGGCAACGTGGCCACGATGTCTGGGAATGTGTTCGATATGTGAGCGGTGGCAGATTTTCCTATTACGACAGGCCTCAGACGCTCTTCGCCGACCTCAAGGACACAGAGATGCTCAGAAAGGTTGTGGCTAAAGCCAAGCCTGAAGTTCTTATCAACCTGGGTGCAGAGTCGGCAGTTTCATTTTCCTTCGACCACCCAATAGACGTTATAGAGACAAACTGCCTGGGAACCGTGGCTCTGGTTGAGGCAGCTATGGAGAACGGAGTCAAACATTTCATTCAAGCCTCCACTTCGGAGGTTTATGGCCGCGCCACCACGTATCCCTTGACCGAGGATATGCCTCTCGGCGCCACCAGTCCCTACGCCGTCGCTAAGATCGCCGCCGAGGAGTACGTCCGCATGGCGATGCACATCAACCGCTTCCCAGCGACAGTACTTCGACCTTTTAACAGCATCTTGGAAGGCGAGCCCGTTCTAATTCTCAATGGAGACAAACTCCATTCACTGCCAGTGCAAGAGGCAGAGCGAGCGGTTGGTCTTCCGTGTTTTGTGAATATGGAGGCAACTTCCGCCAAACCCGATGCATTTTTGAAACATCCATATATAGGTGACGCCTTCACCTTGGAGACTGCCTTAGGTAAGCGCGTCCGTGTAACAGGTGACCACAGTGCGTTCATTTGGGAAGGCAAACCAGTCGCTAAAGAGGCCAGGCTACTCCGTAAAGGTGAGTATATCGTAGCCCCGGGCTACCTCAACATTCCAACTAGGGACCGGAAAAGGATAAGTTTGGTAAATGTCTTACGTGATACAGGAGAAAACCTACGTGATTATCTGACGCCGATGACGAAAAAACACACTAAGTATGGGTGGAGGAATAATGTTTCAAAATACAGTAGCTGCGTAAACTACCGTGAGAAAAAAGTTCTCCCGCTGGACTTGGCTATTAAATGGCACGACCACTATAGTAGTATCAGACCCAGCGGGGGGCACGTTTGGTACCCAGTCAGAATAGAATTGAGTAACGACGTTCTATGGCTATTGGGCTTCCTAACGGCTGAGGGTTGTATTCACCAATACGCCTCCGATTATGTAGTTAGTTGGACTTCAAACGACGTCTTTGTTCGCCGCGCCGTCAAGATTATTCGCGACTTAGGCATGGCCTGTAGCTATTATCCCCCATCTGCTGGCAAACCTCCATTAGGAACGGCTTCTAACAAAATCCTTTACCTTATCCTTCAATATGTTGGGGTGAACAGTAATGGAATTTCTCCTTGGATTTTAAGCCTGCCACAAAAACGACTTAAACACTTCCTTTCTGGCTATTGGGATGGAGATTGCAGGAAATATGAAGAGGGCTTTTGTGCTACCACCAAGAGCCCACAGCTAGCAAGAGACCTCAGTGTAGCCTTATTGAGATTTGGTCTTGTCTCTAGTACAAGACAATATCTTTCATGGATACCAAAGAAGGATAGAAATAAAAAATACCCCTTCTATAGGGTCAATGCGTATGGTATTGATGGAGACCCTCGCCACTGGAAAGACAGGGTCGTACAAAGGACTAACCGCAATAGAGATACCGTCCGTCAAGGCGATTTTGTCTTGCTCAAACTTAAATCCATAACTCCTTATCAGTATGCTGGCATGGTCTACGATTTCAGCGTTCCGGGAGCCCAGAATTTCATAGCTGGCGACCTGCTCTATTGCCATAACACCTATGGCCGTGCCCTGGTCCGCAACCCCCACTTCGTCGTCGAACGCGCCATAACCCAAGCCCTGCAGGAAGGGAAGATTCAACTGCATGACCCAGAGCCATGGAGAGATTTCATGTTTAGAACAGATCACTGTAGCGCTTACATAGCTGTAATTGAGAACTGGCCTGCCTCTGTCGGCCAGGTCTTCAATATCTGCACCGGCGGGGCCTGGCAGATAAAAGAGATGGCGGAAACCGTAGCCAAAATCGTATATTCCCAAACCGGACGCAAGGTCGAGGTTGAATTCTCGCGACAGCCTGACCGGCCTTTGGACATACTACGTCTTCAGGGTAGCAACGAGAAAATTTGCAAGGCCCTGGGATGGAAGCCTCACTACAGCCTTCAGGAAGGTCTGGAACAGGCTATTTTCGAGTGGCGTCAGGTATTAAACAAGTAGTCAAGGGGGTTTTATGTATGAAATTGAAGTTTTAATCCCCGAAGTAGCCTTTAAAGACAGCAGGGGTACCATTAAAAATCTACTCCAGCAGACAGCTAAAAATATCGCTATCATCTGGAGTGCTGATCAGGCCGTGCGGGGGAACCACGTACACCAGAAAGGTGGCCACTGGGAATATGTGATATCAGGTGTAATTACTATCCACCGGGTGGTGGACGGCAAGCCCATTTCGCGCTCTATTTCATCCGGAGACATGGTTTATACGCCACCGGGTGTCCCCCACGCCCTAAGCTCGGAAGGGTTATCTGCTATCCTGCATATCCTCGAGGTACCGCTGGAGGAGCACGACAAGGATACCGAGAAGGTAAAAGTGATATGAGGGTAGCCCTGATTGGCGCGGGGTACTGGGGTTCAAAGCTGGCGAAGAAGCTGCACCAGCTTGGGGTGCTGGTATCAGTATTTGACATGAACATAAAGGCCACCCGCCAAGCATCTGAGGACTTTGGCTTGCGACTCCTACATAAAGATGACCAGGTCAACCTGTTCGGACTCCGGGGGGAGGACGATGTAGACGGGATTGTCATCGCAACGCCCCCGGATTTGCATTATTTTTTAGCTAAATGTGCGTTTACTATAGACAAGAATGTCCTTGTAGAGAAGCCTCTCTGCACCTCTGTTTGGCAAGCAAGAGAACTGCTCGTTATAGCAGAGAACGCCAAACTGTCTCTCCGTGTCGACCATACCCACCTTTATGCTCCGGGTCTGCGGGCTATGCTGGATGCTATAAAGGAATACAGAATTGATAAGCTCTCAGCCACGTTTCTTAATGAGGCAGGCGCTCCCGGCGGCACGCGTAGTTTGGAGTACGCCGCTCTTCCCCATGCAGTCAGTATTGCCTGCGCCGCGGCCCCGCCTGGCTCAGAGGTGAGTGTTATTGAGGTCCTCGGCCACCGCGAGGCTATCAAGGCCAAGCTTCTGCTGGGAAACATGCTAGTGGTGCTCAATACCGAAGACTATGCCGGCGTCCACGTTCGCCAGGTCGTAGCCGAGACTAATAGCGGCATCTATACATTTGACGGGGATAAGCCCTTCGGGTTCACTCATGAAGGCTGCGTGTCTATTGTCGGCCGCGAAGATATGAGCATCGACCCCCTTTACCTGGTGTGCAAGTCCTTCATCGATAACCCAGGTTTCATCGACCCCAACCTGGAGCAGATTGTGGAGCTAACAGAGGCAATCGCCAAGCGCTGGCGCAAAACATGCAAATAGAACTGCGTGAGGTCAGTGAATCTGACCTGGAGCTCATCTTTGCCTGGCGCTCCAATCCGGAGGTAGTGAAGTACTTGCCCTCACGTCCTGAAACGTTTACCTGGGAGCACCACTGGGACTGGTGGAATGGACGGAAGAACCGGCTTGATTGGTTGATTCAGTTAGACGATGGGATGACTCGGCCCCGATATATCGGGGTGGCTCATATAGCAAATATGCAGGCTGTTCCCGAAGTTGGCCTCTATATAGGTGAGCAAGGACTGTGGGGAAGAGGCACAGGCTTCGCAGTATTAAATCTGCTTATAGAGAATGCCACGCTTTATAATTATCTCAGGCTTCTTGCCCATATACATAAGAAGAATAAGGTTTCGCTGCACATGTACGAGAAGGCCGGGTTCATAAGGGTTGGCGAAGGGAGAAACGGTCAATGGCTGTACGAAAAGCGACTAAGGTAAAGGTCCCCCTTTTGGACTTAAGGGCCCAGTACCTTACTATTAAAGACGAGATAGACACGGCAGTCGCCCATGTACACGAAAAGAGCAACTATGTCGCCGGCGCTGAGGTCGAAGCTTTTGAAGATGAATGGGCGAAGTACTGCAAGGGGGAATTCTGCGTGGCCCTCAGCTCCGGTACCGACGCCCTCTACCTGTCGTTGATGGCATGGAGACAACTACTTCCCGGAGACCCCGTGGGGTATACCGGTAAGTACTCCGCTGTTCTGCCGGCCTTCACCTTCCCGGGCGTTATTGAGCCGGTTTACAGGGCTGGCTTTGAGCCTGCCCTCCAGGACGTTGACCTGACCACAGCCTGCCTGCCTTCGCAGGACTTCGGCCAGTCAGTGGCCATGCCCACCGCCCTTTACGGCCTGCGCAACTTTTGGAAAGGAAGCCATATCATCGAGGACGATGCCCAGGCCCATGGGCTGCCGCTGAAAGCCTGGATAGCCTGCTACTCATTCTACCCCTCGAAAAACTTAGGCGCCTACGGCCAGGCCGGCGCCATTGTTACTAACGATTCGGACGTTGCCAACGTTGTCAGGACCATGCGAACATACGGCGAGAAAGAGCGTTTTGTCCATTATCCTCCCCCGACTGGTAATTACAGGATGGATGAGCTGCAAGCGGGGATTTTGCGCGTGAAGTTACCACACCTGAATATCTGGAACAAACACCGACGGATGATAGCCTTCCATTATATTCACCAGCTCTCAAGTCTACCGGGTTTAGTTACACCCATAGCCAGAGATGATACCTGGCACATCTTCGCTTTACGGGTACAGGATAAGCGTGGACGTGACGACCTGGCAAAATACCTCGACAGTAAGGGTATTCAGACGGCAGTGCGGTACCCTGTACCGCTGCACCTGCAACCCCATAGTATATATAAGGATTGGCTGGGGTTAAAGCCGATTTTCCCCAACGCTGAGACCTGGGCCAGAGAGAACCTCTCTCTGCCGCTATATCCGGAACTGCCTATGGAGTGGGTTGACCTGGTGTGTGAGGCTATTAAGGGGTGGGTGAAGTGAGGGTCTGCATTATAGGACACTCAAACGTGGCATTGCGCCAGCAACTATTTGGACGGGAGTTAGCACGTCAGGGCCACGAAGTCTTAATGGTCGCACCTGGCCAGTGGGGCGGGGAGATAACTACTGGGTATACTGATGGAATGTTTGGAACGTTCGAGCTTGTCACCCTTAGGCACATTGGCGACACCATATACAACTTCCGTCTCCTCGGCGCCCAGGAAGCCGTAACTGTCTTTAACCCTGAATGGCTTTACGTCCAGCAGGAGGCCCTCTCAGCCTTAGCCTGGGAAGCCGCCGAATGGCCGGGGAAGTGGAAGAAGGCTATCTTCATCTGGGAGAATCTGCGCCCGCCCACAATCCAGGAGAGGACGGTACTCAGGAAGTATGACCTGGTAGTCTGCGGCAACGATGACGCAGAGCGGCTGGCGAGGGAAGCGGTACCTGAACTCAGAACCGTGATTTTACCCCAGGTCGGCGTAGACGTGGAGCATTTTGCTGTCCGTGACGTGCCCAGGACTGAAAGGGCCGTCTTTATAGGCAGGGCTGAGGCGCCGGAGAAAGGCTATCACCTGGCCAAGGCAGCCTGGCCCGGGCTAGGCTGCGTCACCAGTACGCCCTTTATACGGATGCCCTGGGTGTACTCACAGTGTCAAATAGTTGTCTGCCCATCGATGGAGACAAATTGGTGGCGGGAGCAGGCCGGTCCGTATGTTTCCTGGGAAGCTAACTCTTGCCTGACGCCTGTTATCGTGGCTGCCTCCGGCTCTATCCCTTTCTGGCATACACAATACGCTGGTATTAATCCCGGTGTAATATTAATCAGCACGCGGGGCATGCGGCTACAGGCTGACTCTAAAGGGAAGATTGGCATGATTTGCGATGATGGGGTACCTGAGGCGGCAGCCCGGGCGTTCGGGAACCAACTAGCTGACCGAATCAATGAGTTACTGGGCGATGAGGCGCTGCGTCATAGGATGGGGCAGGATGGAAGGGATTGGGTGGTTAACAACCTGAGCAATCAGGTTATTGCGAAGAAGCTGACGGAGGCGCTGAGTGCCTAAAGATTTCTCGCTCCACAACATGGTCAAGGATCTCTTCTATATCGCTAATCCAACGTTTGTACACGAGTGGCTATTTAAGATTGCTCCACTGCGGCCAGGGTTAACTATGCTGGAGCCTGGCTGCGGGGCAGGCAAGTTTGGGCTTGCATACAGTATTAGGGGCGTTGCAGCTTACATGTTTGATATAGACGATGAAGTAGTGAGGTATGCCACCAGGCTTAAACTGGCGCTAGGAGTATTGCTGGCGAGGGAATTGGCAGCGACTATTTATATTGGAGATCTTTTCCAAGTTAGGACGGACACGGCGTTTAAATATGATCTCGTATTTGCCGAAGGAACGGCGCAACACTGGACCGACGAACGACGCCAGGGTTGTATCGATCGCATGGCCGCCTGGTGTAAGCCCGGAGGAATCGTAGCTATCGCCGGCAACAACGGCCTTCTACCGCATGAGCAGGAGGCCGACAACAGCTTCAGATTTACATACCAGGGTATGCCGCCTAAGAGGAAGTGCTTTTCGCCCACTGAACTTGAGGAGCGGATGGAGAAGGCCGGCCTGGTGGACGTTCGAATGGAGCCTTTAGGCGGTACTTGGGAGAATGCGCCGCTTATCGGGGGAGACGGGAGAAAAGTTGGAGTATAAAATAATCGCTAAGGAAGAGATACCACCGGAAGAACCCGTGGTTACCGAGAGGTCAATACTGGTTAACCTCTTGAAAACTCTCCCTTTAAATAAGGCCATCTACATCAAATGCACTTCAGACGCCGACTGGAAGAGAAAAAAGGTTATGGTAGCAGGAATATCTACAACATTACGCAAAAGGGAGAGATGCAAGCTGGTAACTCAGACAAAAGAGGAATCCCTTTCTCCCAAAAGACAGGAAGCCTTTAGTAGATCTGAACATAAAGGGACATTTCACAGAGGTTTTTATCTTTACGTCTGGAAGGAACAGCTTGATTAAGGTAAACCACTGTCAGTCTCCTGCGCCAACGTTTATGAAAGCAATCTTTTCGCCTGGTCCATCCTATTCCGACCATGAAGTCAGGAAGGTGGCCGGCTGGGTAAAAATCCTGGACCTATATAAAGAGGCGCTTGACGAGCTTGGGTACGACGTCTTTATCCCAAACGTGCCGCGTGAATTTATTGACCAAGCATCGACGGTGAGCAAAATACTGTCTTATGACGTTGTGGCTGCCAGCCAGATACCTGAGAATGGCAACTTTGACCTCTTTTTGGGGCCTCCAGGCTACTCCCTTGCTCAGATGATGAAGCTGAAGGGAAGCAAGCTCCTTATCTATGTATGGAATAACGCAGATTTTTATCGCGATAAGCAGCTAGCCGAGGAGTATGGAAAATTTGGCCTGCCCTACGACCTTTCTCCGACCTGGCGCTGGATAAACCGTACTGCAGTCAACCTGGCCGACCTCGTTATCGCCTGCTCGCCATGGGTAAAGAAAACATGGTCTGAAGTTGTGCCGGCAGAGAAAATAGTTTTAAATCCGTGGGGCGTAGACAGCGCCCGCTTCACGCCGGCTGCCAAAGAACCGGACGTGTTCCGTATACTCTTTGTCGGCGGCGATCCGGTGCGAAAAGGTCTGATATATCTACTAAAAGCGCTGGAAGGTGAAAGGGATTTGGCCCTTCGACCCTATGAATTGTGGATTGTCGGCTGTGCCCCCCTCAAGTACGCCCCTGCCCACTGGAAGCAGTTCGGTATGGTTCCGAACGAGCAAATGCCAGAGATTTATCGCCAATGCTCGGTGCTTGTTTGCCCAACGCTTGAGGATGGGATCGCCCTTTGCGTCCAGGAGGCCATGGTGTCCGGCGTCGTGCCGATCGGAACCCCCGAGGTAGCCGAGGTCTTCGAAGAGGGAGTCAGTGGGTTCACTGTCGGGTACCGGAGCCCGGAAGACATATTCCTAGCGTTGCTCCGACTACGGGAGAACAAGGACCTATGCCAGGGGATGCGTGAGGCGGCTATCGCCAAGGCCAGGGAGCAGGACTGGGAGAAGACGAAGGCCTCGCTTAAAGACCTTATCAGATACGAAATGATGTAGAAGGAGTGTTATGGATAAACTCAAACTACTCTGGCTGGCACCGCAGGTGGCTTTCAAAGGCAAGGGGATTATGACCGCTTGGGCCGATGAGTTAGGTAAACAGGGCTGGGACTTCACTTCTTACATTGAAGAGGCCGACTGTGTGGTTTTCGGATCTGACAGCCAATTGAAGCCGGAACTTATCGGTCAGCGCCCTTCTATCGTATATTTTTGGGGGTGGTTACCAGACAGGCTATTGCATCCAGCCTTTCGAGATTTCGCAGCCTCCCAGCTCAACATGATGTCCCAGTGTACCAGGATCCTCGTCCCCGGCCTGACTGTCCTTGAGCAACTGGCCTGTTTTGGTCTTCCCGGAAGGGTTTGTATGCCCGGGGTGGACGGAAGGTCGCTGGACATGGCTAAGCCCGGCCCACGTAAGCAGCAGGTGGTCTACATATCCAGGGACGGTCCGCACAAAAACCTGGGCATGCTTATCCAGGCCATGTCGTTGTTGCAACCCTCGCCGCCGCTAGTCGTCATGGGGCCCGGCAACAAAGAGAGCTTTGGGGCTGAGGCGAAGGCCTGCCGGGTACCGGTGGAGTTCCTGGAGCCTGACGACGCGGAGAAGGCGACTATTATTGCTCAAAGCTCGCTGCTGGTACACACTTCCGTGTATGAGGGCTTCGGCCTGCCCCCAGTCGAAGCTCTATACCTGGGAACCCCTGTAGCCGTCTTCAGCACCCCGCAAATGCGCTGGCTTTTGGAGGAGGATGTCGAGTACTTCAGTTCCGTCGAGGGCCTGGCCCAGATCATTTACAACTCCCTGACCAACCCCGGCCCGGCGCTGCAAAGGGCGCAGCACGGCCAACTCAGGGTCCGCAAGACGCTCACCCTGGAGAAGGCCTGTGAGCAGATGTGGGTAAATATTCATCAAAGCATCAAGGAAGAACTTGGTAGACAAATACACGAAGACCCGACTAACAGGGATGTAATAAAGAGGGCATATGAACTTGAGCACAAACGCAACTTCGCGTATGGACAAGCCGATGTCGCTGGATACAATGGCCCAATGCGCTTTGATGTAACCTGGACTCGCCACTGGCGTGCCCAACACTTCCTGGCAGAATTAAATAATGCAGGCGCGAAGCATGTACTGGATTGCGGCTGCGGCCCGATCTACCCCACAATTTTCGCCAGAGCAGGGTTTGAAGTTACTGGATTTGATGTGTCGGAGGAATGTCTCTCACAGGCCCAATCTATTGCTGAGAAGTGGGGAGTCGCTGATAAGGTAAAGACGAAGCAAGGATATGCCCAGGTATTGCCTTATGAGAATGGCACTTGGGATGCCGTAATCCTCGGGGAAGTACTCGAACACGTCCCAGACCCAGAAATTGTATTGGCAGAAGCCTTCCGTGTGGTGAAAGTGGGTGGTATAATAGTATGTACTGTACCATATCTAACGCATCATATGGACCCAATGCATATTGGGCCTGCCCAAGGTGGGTGGGATGAAGCGCATCTAGACGCACTTCTTTCGCCCTATAAGGGGCTGGTTGAACGATTGGAGAAAATTGCTGAAGCCAACACAGAGCCTAGTTGCTTCATCTTTACCATCAGGAAGCAAATGGAGCCAAGAAGACTTGGAGATGCTGAAAGAGTTATATTCGATAGAGAGTAAAAAGGCACTGATGGCACTGTTTCCGAATAGAACATGGAATGCCATCAGGAGCGCGGCCAAAGACATAGGTGTCCACAGGTTCAGGAGCAGCGGCATCCCAGTACTTCTGTCACAAGAAGACGCCCGCTTAGCAGCATGGGCTATTGCCTGTGAAGGAAGTATCCAGCTTCTATCGAATCGGGGAACGTTGATGCCACGATTATCTCTTTTCAATACAGCCCGTGAGCTTGTAGTCAAATTTCGAGAGATAGTGGGTTGCGGAGTCGTGTGGACACAAGTTGCAAAACCAAAGTTTAATCAGAGGGAGTGCTACGCTTGGTATTTGTATGGGATAATGCCATGTTTGTCATTTTCAGAGGCTATCCGCCCATTCCTTCCGATAAAGCAAGAACAGTGTGCTCTTCTCATTGAATATTGTCGGCATCGCCAAACATTCGGCTGGCATGGCGGAAAAAACGAAAAAGACTCTGCTATCCGCTGTCGCATGCTCGAACTGAACGCAAGAGGGAGAGGGAGAACAAAACAAAAGTGGAGAGATAAAAACGGCATCAGATATGAATTGGGAGAGCGATGAAAGACCGCCGCGTTCTGCTCTTCCTGGTAACCCTTGCCGCCTTTATGGTATGGATGGGAGCGCTCATATATCTATTCCTGGTGTTGAAGATAGCAGACCAGCTCGACAAGCTCCAGATTGCGGCTACCTTCCTTGGCGTAGGCGCTGTCAGCCAGTTCTTCATGCTGCTATTGAAGGACTCGTGGCAGTTTTTCTTTCGTAAATTTGGTCCGGCGCCGCCGCCGACTAAATAAAAAGGAGTTTCATATGGAAAATACTATTATTGAAGGCAGAATCGTACACTACGTCTTGCCAGACGGCCCCTCGAAGGGCCAGCACCGCCCGGCTATCATCGTCAAGGTGTGGAACCAGGATACCGGCGTCTGCAACCTCCAGGTCTTTCTCGACGGCACAAACGATTTGGCCACGCCTCAAGATTTGTGCTGGATTACAAGTGTAAAGCCTGACGAGGAGGGTAAGAACCCCGGGACATGGCACTGGATAGAAGGTTCAGGTTCGGTTGCACCGGTATCGCAGCGTGGCCGTAAAGCTCAGTGAAAATTCTTTTGGCCACACCTCTATACGCCAGCCACTGGGATGCGGGGCACTTCTGGCTGAAGGCCCTGAATGGCCTGGGGCACACCGTGCTAGTATGGGATTACCGCTTAAATCCGCTGCCGCGATGTTTCCAAACAGATTTCACACTTGTCATGAAGGGGGAGAGCATCGACCCAGAAATGTTACCCCACCCCCGCGTCTGTTATTGGCCTGACGCCCTGGAACGGACACCCGGAATAGAGAAGCTTCTGTCTCAGTACGACAAGGTCTTTACACCGGTCAGGCCCACGCCGGCCGATATGGAATGGCTGCCAAGCGGTGGCATGGAGTGGCTGCCAAGCGGTTGGGATGAAGACATCCACAGGTATACCGGAGCCGAGAAAGACATTCCGTCCGTCTACATCGGAACTTATAACTCTTGGCGTAAGGTCGAATTTCTCAGGGCAATAAGGCCAGACCGTTTGGTAGGTAATGGGTGGGACCTTGTATCTGATGACATCTATGCGGGCTCTGGTCAATCCTTCGGACTGCTCCCCCCCCAATACCTCCACGACTTCGTGGCGCTGGCCAGCCGGGCGCAGGTGCTTATAAATATCCATCAAGGGCCGGTCGGGTTGAACCGCAAAATTTTTGAGATGATAAGTTGCGGCCTGACCATCACTGACCGGGTGCCTGGTGTGGAAGAAATCTTTGGTCAGGACCTGGCCCAGCTCGTCAGCTACAGGACTCCGGAAGAAGGCCACAAGCTATTGAAAGCATGGCTCGGTCGGCCCCAGAAAGAGAGGGATGAAATATGGCAACTGGAGAAAAAGGCGATAGAGCCGTACACGTACAGGGAGGCAGCAGAGAGAATACTAAGCTTCGCCGGTTAAGCAGAACGTGTTTAGTATGAGCATAGCCTTCTTATCTGTTCCGTTCCCAGGTGTTAGGCGAATAGGCGAAGAGGGTCAAAAGTTAGGTCTGTGGACGTTCGTCCTGTTGCAAGGCCCAAACATAAAACTCCCTCCTGTCGATATCTTTATTCTTGGTGCCTGGAGCGAGTCTTATGAACATTTGCTTGGTGCCCTACTCCCAAGCAGAGTATGGGTATGCATATCGAGCTCCGCGGGAGAGATGGACATGGAGCCTGTTGAGATAGGCTACCTCCAGCACATCCTCCAGGACCCCCGCATCGAGAAGGTATGGTTCGGCGATGAGAGCCTGGCCCAGGTCTACCCTGAGAAGGGTTTTTACGCTCCTTACCCCCTGTCAACCGACATCAAACTCTACACCGGCCCGAAACGGGATGCCATCGCCCTTTTTAACCCGGGTGGTTTAAAAAAGAACAACCTTAACCAAATTTTGGCCGTTGCCCTGTTCCTGAAGTCTCACCCAGGCTGGGTGCTGGAGACCAACGTTGCCAACTACGAGCCGGTTATGAAAAGCCTGGGCATTAAATACCGCCTTCATCCCTGG
>ERZ1292632.490-Hain-H43-01um-R2-490-length-42758-cov-8_pt3 | contig 16849 bp, 40 predicted proteins | sample MGYA00564407_ERZ1292632 | MGnify/ENA primary metagenome ERZ1292632 (study PRJEB36523, sample SAMEA6512637) | groundwater metagenome | collected 2019-01-08 | study: AquaDiva: Metagenomics assemblies of 32 groundwater samples | reverse complement strand
CGCCTAGTGTAAGTTCCACACTGTTGGGATTTAAATCCTTTGTAGCTTCTACGTTGTCCACTATTATTTTACCTTCTGTGTTTGTTTTGTATGCTGCTTCCATTTTACTCTCCTTTTAATATTTTATTTTACTAGCTTCTTCTAGCTTATTAATTAACAACAGAGCTCTTATAGCACCCACACTACTCCACGTTTCCTTCTTGTTATTCAATACCATTTCCTTAAATGCCATACGTCCTTTGGTTTCTTCTCGTAGCTCTCCTCCTTTCTGTTGATGTACTTCCGCCCGCAGATTCTTTCTAAACTTACGTGGTAAATTCAACTTCTCATTCACAACTACGCCGCATACTAACTGACGTTTAGATCTATGCATTATCTTTGTCTTACTTTCGTTTACTTTTAATCCTAGGTCTGATAAAGCTTTCTTAGCTATACTCATACACCTTAATACATCTTTCTTGCTGTCACCAGATATAACTAAATCATCTGCATATCTGCTGTAGTCACATTTGTATGTAAAGAATCTCCACGCCAATTTCCAGTCTAACGCATTCAGTAATACATTAGATAGTATAGGTGAGGTAGGCGCACCTTGTGGCAAGCGTAAGCCCTTACCATCACCAAAGTCATGGAAGCATATATCATATAGTTTATACAGGTTAATAAAATCCTTTATACTTTTGTCTAACTCTCTGTGATATGCACCAAAGTTATTGTCCTTTAATTGTGTATCTATAAACTTAGCTGTCTTAGTAATCATGCGCGCAGTAATAGACGGAAAGAAATCTTCTATATCTATTGCTACTATCCATCGTTTACCCACATGACTCATAGCCATTGTCGCTATATTTTTATACGGCGCAAATGCGTGAGCAAATGGGGACACCTTAAATGTCTTTTGTAATATAGGTATCAGATCTTGCTGCTGCTTCTTTAGCGTCTCATTAGGCGCTTCTATTGTTCTAAAACCACCACGCCTTTTGGGTATCTTAAATATTGTGTAGGGCATTTTAGCTACTCCTGTTTTTTAATTTTAAATCGGCTAATGACAAAGACGAATCTTTCGACGAAAGTTTAGGTCTCTGAATGTATAAATTGGTATTTAATTTTACGTGAAGAGCCTAAACTTTCGTCGAAATATTTGGTGGAACAAATCAAACATTACACTTGTGAACGATGACGCGACTTACGTCGCTCTGCTTACGCAGCATTCACTGTAACATTATATTACATGCTACTAGACTCATTAGCTATTTATTTTATTTGTATGTTTTTATCATTTCTTCATAGGCCACTTTCAACATCACATAAGGACTATAACACAAAGGATTATTGCTATAGTATTCTTCTGCCACCTTTTTGCCTGCATCTAACATTTCCTCAGTAGGCGATTCAGGAACTAGTTTCATATCAACCTCCCCTGCTTCCTTTATATTCACCAGACCACTCATCTATTACTTCCCCACCTTTACATTTTAATACTCCTTTAAAACCTCCGCCACCTTCATAATACTTTAGTGTGAACTCCAGCCCAGGAAACATCTCAGATGCTTTTTCAATAATAATATTAGGAGGTGCCCAAGCAGTATTAAAAGTTAACTTCAATCTTGTGTCTGAGTTAGTGAGCATCTGTGTATCATAAGAATTCCACGTAGTACCCCAATTTTTAATACTCCATTCGTACCCGCCTTGATTATAACCGTCCTTGATCTGCCAAGGGTTCTCTACATCTATGTCCTTATACCCATTTTTAATACACCACAGTTTAAATTCTAAACCAGATATATATTGCCAGCTTCTTCACGTAATTTATTTGAGGAGTCATCTGCATCTTTATACTCTTTTGGATAAGGTATAAACTTACTAAAATCAAAATAGTATTCGCAGTCTGGGGCGTCTGCTTTAGCTTTATCTGTTTTTATATACTCTTTAAACTTATTTAAATTCTTTTTACTCCCCTTAATATATAAATCGTTATCACAATGATTCGGCATAAGCTTCTCCTATTTGTTTATTGCTACCCGCTGGTAATTATTATGCAAAGACGACGCTGATGAAACTAGCCATAATTAGTACTACTCTTCTTGACGAAGACGCGGCATAGCCGCTCTGCTTAAGCAACACCAAGTACCACAAGGACTACCCATTGAGACCTTCCTTGTGTAATGACCATAATAGTTTTGGGATTTCTAAATATATTTTACTATGCCTAAGGTACGGTCCTGGTCCGTGGTGAAATTTTGGTAATTTAAAATTTTCCGTTGGACCAGGAGCTTGTCTAGTGAATATTAACTTTTACCACTACTCAGTGATGCACCGAGCTGACAGTTTGCCAGATGACATTTATTGTATGAGACTGTCAAGACGCATAGTATTCTACAGCTTACTTCGTAAGAAGCTAGTTAGAAACTTTCTACGAAAGTAGTATTCTACAGCTTAGTGATTCTGTTGATAGTTAGTTTTTATTTTATCCGTTGCCTTACGTCTACAATCTGGGCATGCACTTTGATCTCCCGAATGCATTGCAAATATAAGGTAAGGCTCGCCACACCAGTGGGCACTTTACTGTTTGGTCTAAGCTCATTTATTACCTCCTTTCTACAGCTTAAAGATTTCTTTTAAATTTAAGTAACCCCAATGTATCTTCTAAAGTTAAAATTGGCTCCGTCAATAAAGCATCAATAGTAGAAATTAAATCTTTAAAATTTATGTGCTTTTGATATTCACCAGAATTATTGTATATTACATATTGATATTCTTGTAGTTTACATGTTACTCTTAGTGCATACCTTGGCGTTTCTAGTAACTCTTTGTTGGCGGTGCGGCCGAACATGGTATTTGTATCTTTAATATAACAAAATTGTACTGGGCAAGATTCACAGAATTTATTATATGCTATCATCATGGTGCTACGCCTTTCTCCCATACACTTTCATTAGAATTTAGATTGTCTAAATCTTCACTTAAGCATAATAGTATTTGTTCAAAATACCATTGCTTATGATGTGCACCGTCTGTTTGTAATCCATCTATACATAATCGTTTTATATTATTTATTTCAGTACGATACAGTATCATTAGTGATGCTCCTTGTTTTAGATTTTCTAAAACTAATCTTCGTACATTAACACGATTCCCCACGGTATTACTTTTTCTGCATCTCTTGTCTTAGTAATAAACAATACAGGGTAATCTGGAGGTTCGGGGGGAAATGTAGAATACCCGTCTGTGAAGCACACTAAAAAATCAAGGTCTATATTCTCCTCTTCTATTTTGGAAAATAGGCATTTATGATCTGTTCCTCCCCCGCCTTTAGCAGCACCTTTAACATCTATCTCTTCGCCCGGAGTTACTACTTGATAATGATGTATAGCAGCATCTCCACCAAATACATGTAGTTCATGTGATGCAAAGGTACTCATTATCATTCTTGTTTCTGCTATACCCTCGCCTATTTCCTTAGCATCCATGCTACCACTAGTGTCATAATGCACACCGCCCTTTATAGTTTCGCTGTATAAGCTAGGTGCAAATATTCCTCTGTGTAAATGTCTTTTGTTTAACCTCCTCCAACTATAATCATCCTTGCTCTTAGCTAAGACAAACTCTGCTAATATGTGCCTCCAGTTTAGCTTAGTATCAGTTATATCTTCTACAAACCTCCCCAAATCTCCAGGTAATTTACCTTGACGTTTTGCATTCTGCGCAGCTTGCACTACCCAAATTTTCCAATCTTGATCCTGTGATTCTCCGTCTTTGCCATCTACACCTTCACCCCACTTAGAATGGTCGTCAGATATTTTGCCTATCTTGTTACCGTCTTTGTCAAACACGTTGCCATCAGCATCTATACTGCAAAACTTTACTTTATCACTTTGCATCAGGTCCCAATATATATCTTCTGTTGTCCAATTACCGTCAGCATATTTCTTATCATAAAAATACTTACCGGAAGATAATACACTTTTGTTATCTGCTCTACCTATAAAAGGTACACACAAATCTACTACAAAATGATTTACAGCATACTCGCATGCCACAATCCATACAGGCAATATCTTACCTTGCTGTCTATGTATGCCTTGGTTGCCCACATGCCTATAGATATTATGGGCGACCTCGTGCGCGATTATATCCTCAACATCAGGGTCATGGCCTTTTGCAAAGTCATGTTCTATCTTATTTATATTTTCTTCATCATAAACAAGATGCCTACCATCTGTGGCCATACTAGATCCATTGGGGAGTTTATCCTGCTTAGTAATAAGCCTCATTGCAAGCTCACCCAAGAACGGATGCCTGAGCAAGAACCTCCATTTAGATTTTGATATTCTTTCTTTTGCAGAGACATCTTCTGTCTTAGTCATTTTTATTCTCCTCTATATATTTTATTTTATATTGCATAAACTTAATTAGATATTCCAATTGTATATCGCTATGATTTAAAGCATAGTCGCATACATCTGTAAATGTATCGCAGCAGAGGTCTACCATAGGTCCTATACGCATTTGCACAATAAATTTATTAACATTATCTTTGCGTCTGGTTTTATTACTATCACACGGTGTAAAGATATAAAATAAATAATTATCTAATATACTTATTCTTTGCAGTATCTTTATACATGTTTGATAGTCTTCACAAAATTCTTTTGGGCATTTCTTGCAATCTTCATATCTCATATTTTATCCTTATAGGCTTGCTTAGCTTTTAAATATATAAGATGCTCTTCTAGAGTTAAGTGACGGAGCTTTTCCTGGACACACGACTCAAGCTTATACGGCGGGGCCACAATTTCCGACCTCCCTCTATAGATAGTTTCTGGACGTACGAGATCGTTGTTAACATCAGTAATTATATAATAGCATCGCCCAGCATAAGCATTGCTGTCTGTTACTAAATCACCTATTTTAAGATTATTCATCTTCAAAATTCTCAAATGTATGTACATACTTTACGGCCATTTCATACAATCCTGTGGCATATCTTCTTTCTGATTCTGAAAGCTGCTTTAGATTTTCTAAATTATTAAGTGCCCCTAAACAATCCCCAAAATCTCTATTGGTGTTTTCAAATCTACAGTAAGACATTTTAGCCATATGTGTTCTCCTTTACACGTTATATTTTACAGACCTTCTGTTTCATAGCCAACTCCGCTATAAATTTAGACATAAATGCCCCTGAAGTTAGAAGTATAACTACACACACTTGGGGAAATATAAATACGCACAGAGCAATGATAAAGATACTATAGTTAAAATTGCTACTACGCGTGCGTCTATGTTATTATCTATAAATGTCAGTATCTTTATCCACTGCCAGAATAGAAATATTTTAAATGACATACTCACTCCTTTTAGAATTTATAAAACAAAGTTTTTTCTTCGTAGTGAAACGAAGAAGCTAAAAATAAAGTAGGGTGCGGAGGCGTAACTCCGTTAAATGCCAAGGCCGCACCCTATTTACCTACACTACCTACTAATTAATTAATATCAGAAAAGTCTCGGTGCGATCTCCTTCTCAAAGATAGGCAACTTAAGCATTATCTTCTTATACTCTTTTTCTTCACCGTAGTTGTATAAGTCATTAACAACAAGCCCCTGAAACTCTGCATCCATGTGCTTGCTGTACTGCAGGACTCTTTCAATCGCCCCCTTAAGCCCCATCTTCTTGGCAGCTTCTTCTATCCTGACCAGAAGCATAGCGCACATTGCAAACAATACCCCCGGCTCTTTAGGCACAGTATTATCTCCTGCAAATATTTTATTTATATCAGGAAGAGATGCAAAGTGTTTCTTGTAGGATATAACCTCAAAAGCTATGCCATCTCCTGCCCACCCTGCTATTGCAGACATTACTAAACTATCTGCCATATTAACTTTGTCAGCATAAGTCAATGTTTCTGATATACGTTCCCATGTACGGTGTGTTACGTAATCTTTTTTAACATTACTCTTTACTCTCTTGTCAAATGTATTAAGCTTAGAATCTTTAAACTCTCCTAAGTAACTCAATACAAGTGGATGAAACTTTCTTGACAGAGCGTAGTCCATTCTCCAATCTTGGTAGGGGTTCATAACATTAAGCATCATAACCCTATCCTTCATGGCTTCAGAGTCTGCCGTAGCACCACTCCCATCGGTAAGAAGATTACCTGTGGCCATAGGTATTACATTGTCAGGAAGTCTGTGCTCACCTAATCTCCTATCTTCTGGATGAAATAGTGGCTGTAGGGCTACCTTAGTCGCAGGCAATGCGCTCCCTAATTCATCAATAAGGAGTATTACTCCTGCCTTATCTCTATGCTTATCCATGTTAGGGAATAAGGGTGATATAGAGAAGAATGATTTCTGACTCTTAGAATCAAACCCCATTACACCCCTAACATCTGTAGGGTCAAGACTTGACCCCTCGAATATTTCAATGCCGTAGTTAAGTTCCTGAGCTATCTGTTTTACAATAGCCGACTTACCTATTCCTGGGGAGCCTTTAATATATGCCGACACCCTCTGCTCCACACACATCTTTACAATCTCCCTTGCCTGTCTTAACGTAATTGCTTCACTCATTTTGTTTCCTCCTTTTACGTAGTAAATTCTCTAGGCTTGGCCTGGAGCTTTTTTATTTAATTAATATTTTTTAGAATACTTTCTACAGATACTACTACTTCATTTCCTATGCACCTTGAATTGTCTGCTGCTTCTTTAGTTTTAAATACTTGTGCATTTACTAAATCACGCGTATAACTATCCTTACGTCCAGGCTTCGCAACATACGTACCGTTAGTTTTTTTAATTACATACATATTTTCTCCTAACTTAAAACAAACACATCATTACTGTAGCAAACATAGCGGCTATATAGCCAATAGCCAAGTCAGCGTTCCCAGTTACTGCTATGGCTATGCTTGGCCCTATCCACATTGCCACTATTGCGATACTTTTTTCTATTGACATATATCCTCCTCCTTCTTAGGTATATTACACTTACTGATAATCTTTGTCAACATATTTATATCGTCATTTTCAAACCCCCCTGTTATATTAAATATATTATATGTCTTTGCATCATAAGTATATATTGTTACAGTTCTATCGCCTAATATTATATCCCCTGTAACTTGTATCTTGCCCGTGTGTCTTACAGTTTCTGTAAACTCTATTGTAGGGAATTGTGATTTAATTTTATTCTTTAGTTCTGTTTCTGGAGATGCTGGTTCTTGCGGAGAAGTTTCAGCACTCTGTAGTTTTTCCGCTATAGTTTTATCTTTAGCTTCATACTCATCTATGTTGCTATCTGTAATTAAAATACATTCCGCATGCTCTATAGCAAGCAAGTCTGAATTCTCTACAAATCCTAAATCAATTAATTTCTGTTTACCTTCCCCCATAGAGTTCATATAGTGCATAGAGTTCTCCGTGATTTGCACAAACCCATTTAACTCTAACTCTCTAAATATAGTTACATCATTAGGTTTTATGATAAACTCTATCCCAGATGTATCGGACCACGCTATACAAAATTCTTTTGTACTATGCGAAGGTTGTTTAATTCCAGCAGCTATTTCCTCTTTCAGTTTAGTTTCGCACATACACACTGGCCCCCCACAACCGCCACAGTATTGCCATCTATTCATAACTCCCCCATTTTTTGTTTTAGCTTTTTCGTTTCACTACAAAGAAAAATATAATTTAGATTTTCTAAAAACTATATTCTCAGTAAACTCTTTAGTTTTATTCTCATTAGCTGTTCTTCTAATTCTACTTCTTCATTCTCTAAGTATACACAGTACCTTTCTTTGTATGGCACTACTAAAAATTTTCCGTTACCTATCTTGCACTCCTTTAAAGCAGTGTAAATAAATTCTACATCTCCACATAATCCATGCAGCCTCCATATTTTTTTAATCGATTGTTTGACGTGAGCTTCTCTCGATGTAGGTAATATCCAATTATTTATGAACCAAGTATTATCTAAATCTTCATATATCATTCCATTATCAAATACATTTTGTGATTTGCATACTATGCACTGTACAGTATAATCATCAGCCCATATATCACTTCTGTCTATCCATCTGCCGCACTCGCAGTAGGAGTACCCATCCTCAAAGTGTTCTCGGCAGTCATAACTACAAAAGTAATATGTTGTATCCTTCTCTTCACCATACCCCTTTATGTCTGTGATTGTAGTATCATAACTCCCACGTCGATATTTATCGCCGCAGAAGTCACACTTTTCGGCCATTCTATCTTCTCTATCACCCAGATAATCATATACAACTCTTATATGTTTTATAAGATCCTGCTTATGATCTTCAGCATGAAAAGGTAATGGGAGAGTAGAATACTTCTCTAAGTATTTTTGTTTTAGTTCATCATAGGATATCATATAGTCTCTATGTAATTAATAATAGTGGATAAATCTTTTTCTTTTAATCGTCTGGAACTAATAGGTACACAATTGTCAGATAAATAAAATACTCCTATAGTAAGCGCTGTATTATAAATCTCTTCGGTATCACGTGTATGACTTACAATATAACTTAATATCGGGAGTACTTCATTTTTATATGTTTGTGGTTTGCGTTTCATCTCAGCTATCACTGGGGCAAATACTTTAGATACTAACTCCTTTGGCATTAATTCAATAAGTGCAGTACGATACGAATTAATCAGTTTAAGAGCATCTTGCTTATTTACATCTATCATATTATCCCCCATGAGTAGCTTTATGTAATTTGTCGTTAAGGTCAGCGATACGTTTTTGTAAAAAATTAATCTGGTCCTTAAGTGCAGCTTGTTCTGTTGTGTAGAATACATCGTCCTTCATCCATGTTGTCTTTACAAGTCCCCATTCTTATCGAAATACCAATATGGTTGGCCGCCCTTTAATTCTATTTTCATATTACCCCCTTACTTTATTTATTCTGTCTATTTCGTTCTCTCTTCTCCCCCATTTCTATAAACATATCTACCATAGCATTCATTTGCGCATCATCCATATAAATATATTTATTACTTACTATTGAATATTTTTGTGATCTGTGTGGATGATAGCATAATGCTATTTTGGATTTGGGTATAATTTTAAAATCCCTACAAAACATTACTGCCATAGTTAAAATAATTATTAATATCAAAGTTACCATAACTATTAATACTATCATATCTACCTCCTTTTATTCAAAAATTATTTCAGCATCACCAGGTACAGTAAATTTGTGACCGCAATATTCGCACTCAAATTCCTCATCACTGCCTCTTACATCCCCATAAAAATCAGATACATTTTCCTGGCAGTTTGGGCACTCTACTGAGTAAGATCTTATTATAATTCTAAGCATGAAGAACCTCCATCTTTTTATTTAAGAAACTTATTTGTGTGCTATACTGGTTATTTAGATAATCTTTAATTTTATTTTTAACCTTCTCACTTATTTCCTCATCTCCTAAGAACTCCTCTAGGTCGGTATCATTTAATTCATAGAAATCATTTTTATCCCAATCGTGTTCTATCTGTGACCGCCTAGAGTTGCACTGTTCATTCCACTCTACAGTAGCATCAAACTTATCCAAGCTCTCGCAGAATATTTCTAGTTTTTCTAAAAGGTCTACATTACCTTCCATCTCATCTAATACTTCGTCTGCGCAATCAAATTGTTCATCGATTTCATAGTCTTCTACTTGCTGTATAAAGTCCTCTACGTTATCCTTGAGCGCAGCTATCTCTACTCCATCGAACTCACTAAGCACTAGCCAACCACCGCTACGTCCAGCTTGATATAGCTCATAATCACACTTTTCTATTTCAGGAATACCATCATTCCAATTCCACTGTCTGTGTTTTTTATCACCAACAAACCCAAGACCGTCTTCGCAGCACCGGTAAAAGAATTCGTCCTTATCTTCTAAATACTTTTCCCACAGTTTATCATAGTCTTTGTTTAGTTGTGAACTACCTTTATGCCCCGATGTATCACAACTACCTACTTTAATATTCCAAGCAAGACCCGACGATTCATTCCTGTAGCTTCTAAACTCTCTACCTAAAAACCATTCTTTAAGTGGAGTAAACTTAGATAGTATTTTAATTTTATTAAGATGATATTCCAATCCTTCGTCTATTTGTTCTGACATAGTTTCTCCTATATGTACTCAACAATTGTATACCCTTTCGCTATTGTCATACCATTTTTTATTATAGAACCATCTTTATGCCGCATGTCTTCATACACACTATCTTTATACTGCACTCTTAATACTACATAAGGAGGACCAAAAATTTCATTCCTCCATTTAGCTACTAAAGTTGCTTTGTGCGTATTTGCTGCGTGTTCTGTTACAAATACTCTTATATCATCGTCAACCCAGGGGTTAATACCATCGGCTTTAAGCCCTACTATATCTCTGTTGATTACACTATATGCTGTTTCCATTTCGGCTCCTGTTTAAAATTATCTAATTATTGTGTAGTCATCTCTAGCATCAGTGATTCACCTAATATTTTTCATACCTCTTACACACATCTACTATTTTATAAAAATTATTCGCGAACTCGGTGGTTGTGATTTTAAGTATCCTTGGGGGGAATATGATACAGTAGCACCCATTCTTGCGGCCTTCGGTATGTATCGGAATGTGGTGCCTCAAATAGTAATCCATACCAACGTGTAATGCCTCTATTCTGCAAGGCATATAACAATTATGCATATCTAGTATCCACTTAAGTATAGGATGTTTCATCGTAGTAAATTCGTGCCAGTGAGGAAGTATTATATAACCAAATGTAACAACCCAGTCTCTGCTACAATCCACTTCTATTTCGTACACGTAATCTTCCTTGCCATTATAAAATTTATTTTTACAACCATACTGGTCCGTGTATGTTTTCATGCATCCTCCTTATATTTTAAATACTTTAAATAAGTTTCTAGTGATGGGCATGTAGCATGTTTAAACTTTAAGTATAACCCCTTAAAGCGCAGCCCCACGTAAACCAAACCATCCCATTCTATTATTGTTTTAATATAGTATCTGTTTAATTCCACGTTAACCCCGATTACTTCAAAGATAGCTTTGGGGAAATTGTTATCAGATATTAAATCTCCTACTTTAAACACTTCGGGCTTATCCATTTAGGGCCTCGTTTTTTACCTTTAAGTATACACAAGTAATGTTCTAAAGATATAGGTCTAAACAACGATTGAGTCCACCACAAATTTTCATTTGTTTGAATAGTGCCTTCATGGGCCACGGCCAAGCCATCTAGGAGAGAATAAGCAGTCCGTATTTTAGTTATACCATCACAAGTAACTTTAACTACCTTATATATAAAAGATATATTGTCGTAGTAAACGTAGTCACCTTTTTTGAATGTTTGCATTTTATCCACCTATGTCTATTACTAAATCATATTTGAAATTAGCATTTCGTTCGTGCGTATATCCCAATGGATTACAAATAATTCTCGTAGAGTCGATCATGTAATCACAGCTGTCGTGCGTGTGGCCGTGGACGAAAAGTTTAGGTTGCTTCTCTAATATTAAATTCTCCATATCACACACAAAGAATCTATTAAGTTGGTCCCCTTTATACTTTTCATTTACACTAAGATATGACGGGAGATGATGAGTTACTACTGTGTGTTTATTAGTTATACTATGTAATGTATGGATAGCACAGCTATTTTCACTGTATACTAATTTTCTGAAGTCTTTTATATATATAAAGTCATTCATGTCTTTTTCGTATAATTGATTTAGGGGATCGTCTTTAAACCATAATGAGCCGCCAGCAAATAAACTACCCGCTATTTCATTGAGCGTATTATTTAACCAATAGAAGTTAGGTAACGATTTACTTAGGTAAGACAGTATGGTTTTAATTTCATTAAACGAACTACCATAATATTCATGGTTACCTGTCGTATAGATTACATACTTATACTTATCACATAAATATTTAAGATTGTCAACAAGATATTTTTTAGTAGATAAATCTCCAGCAATTATAATTCCCTCGGTATCAGGAAATTTATTAAACAACATCTTGTGTTCAGATGGTTGCATAAATTCAGTATGCAGATCGGAGCAAACGAACGCCAGCATTTAGTTACCCCCGCCTTTTATTTTCTTTATTTTCTCTATTTAGTCTTTTAGTCTCACTCATTTTTATTTTAGATTCTTCTGAATGTTTTTTATTATACATAGGATTTTTTTCGCCCGAAGTACTTACCCTTATTTTATCTTTCCACTCCGTCGATAATTTTTGCCCTCGTCTAGCATTACCAAGTTTCTTTTTATGCTCGTCTGATTTTTTCCTACCTTTGTTTGCCTTACTTATTTTCTTCCTCGTTTCTTCTGAGTGGGTTCTATTTTTATTTGCTTCACTTATTTTCTTTCTTGTGCTGTCTGTGAAAGTGCCTTTTCTTTTTCTCTGAGAAATACCCATCTTTATTCTAGTTTCAACTGATACAGGCGGTCTTAATTTGAAGCTCTCACTCATTTTTCTTTTTGTTTCCTTTGATTTCTTCTTTCCTTTTTTAGCTTTGCTTATTCTTTCTCGCGCTTCTTTAGAGTAAATATTTCCTACTATGCCGTCTCCGCCATCCGTAAGATTGGTTAGTGGGCCTAAATATAAATCATTTCTACCTATGCATTTAATTAATTCTACTTCTTTATTGATAGCCTCTTTTTCTGTAACATCTCTAATGATTTTAGTGTAGAAGTAACAAGCAAATCCCTCTTTTAAAATAGATTGTATTTTGTGACATTTATGATTTTTTGATTTATCTCGTACATGATTCAATACTCTATTGCCGTGCCCCTTACCTACATAAAAAGGTTCGTATAAGTAACTTACAGAATCACAAGTGTATCTTCCTGGTTTTCTAGGGTCTAATAAAACGTATGTATAGAAGATAAAATCATTAGGACTCAGGGCTTTCAATTTTATTTACCTCATTTTAGATTTTCTAAAATCTTTCTACCAAGTTTCGCTATACAATAGAGAATGTTTAAACAACGTAATTCCGGCATACATAATCCCATCTATCGGATGTTTAACATAGTAGATACCGAAAGAATTGTCTGCCCAAGTTTTGTCTGCGTACCAAAATCCCCAAAGTATTTTATGAACACGTAGCCCCATTTTATCTTTCCTCCCTAATGCCCCAGCATTCAGCAGAGCCTGGATTAAGTTTTAGTTCACATTGATACATTATAAAACCATCCTCTGCTATCTTAATAGCAAATGCGCAACCGTTACATAATATTTTAGGTTTCATATTATACTCCTATGGATTACAAAAATTATATAACGCATCTGCAAACTCTCCTGGATTAATTTTATGTGTATGTATAGTAGAGGGATTCCACGGCAGAGTGTCAGAAGAAAAATACAGGAATTTATCCCACCATTCCTGAGCAACAGCCCACTCCCACAATAACCCAAAGTAATCCCAAGGATAGAAATGCTCTTGTTCAAACTCAGGGAATCTTATTATTATAACTCCGTCACCAGCACTACCTATATAAGTATACCCCATCACTTCTACTAAAAATCTATTACGCTCTTCAAGATTCATACTATCCCCCTTGCATAATTTTATTTATATCCTCTTGGAATATATCCCACTCTGTGGCCTCTTCGGATAGTACAATAATATCTTCTGTCAATGCTGCTTTAATATTATTTAACAGTGTTTCCTTCTCACCATCATGTGAACCAAAGTAACTACTTATTATCTTCTCAAACATGCTCTCAGTGCATAGGTCTTCACCTTCTTTGTATGTTTCCATTTTATCCTCCTGAGGTTTGTTTTGATTTTAGATATGCTAAATATAACTCTAATGGCGCGTGAACAAAATTAGCCGAATCGTATCTAACAAATAGCGTATTTTTACCGGAGTATAGTGCATATTTCTGACGACCATAAACTAAAGTTATAGAAAGTTTATTATTTCTATGGCGAGTTGTAACTTGGTATAGGTCATTTGGTGTTTTAAACCCCTTAGCGGATACGTAGTCTCCTTTTTTAAATTTATACTTTTGCATTTTGTTTAGCCTTTAAATATAATAGATAGAAATCTAATGGTGCATGTTCTACGGAGCCACTATACTCAACTTTGTTATTGTATAGCATATTATTATTTTTATCATAAACGTAATACATTACCATATCACTTCCTGATATTTCTGTAACTATATACAGTGACGTGGGTGGGTATTTTAAATATTTTAAATATTTTACAACCACGTAGTCTCCTACATTAATTTTATCACTTGCCATTATTAGTTCCCCCGCAGCTTCTCCATAAAAATAGAGTATGAATATAATCATTACACCTAAGAAAGTTATATTATCCATTTGCTTCGCAGTCAGGATTTCCGCAATCACAGTAAGTTCTTTCTACAAAATCTTTTATGTAGTCTTCTGAATCTACTTCGTGCCCTAACTCGCAGCAATAAGAACTGTTAGGCCTGTTAATTAAAAACTCACCGTGGCTACAATCCATACATCTTTGACTCTCCGGCCATTCTGATATGCAGTTCATAGATCCTCCTTATATTATTAATCAACTTATAGTTTTTGTCAAGTTGTTTTTTAATAGCCCTCAATTTATTGTTAGCTATCTTACACATTACAGTTAGTCTATCTATAGCATGTAAATGTCTGACGTATTCTTCATCATAACATTGCATATCATCCCCACTAATCCTCAAACCAATTAAAGCATCGCCCACAGTATAGAAGTCCAATATGAGGTTCATCTAAATCATTATCACACACTGGGCATATTTCGTAATCGTTCATTCCCCTTGCCTCCCATTTAGATATGTATGTTCTTTGTTAGTGTTATTGCAACCATTGCATAATCTATGTTTGTCTGTCACAGTTATACCAGACTGCATATTAGTTTTAACTTTGTTATAGTTATTTAGTTTTTCATGACACTTTAAACACACAGGTTCTTGTTTTGTATTCTGCAATATCCTACGGTAAGTAGAATAATTGTAGCTATCGATAACTATCATCTATTCCTCCTCTATATATTTATTACATTGCAAGAGCTTGTTTTATAGCATCCTGGACTTGCCTACGGCCCTCTGCATTATATATTTTATGCAGTTCCCTAAAAAATTCATTTACTGTGGGTGTTTTAAAAAAGGTAATGTCTAATTCTTTGTTATCCCACCACGGCTCTATTGGATTTCCGTCTGGCCAAGATTCGGTAAAACCAAGGTTTAGCAGGGTCTTCTTTGTCAGTTTCATTTATTCCTCCACATCGATTCACAGTATGGTTCAGAATTTCCTTTGCCTATACATACTGCCATAAAGTTTCTCTTCTCATTAAGTATATCCGTAATATAAAACATTGACATTAGCACAATAAATATAACTATAAATAATTTCATAGCCTGGTCAACACACTATATATTATTATAACCCATACTAAAAGTATGAACAATATAACGCCTATAACAGGCCAGTTAATTCTCTTTATAAAATGTAGCAAATCTTCTATGAGCATAATTACATTGTCAATTATATTATACATATTACCTCCTATCTTATATCACCTATTTTTACATTTTTAAGTCTACCTATGAAATGATGACAATCATAGTTATCTCCTATAATATTATACGTAGTCGCGATAGCTTCTCTAATTTCATCTGACAAGGTTGCTCTACTCTTGTCGTAAGATATTACTTTGGGATGCTTAAGCATTCTGCCATATGCCATTAGCTGGCCCTGCTTTTTACTAAATTTATCTTTGGGGGAGCATACTGCCCATCCTATATAAAACTCTTTATTGGTAGCGTCTACTGGTTTTGTAGCTACTACTATTTTACATATTGTTTTAGTTGTTGTGCCGCTTATTGATTTTACTTCTTTTACTACTACGAATGTTCTGAATCTTACGTCTGTCACAGGCTCCTCCTTTATTGCGTAACTTGTGGTCTTTGGATTCCATGTTATCTTACTGTAGTGATCTGTGTCATAGTTAGGCATGACATTCCTCCTTAGCTTTTAGATACATTAGGTATTGAGCTAGTGTCAAACATTTAAACTGGTAAGAGTTAAACTCCGTCCTTAGTGGATTGAGCATAATGAGATTTTCATAAACACTATATACCGTAGCAACCGTTACTATACCCCCCATACAAGCCGTAACTTCATAAAAATACCTGGGCGCTAAGTGTAGAAAGCCGTCTGTTACCAAATCTCCTACTTCAAAATCTTTCATCATACATCGCCTTTAGCCTTTATGTACGCTAAGTAATACTCTAACGGTACGTGAGTAAAATCATCTCTCTTATATAAAGCATCTGATATGTCTATTCTGTTATTTCAGTAACGCTGTACTCTTCTTTTATTTTTTCAAACGTAACATAGATGTATCCTACTTGCCCACTATCCCAAGAGCAACTAAACGGCCCCGTGGATATTGTTATTCCGCTGTGGTCATAGAGATATAACGGTAATATAATTGAGTTACTATCATTTATCTCTTCTTTGAAATCATCAGAGTCAATATAGTTATGCTTATCACCTAAATTATAACGACTGTGCCAACATACCATTGTGCCTAAATTATCCCACTCTCTCGGAGACTCCGCATCTTCATCGTGTAATATCTCTAATTTAAAACCATCTTTAGTTACCTGCTTATATATGTCTGACATTACTCACCTCCATCCTATTATTCTGTTTTCTGGATTAAAAAACAACACCCAGAAAGTATCTATTCGAATCTTCTCATACTCGGCCCATGCCGGTCTTTCAATCTTCTCATACTCGGCCCATGCCGGTCTTTCAATCTTCTCATACTCGGCCCAT
>ERZ1292632.2201-Hain-H43-01um-R2-2201-length-16849-cov-5_pt1 | contig 16849 bp, 18 predicted proteins | sample MGYA00564407_ERZ1292632 | MGnify/ENA primary metagenome ERZ1292632 (study PRJEB36523, sample SAMEA6512637) | groundwater metagenome | collected 2019-01-08 | study: AquaDiva: Metagenomics assemblies of 32 groundwater samples | reverse complement strand
TTATATCTACAATAGTAATTATGGATTCTAGAGAATTAATTGGAATCCCTCTAGTATTCTGGCCGGTTGTAAGCTTTAATTTAAATTTTTTTTCAGATGCTCATCCACACCCCCCACCTATAAGCTTTTCGTGGATCAATTTTATTATTGATATTACTTTTTGGTATATAATTTCTTGTGGAATTGTTGTTTTATATAGTAAGTTCAAAAAAAGTTAAGAATTCTTACTTAAGCAAATATTAGGTTTATTATTATATAAATTATAGGTAAAATTAATGCAAGTATCCATGCAAGAATTTTATTTTTCCTTACACCAAACTCGTACAATGATCCAGAAAAGAATCCTATTAAAAGATAAGTTATTGTTTGCGTTATAAATCCTATTACTAAAATAGCTGTCTTATCCATCAAACTATACTCAAAAATTTCTCCAATTTTACTAGCTAGAGATAAATTTAGAAGATTAAATAATGTTGAAACAGATCCAGAAATAATTCCAATTTTACTTAAGGAGAAAATTAATATTGCTAAAACTAATCCTATGATTAATCCAACATACCTATTTTTCATAAATATGTATCTAAAACAGAGTTTATTAATTTAACTCAAATTTTATAACAAAAAACTTATTAAAAAATTGGTAAAAAACATATCTACTTTGTGTAAACAAGTATAACAAATTTATCCCAAAAATAATCTTACCTTTTCTCTTTAGAAAAATCATAATCGGGAAGAAAGAATTCTTTTCCTGGAACTAGTTCTTTATTATGGTTTAATAATCTTAGCTCTTTGACTATATGCCCAGCACTTGTTTCTCTTAATTGAGGATTTTGCCTAATTAACTCTTCAGCATATGTAGCATATGTATGGCCAGGCTCAGCAACTTGAAGTATCAATCCATTATACCTTACAGCTACTTCTTCTCTTGATTTGCTAATTCCATCTAATTCTTTAATTCCAAAAAAAACAAATAATGAAAATAAAGCAGCTAAACCCACCCATTTAAGTCCCTTAGAATTATGTTCTGTCTCCCTTGGGCTAAACGTAAAATCTATTCCTATTTCCATATTATAAATGAAGTTAAAAACTTCTGATTATTTATTTAATTACCTCTTTTTTCTTGATAGTTCTGGCTAAATTCAATTGGTATATTATTTTGAGATGCATAAATCATCGTGTCTATTTTATTCATTAATTGCCTTTGTTCTCTTTCATAATTGCAAAATGCAGTTATTCCAGCTAAAGTCAATCCTGCGATTAATCCCAATTTTAATATTCTGTTTAATCTGCTTTTTTCAGGCCTTTCTGCAGATGCTGGTTCAGAAACACAACTAATATCGCCAGTTTCACTATATTTTCTAAGGCTTTCAATATAATCTTCTTGCTGTTTTTCCATAAAAAACCTAAGGATTCATAGCTTATAAATCTTTTGTTTGTTACTACTAACTAGAAATAATTATCTACATAATCTCTCTAAACTCATTAACTCTTTATAACCCATTCTTGCAACATAATCTGGATTATAGGAAATTCCTTTCTCTCTTAATACCTGCGCCATTTTTAATCTCTGCCTGTTTAATCCACTTGAAGAAAACCTATACCTATCTGCATTAAAAACTCCTGTCCAAATTCCTTTCATTACATATACCAACTGAGAATAAGAGTTTATTGGTCCATTAACATTTTGTCCCCTAAATCTCCTGACATAAACAGCTGTGTTTTTCTCTTCCAAATCATTGATAGTATTCTCAAAACTCCTCTTTCTCTTTTTCATAATAATCCTTTTTGTTTCTGTCTGTATCTTTTTAGTTAAATATTCTAAATATAATGGCTCGAACTCTCCAAATTCTTCTATTATCTTTAATCTATCAATTGCTTTTGCTATTGCCATTTTAACTTAAGAAATAGAAATTCAGAGTTTATAAATTTAATTCCTTATGGCGTTAATCTATCTCTATCTCTTGGAAATAAAACCGCCTCTCTAATATTATTCAGTCCAAGAATCAACATCGTTAATCTTTCAAGTCCAACACCCCAACCTGCATGTGGCGGTGCTCCATATCTAAATGAATCAATATAAGCCTTGAAATCTTTGGGATTTAATCCTTTAATTTTTAATCTTTCAATTAACAATTCAGGAATATGAATTCTTTGGCCTCCTGATGAAATTTCCATTCCTCTATAAATTGCATCAAATCCGCAAGAAGAATCTTTTCCCTTAGGCATAATATAAAATGGCTTTCCTAATATAGGCCAATCATGAACAAAAACAATTGTCTCTGGATATAATTCTCCTAATTTCTTTTCTGCATCAGAATTTAAATCATCTTTCTCAACATGAATATTGTATTTTTTTGAAATTTCAGCAGCTTCTTTAAATGTCATGTATTTAACGCTAGGAACTTTTATTTTAATCTCTAATAAATCTAATTCATCTTTATTTTTCTCTATAACTCTTTTAATAATATATTGCACACATCTTCCAAGAACATCCATAACAACAAATTCATCTGCAAAAGCCATCTCAAAATCAAATTGCCTTGACTCATTTAAATGTCTGATAGTATTATGTTTTTCAGCTCTCCAAACAGTAAATATAGCAAAAACTTTTTCCATAGAACAAGCTAACATTTGTTTATAAAGTTGGCAGCTTTGGCTTAAATATGCCTTTTTCTCAAAATACTTTGCCTCAAAAAGTTCAGTTCCCCCTTCTGAACTTGAAGAAATTATAGAAGGAAATTGAGCTTGTATTGCTCCTTCTTTTTCCATAAACTCCACATAAGCTTCCTGTATACTAGATTGAACTTTGAATATCGCCTGAATTTTTCTTCTATGCAAATCCAAAAATCTGTAATCTAATCTCTTAGGCAATTCAGTTTTTGAAAATTCAGAAACATCTATCGGAATTTCTTCTGCTTTTGCAAGAATTATAATCTCATGAGGAATAATTTCCTTTCCATTAGGAGCTTGTTTTGAAGCTTTAACTTCTCCTTTAACATAAACAACACTCTCTCTTGAAATTTTATCAATAAGTTCAAAAATCTTTTTATCAACCTTGTCTTGAACAGCTGTAACTTGAACAATTCCAGAAATATCTCTAACTAAAAGAAATCTTATTTTCCCTAAAGTTCTAATATTGCTAACCCATCCAACAACCTCGACCTTGTCTTTCTTGCCTTTAAAAACTTCATCTATGTAAGTCCTTAATTTCTGAAGCTTCATAAAATCTATCTTATTTTCCATCTTAATCTATATAAGAACTCACAAACTAGATATTTAAAAGTTTTTACTTTATGAATTTCTGGATAATGTCCATAATCTCTTTTCCTGTTAATTTTCCACTTAATTCCAGCTCTTTCATAGCCAATCCCATATAAGCATTAATATTTAACCCTGGTTTTTCTTTTATCATTTTCATTATTGTTTCCTCTATTTCATGTTTATCATGTTTCTTGAAAACAACAGCTTCCTGCACTCTTGTTCCATTTAAAACCCTTTTTATTACTTCTTTAATTTGAGATTCATTTAATTTTTTCTCTTTTATTTTTTCAAGAATAAAAGCCAACACTTCCATATTTAGTCTCTCTTCAACTCTTTCAATTTCAATGCCTTCATGACTGGCAATTTCTTTTGGAAATATTAATAACATTTTAGAAATTAAACTAGGATTATCCAGAATAGCGACTAACTCATTAAATTCGTTTATTTTTCTATTTTTTAATATTAGTTTAGCCATTTCTTGGTTTAGTCCTTTTTCTTTCAGTTCTTTTTCAATATCTTGTCTTAAAGAAGGAAGAGTTTTCTTAACATCATTAATAAATTCTCTTGAAATTTTTAATAAAGGCAAATCAGTCTCAGGATACATTCTATCTGCTCCTGGCAATGGCCTGTTGAACTTAGTTGTTCCATCTTCTAATGCTCCTCTAACTTCTCCTTTTTTCTTGCCTTTTGAAATATCTTCTAATTGTCTTTTAATTTCCAAATCAACTGTTTTAATCATTAAATCAGGATCCTGGAAACCCTTAATTTCAACTCTATCATGTCCTTTAATAGAAATATTCAAATCCTGCCTTATTGTCCCAATTCCTCTTTTAACTTTACAGCTCCTTAATATTTCCCCAATTTTCAAAGCAGCTTCTTTAATTTGTTCTGGTATTTTAAGTTCAGGGCTAGTTGCAATCTCAATTAAAGGGATTCCTAATCTATCCAATTTCCAAATTCTTGTTTTTCCTTCATCTTCCAAACTATTCTCTTCGCTTAAAATTCCTGGCCTTGCAGAATCTTCTTCTAAACAAATACTCTGTATTCCTATTTTTCCACTAGAAGTTTCAATCCAGCCATCTCTTGCAATCATTAATGTTCTCTGAAACCCAGAAGTATTGCTTCCATCAATAACAGTCTTTCTCATTATTTGTGTTATAGGAAAAATATTGCAATTTAACAAAAGAGAAATCTGCAATGCAATTTTTAGAGCTTCAAAATTTATTTGATGCGGGGGCTCTTCATCTAAATCAATAAGACAAACATTATCATTATATCCCTGATAAACAAATTCTTTTCCAAGTGAAGCTTCATACTTTGCTGCAACATCAACCTCTCCGCTTTCTCCTGCAACAGCATGGAGTTTTCTATAAATAGTATAATCTGGCTCATCTTTTCTCAAGATAGATGGACAATTGCAGAATAACTTTCTTGTATCCAATTGCTGATGTATTTCTAAACCAGCTTTCAAACCTAATTTTGAATAATTAACCTTATCTTCTGGCATAAATAAAAGAAAGAAAAGTAGTTTATTAAATTTTAGTGTATGCAATTAAGTAATTTATCTAAAGAAACATTTATTTTACCTGCCATGAATTTGTAAAAAGATTGTTCTCCTTCACTTGCCCCGCTTTTTCCTAAACCCTTCCTGTCTTTCCAATCATACACTGCCCTATCTAAACATTCGTAATAAGTTCCTCTTTCTCCTGCTTCTATAATTGGTACAGGAATGTTATAATAAGTCAAAAGAATGTCCTGTAATAATCTTGATGTCCTCCCATTTCCATCAATAAATGGATGAATTCTTGCTAAATGAAAATGGGCATAGATACTAGTTTCTAATTTATGAATAATATCAGAACTATCTGCATTTAAATCAAATTGCCTTTTCAAATTATCTACAAATTCAGGCATCTCTTTAGTTATAACTTTTTCTGGATAAGGCGGAGTTGTCCTAGAACCAGTAATAGTTACCCCAGTATTTCTATAAGGTGCACCTCCTTCTCTCTCATAAAGTATCCAGCCTGCTAATTCTTTTATAAATGCTTCTCCAATAACATTAAATCCATCTGGGCCAAAATTTTTTATACCCCATTCAAAAGCGCTTCTTATATCCTTAATTCCTCTCTTTATATTCCTTTTTGTTCGAGGAACAGAATAAGGAACAATAGTTTCTGGATGCTCAATTCGGTATGAATGAATTTGCGCATTTGTCTCAATTGATTTTCTAGTTCTTCTCTGGCAGAATAAAGAACAAATATCCCAGATATCTGCTTTAAATATAATCTCTGGAACACTTGGATTTCTAACTAAATCCATCTTTCTTCTAAGTTCGTTAGCTAAAAATTTAGGTATATAATTCATAAAAAAGAAGCGATTGCAAAACTTATAAATCTTTCTATTTGTAATCACTATATAGTTATACTCATTTAGATTTACTCTTCCAATCTCCTATTAAACTCTCCTGCAAAGTTCTCGAGCATTTTTTCTTTAATAATTTCTTTATTCTTACACCAATCTTTATGTCCAAGAACCCATCCTAACTTCACTAGAGCAGTTTCAGCAAGCATATCTTCTAAATAAATAACACCTGTTTCTAAAATCTCTCTGCCATTTGAATAAACTAATGGATCAACTCTTCCAAAAATTGTTTGGCTTGTGATGCAAACAACCAAACCCTTATTAATTACCTCTTTAAGTTTTTTAATCCAGCTCTTTCCTTTATTTCCAACAGCCACATGTCCTAATCCAGAAGCTTCAATAATAATTCCCTTATATTTATTTTTTAAATAATAATCCAAAATTATAGGATCTTGTCCGGGATAAAATTTAATCAAAGCAATTTTCTCTTCAAAACTCGAATCCAATCTAACTTTATTTTTATTTCTTATTTTATGGGATTTTAAAATTTCAATAAAATCAGGGGATATTTTAGCAATAGGTTTATCATTAATAACTTTAAAAGCATCTCTCTTTGAAGTATGTAATTTCCTGACTTTAGCTCCTGGCATTGCCTCACAAAAATCATCGCTCACAGAAGAATGCCCTACTAACATAACTTCTGCTATATCTGAAATAGCGGCAAGTGCACTGCATCTTAAATTCAAATTAGCATCACTCGAAGCCCTATCAATACTTCTCTGTGAATAAGTCAAAACAACAGGCTTATTCAACTCCCTTAGGAAAAAGGATAAAGCAGAAGAAGTGTAATGCAAAAAATCTGTCCCATGTGTAATTATAATTCCTTCAATATCCCCGTTATTCAATAATTCAACAGCAGTTTTAGCAATTTTCTTCCAGTCTTTAAAATCCATATCTTCGCTTGCTTTCATAAAAGGCACTTCAATTTTAGTAACATTAACTTTTTCAAAAAGTTCAGGATAAAATTTAAACAATTCTCTTGGAGAAGTTAGCCATTTGACAGCCCCTGTTTTAGCATCATATCTAGAAGCTATTGTTCCACCAGTGATTATTACCGCAATATTTGGTTTTTCCTGATCATATTTTAATTTTAATTCTCCTTCATTAACTTTAGATTTTTTCAAGAGTTTAATTTCAAGTATGTCTTTCCTGTTAATTCCAATATTATATCCGGAAGTTAATTTAAGCAAAATTATTCCTTTCTCATTTTTAGGCGCTTCCAAAAAAACACCCTTGTATTCCTTTTTTATGAGAATAACTTCAACATAATCTCCAATTCCTATTCGTTTGTCCATTTCCATATAAATAGACAATTACATTAATATTTAAAAATATCCCTCTTATATCTTTAAAATAAAATGCAAATGCGGGAATGAAATTGAGAGATAAAAATGGCCTCAAAATTAGCTGGAAAGGGCTGTAAAATCAAAAAAACCCTCTCATCTTACCACACACTAAAGTGTGTGGTTTGTTCGTTGGGTTTTTAGGATACAGAAAACAACAGATAGTTGCAAAGCAACTATCTACTGCCTAAAGGCAGTAGATTAATTTGTTTTCTGTATTATAACTGCAATGATTATTGTTGCAACAGCCAAGTGTGAGAAATATGGGTTAATCTTTCAAGCCCCAATTAATAATAATGCAATAATAAAAAAGAATAATTCTTTAAAATTTCATCCAAATAGCGAGCCAAAAAAGGATTTTTTTTGATTAGAATCTAAAGTAGTGTATTTTTGCGTTATTTTTGGCTTTTCAATAGTTCCTGTGCTGTTTACATTGCTATTCTGAAATATTTTATTTATTTCTTGATCAGAAAGAGGCCTATTATAAATCTTAACTTCATCCATTAAACCATTAAAGTAATTATTATCATTTTCCTGATTTTTTCCTATAAGAATTGGTTTAAGATTAGGGATTATTTGTGGAGGAAGAGTCTTTGAATCTTCTCTAACAAGTTGCCCGTTGATATATGCTTTGAATTTTCCTTTATTTAAAACAAAAGCCAAATGATACCATTCATTATTTCTTATTGCAACTCCAAAAGGAACAGCTAGATATTTAGTTCCATCAGAGATTTGAAATACAGGCACATTTGTTTTTTCATTAACTCCAAAAAACCATCCAGAATTTTGCCAGTATCTTTTAGAAACAAATACCGGATTTGGATAAGCAGACTCTTGCTTTTTAACCCATAAAGAAACAGATAAATCATCAGGAGTGTTTAATTTATCAATATAGGGAAGTATCAAAGCTTCATTCCCCTCTAATCTTATAGACTGTCCAATAACTCCGCTGTCAAAAATAAGTTCTTGTTCATTAATTAAATCCAAACTATTTCCAGAATAATCCTTTAAATTTCCTTCAAAAGTATAATATAAAAGCAATCCTGGATTGCTTATCACATTTCCTGTTGATTTTTTTTCAAAATTGAATAAAAAAACATATACAGATAAAACTACAACTAAAAGAATAAGTACAATCCAAACCCAATTTTTCATCCTTAAACAAGAAAATTAAACTATAAAAAACTTACTCTAAAAAGATACCTTATAATTAAATTAATAAATCAAACTTCCTTCAAAAAACAATGGCAAAGATAGGATTGGAAATCCATGGATACCTAGATACTAATGAAAAATTATTCTGCAAATGTAAATCAATTCATGGAATGAAATTTGCAAAGCCAAATACAAACATCTGCCCTATTTGCACAGGACAGCCAGGAGCAAAGCCATTATTGCCAAATTCAACAGCAATAAAGAAAATAATAGAAATCGCCTTAATTTTAAATTGTAAAATTAATGAGACTTTAGTCTGGCAGAGAAAACACTATGATTGGCCTGATCTCCCAAAAGGCTACCAAAATACAATTTCAGGAACTCATGCAATTCCAGTAGGAACAAACGGAAAATTTGAAAATATACAAATAAGAGAAGTTCACGTTGAAGAAGATCCTGCAGCCTGGAACCCAGAAACAGGAGAAATAGATTATAACCGGTCAGGAATTCCTTTGGTTGAAATTGTAACAGAGCCGGATTTCAAAAATTCAGATGAAGTTATAGAATGGTTAAGGCAGTTAATCCCGACTTTAAATTATATAAAGGCAATAAATAAATCTTCAGGAATAAAAGCAGATGTCAATGTTTCTCTTCCTGAACTAAAAGGAGAAAGAGTAGAAATGAAAAATATTAACTCATTAAAAAATATAAAAGATGCTATAGAAGCAGAAATAAAAAGACAGCAAAAACCAGGAGAACTTCCAAAATTTCAGGAAACAAGAATGTTCAATCCCGAAAAGCAAACAACAATAAGAATGCGTTCAAAAGAACAAGCCCAAGATTATAGATTTATTTCTGATCCAGATCTTCCTGTAATTAAGATAGAAAAAATAAGAATAAATAAATTAAAGGATTCTCTTCCTGAAACCCCAAAAGTAAAACTTAAAAAACTGATAAAAAAACATAAGATAGAAAAAAAACACGCTGAAGTTCTTACAAAAAAATTAGATATAGCAGAATTCTTTGAAAAAGTAATAAAAGAGATAAGCTCAAAGATAGCAATTCCTTGGACAATCATAGAGCTCCCAAGAGTCTTAAATTACAACAAAAAAGAGCTCTCAGACGAAGATATAGAAATAAAAGTTGAACATTTTATAGAATTGCTTAAATTAGTAGAAGAAAAAATAATTACAGAGCTAAAAGCCAAAGAAATTTTAAATATGTTTATTCCAAAATCTTTCTCTCCTATAAAAGAGGCAAAAAAACATTTAAAAATATCAGAAAAATCAGAAATAGAAAAAATAGTAGAGCAAGTAATAAAAGAAAATACTAATGCTGTTAACGATTATAAATCAGGAAAAAAAGAAGCTATAAATTTCCTAATGGGACAAGTAATGAGATTAAGCAACAAAAGAGCCGATTATAATATAGCAAAAGAATTGCTAGAAAAAATGCTGAAAAATTGATTTTTGATAGTACTCAAAAATTAAAAAATTGATAAATAATATTTTTTTCATTTTGTTTGTTTAACTATGCACAATAATATTGTGTTGTTGTAGGTGTAGGGTTTCTTACTTTACATTGAGTCAAAGATTGACAACATGAAATTACAGGGCCTTGATTTTCCTTTTAATAATGTAATAGTTTATATCACAGAAATAATAAGGGCAATGTATACCCCGGAAAATAAGGTTTTTATAAATCCTATTAAGAATATGACTTCTTATGTTACAGCATAAGAGCTCTTGCATTTACAGTATTGGGGGACTTTCAAAAAAATTATTAAAGATGTTGAAATGCCTTGGAGAATTAATCAAGAAATATGGAAAATATCAGAAGTTATTCCTGAATTTATCCTAACAGATAATCGTTTTAACAAGTTTGGTTGGAGGAAAGATTTACATAAAAACTATCCATTTATTGAAAAGGTAAAACAAAAACTTAATCCTTATTGGGAAAATAAAAAAGATTTCAAGGATTTTATGATTAAGATTCATAAAGGATTAGTTTAAGTATCAGAAAAATTGTATGTAACATCTCATAAGTAGTTACAAAATAGAAACCTTTATAAATTCTAAACTCTCTTTTATTGTATGAAAACTTCAAGAAAATTCAGCAGGATTGGAACAGTTGCATTAGGCTTGGCAGCTTTGCTTGGAGCTGGGTGTAGTACCCCCTCTAAACCAAATATTGAGCCAAAAAGACAAATATATACATTGGATTACACAATAGAAGATTTAGAATCTGTTCTTAAAAATAGGGGATATCATTTTTCAGAAAAACAAAAGAATGAATGGGAAACTCAATGGGCAATTGAAGGAGAAAAAGACAAAGTAAATAGAAAGATCATTAAAACTAGAGAAAAGGTAACTATACAAGCTCTTATAATCCTTTACACTAACCTTAATTCCTATTATGATTTATTATCAAAAAAAGAAAAAAAGGAGATTGATGATTTAGATTTAAACAAATTACCATCAAAAAGGATAGAAGAATCTAGGATAAAATTTCCATGGATTAATATAGAAAATCCATCTTTAGAAGATAAATTTCTCATGTACATCGGCGATCCTTCAAAACTTGGATTGCTTATTTTAAGAACGCAGGGAGGATGTATAAGATGAAAACCTCAAGAAAATTCAGCAGAATTGGAACAGCTGCATTAGGCTTAGCAGCTTTGCTTGGAAGCGGATGTGCGATGATTCCACAAAATTATAGAATTTCTGAATCCGAAGCCTCGCAAATAAGACAAAAATTCGAAGGAGAATATAAAGAAAGCTCTTTATTTGAAAGTGTAAAAAGCTGCGAATATGATTCAGTAGAAGTTGGGCTTAAAAAAGAAGAAAAAAACCAGTGGATAAACCATGAATTACCTAAATTAATAAGGGAAAAAGATGAGGAATTTATGAAAGTATTAGTTAAATACTCTGATATATATGGGAAAGAATGCCTTTCATTAAGTAATCTAACTAAAAGACAAAAATTAGAGTTACGTTGGATTAATGGAGTACTTAAAAGTATGCAAGATCATCCTATAGCATGGGAATTTATATTATCTAGGTAAATAAAACTAGAACCTTTTCTCATCAGTACAATAAGGAATTCCTCTTGGAGTTGTAGCACATTTTCCAGGATTACAACATGAACCCACTTTCTGCTCCCCCTTTCCACTCCAATTAAACTACTATTACATAGTAACAAAATAGTAAGATTTAAATACCTCACAAACCTCTAAATTTTATGAAAATACCAAGATCACTTACAAACTTATTGGTAGGAGCAGAAATGCTTGGAATAGCTGCAGGCGGGTGTGTGAATCAAAGATCTTATTTAATTCCTACTGAAATAAATGAGATTAGATATAGGATACAAACTAATTATGATGAAGAGTCTAGAAAGATGGTTTCTAATGAATGGATTAAAAATATAAAAAATTATCTTTCAGGAAGATTATCAACTGGAGAAGTGAATCAAGGGATGACTTTAGAAGAATTATCAACTGAAGAGGTGAATCAATGGATAAAAAAACAATTACCCAAATTATTTAAAGAAAGAGATGAACCTTTTATGGATATGTTTATTATATATTGTGATAATGAGAAAATAAAAGATTACTCATATAAAAAATTAACTAAAAGACAAAAATTAGAATTATATTACTTAAAATCAGCTAGTGATTCCTTTCTAGAGTGCTTACCTTTTTGGCATTAGGGTTTAGATCATATTTAATTAAATGAAGTTTACCTAATTTCATCTAAACAATAAGGCCATCCATCTGGATGAGTAGCACATTTTTCTTTGTCAAGGCAACATACAGTCATATCTCTATATTTTTCCCCAGAACCAGTACAACTGACCTTATCTTTCTCTTTACATTTTTCTTCTGACGGAACACAAACTTCTTCCCCACCAACAGACTTACAATTATACCCACTTTCACAGCATAATTTTGGGTCTCTTAATTTAATATCTCCTTTTATGCAGTATACAGGTAGTTTTCCACAAGGTTCACATTTATCATCTGAAGGTTTTACATTTTTAGAATATTGACAAAAATTTTTGGCGCTTGGATAATGACAACAACTCATTTCAACATTACAACATTTTGCTGCACATTTTGTTTCTTCAGGTTTACAATCGCCATCCTTACAATAAGCTATTCCATCCCACTCCCCACAAGGACTTCCTGCCCTATTTCTCTGTGGAGGACAACATGCATTTCCTTTTTTAGCCTGACAACAAATTCTACCAGAAGGACAACATCCTAATGCACCACTAACAACATTCGATGAGCAATCACTCCACCCTTTATCTTTAATTAACTCTACACAGGGGTCTTTTGTTTTGCATTCTGAAGATTGTGACTCTAAACCAGCACCCATTAATTTTTCTGACTCTAATTTTTTGCTTTGTGGATTTAAAAGGCATTTACATTCTTCTACAGCAGAATCTAAATTTGTCTTAATTCCCAATTCCATAAGGCAGCTTGCACAACTCATCATATTAAATTTTTCTCCACCTGATTCAAATGGATTATTCATTATACTATTATAAGAAGATCTTTTCCATTTACTTAAAGAACATCCATCTTCATCTAAAGGATCATCTGTCCCAATACAAAGAAATCCATATTTACTCCATTTATTACAAGGAGTTATATCACAGTTAATAGATCTAGAAAGCGATATTCTTTTTTTAGAAACATACTCGTCACTTAATTTACAAATTTCGTGCCCTTCTTCATGCATTGCTGATAATGGATTATCCATACCAGGATGTTCATAAATAATACCCTCATCTCCTTTAAAATATTTCCCAAGATAAATTACCCCCCTCATTTGTGTATATCCTGGGTGTTGACTTGGATCTAAAAAAATAATATTATTTGCTTCACAGCCTCTTTTTTTTATTTCTCGCTCGCCTTTTAAGTTCAAGAGATGCCCTCCAATATCAGAAGTAAATTTTAATTCACTGCTTGGAACAAGATTTTCATTATAGTAAAATTCAAATATTTCTTTATTATTCGCGAATGGTTGAATTGTATGAAAGCCATCATCTACTATAAGCCCTGCATAATCTATTAAATCATCTACTGTTAATCTATCAGAAGCAACAAAAGTCACTCTAAATCTTACATTACCTCCTTTATCTAAAAGAATACAGGGGTCTTCTATAACAAAACTTGATTTTCCCTGACCTTCAATTCCATTTCTTGTTTCCCCTTTTATAATCAATGTATATTTTCCAGGAGACAAATTTTCATCTTGAACTAAACATTCGCATGGATTTCCTCCTATTTTTTGGCAGTCTTTTGTGCAAATATCAAACCAAGGGGCATTAAACCATTTTGTTTCTTCTCCGGATTCTTTAACAAATTTATATCTTGTTCTCGACAAATATACCCCTCCTCCTTCAGAAGATTGAATACTAAATTTAATGCTGAAAGGAGGGGTTATCGGATTCAAAAAATTAGGGTCGTCTTTTGGTTCAAGAATATTAATAATTAGTTTTTCTTCTTGTACAGAACTACAAATTCCCTTAAAATAATTATTTAATTCTTCTAATGTTACTATCTCCCCATTTAGTTCAATCCCGTTTAGTTGTTCATTAATATTTACACTTATTTGTATACCCGAAACACACGAAAATTCAAAATGAAAAGCGTCTTTATCTCCACGAGTGCAAAATGAATAGCCAATCCTCTTTGCTTTTTTGCCTGTGACATCTAAATCTCTGCAATAAAAATCATCAACAGTTGAACATGCACCAAGATTTTCTAACTGGTTGCATTTCAATGCATCACCAATTTCTAAAACTCCTCCTTCTAAATTAGTAAACTCTCCTAATTCAGATTTTATTTCAAAAATTCCTTTATGTTTTTTAATAACACATGATTGCATAGAACAATCAGGGTTTCCTGTCATTGTTACAATATCAACACCAACTTTTCCATCTGGCAATGTTTCTGTTGCAATGCATGTTGCATCTGTCTTTCCATCTGAACATATAGACGCATCTACAATATTAATATTTAAAACCATGACTAAAAGAATCATTACAAGATTTACTAAAAATATTTTTTTCATTTTAATATCCCCTATAATCACACCTTCCCAATTGATTGCATACATTTTTATCCAAACAACATGCCGCTCTTCCAATGCCTCCAAATGGTGAACAAATACGCTGTACATATCCATTTACGCATTTAGCAGGAGTTCGATAAATAGCTCCAGGAACTGTATATCCTCCATAAGAAATACAACCATCTGTAGGGCATTCATTGCCTCTTGCTGGAGGCGGACTTCTGCTAAAAGTACTATCAACACTCAGACAATTTATACACTTCTTTTTTCCAACTTGTCCAGCACCACAATTTGTATCACCATCACAAACTTCTGTTCCTTCTTTAACTCCATTCCCGCAAATAGCACATTCAGATTTATCCACTCTGCAACCTGCTGTGCATTTTAAACTTCCAGAATCATATGGCCCAAAACTCGAGCATCTTTTCCATCCGAAAGCTGTTCCCTCGCATTCTTCTCCAGCTTCTTTAATTCCATTTCCACAAATAGAATCTGAAACACTAAAAAAACTTGAACTTTCTGCAATAACTTTTCCTTTAACTAAAAATCTAACAGTTATCTTCCATTCGCCAGCAGAAAGATCAGAAGATATCTGATTATTAATCAAATCCTTCAAGTATTTTTTCTTTCCTGGATTCAATGTTATTCTTTTATCAGGCAAAGATATCGCTTGAACGCCTTTATCTGCACTTTTATCTGCTGTTTCAATAAGAGTGGATAATGTTCCAGATATGACCTTTTTACCTTTATTAACTATAACAGAAGAACTATCAAAAAAATATGAAACATCCTCTTTTGTAGAAATTTCCTTTTCTTCACCATCTATTATTATTTTATCTGTCTTTAAATAAATTTCTCCGATATTTTCAAAATAAGGAATATCTAACTCAAAATCAAATTCTTTTAATTCTTCAACCCCTCCAAGATTACCAGAATTATCTGCACCAAAATTATCATAATATAAATAAGGTGAGAAATAAAATGAACTGGTATAGAGAGTGTCTCCTATTTTTGAATACAATATTAAATTCGTATTAGTTGTGCCAAAAGACTTTTTATTCCTAAATTCATTGTAAGAGGGTTCTATTGACATAACCCTAAATTTTTCATCAGCATATTTAATCGTCAAACTGTATTTTTGAGGAGTAAATAGTTCTTCTGCACTAACACTAATTAAATTGATAAATACAACTAAAAAAAACATCAAAATCATTGAAATTATCAATTTTTTATTTCTCATTTTATATTCTTCTTAATAACATACATTATATCTACAACATTTATCAATTCCCCTTACATTTACACATCTGACTATTGGATCTGTGGAAGAACAAGAACCACAGCTTCCCCATTCAAAACAAGAATCACCATCATAATTCCCACAGCTTTGGATATATGAATTTGAAGGCTGAGCGCAACAGCGACGAGAGTTTGGAGTGCAATCATCTGTACATGTTGGTTCGACTGGAGGGGGTTCTGGTGGAGGTTCTTCTATTCTTTGTTCTTCACAAGAATCATCTCCTGAAAAACATATTTTCTCTCCCAATAAATATTCATCTTTTGTTGTTTCAACATTCAGATAGACATTATATTCCGGTGTTGCAATTGCATCTGTTGTTGGGTTTGTTATCTTAATATCATCAAAATAACACTCAAAAGTTCCAGAATCTTTATCTTCTATTTGCGCCAGATTTATTTTATTGATTTTTCTTCCTACTGTATCACTTGGCAGAACTATTGTTCTTTTATGCCATTTTCCAATGCTCTCGGAATTTCCTTCATTTGCTTTTTTTCCATTTTGGTCTATAGGGTTTTTTGTTCGTAAATCAAAACCAGGCTGGTCCCCTGATTTTTTAAATCTAATATCAATCCCGCATCCAGGTGAACCTGATTTTGTATAAGTAGAAAAAGAAAGAATATCTTCTTGTTTAATCTCGTAGTCTGCATAATTATTTTCCTCTCCTCCTTGCCATGAATAATAAGCATAATCATTTCCAGGATGGTTTGTATAACGCCCGAAAAATATAAGAAAATATTCTCCATTAACAGGAGTTACTTGTCCTTTGCCCCATGAAATAACATGCCTTACTTGAATATTATCCATCCCAGCTGAAGAATATTCTTTAAAGGAAAATGCTTCAATTACTTTTCCTGTCAAATTAAAATAATTAGCCAAAAAAATTGATAAAACTAAAACAAGAATTATTATAACAGCTAAAACTAATTTTCTAATTCCCCTTTTTTTCATGATTGTAATAATTAAAGGATGTATAAAAATCTTGTGATAGTTCTAAGAATTTAATGAAAGAATTTGAAGTGAGTGAGCTCAGGAGGCAGGTGGGATCACGAACCCGCATTGTCGCCCTTGAAGTAAATGAGCTCAGGAGGAATTGAACCTCCATCAATAGGGCCGAAACCTACTATCCTATCCATTGAACGATGAGCCCAAAATCTATCGAGTTTAATAAATCTACCATCTATAGCATTTTGCTGTATCAAACAATTTCACTAGTTATATAGGTTGTTTGATTATCAAAAAAACCCTCTCGTCTTACCACACACTAAAGTGTGTGGTTTGTTCGT
>ERZ1292632.2200-Hain-H43-01um-R2-2200-length-16850-cov-89_pt1 | contig 16850 bp, 22 predicted proteins | sample MGYA00564407_ERZ1292632 | MGnify/ENA primary metagenome ERZ1292632 (study PRJEB36523, sample SAMEA6512637) | groundwater metagenome | collected 2019-01-08 | study: AquaDiva: Metagenomics assemblies of 32 groundwater samples | reverse complement strand
CCGCCAGCCCAACGGACAATTGCAGGCCGCCAGTATATATGTCTATCCCGTCCAGATATCCCCACCATACGTCCCGCCCTTGAGAATCGCTAATCAACACTCCACAGCGTAGCTTTTGAGCCAGGTAATATAAAGCCTCAAACGATCCGAAGGCCGCAATCGTGGCAGTCTTTGGGCCTCCCAGGACATTTTGCGAGTACCGCTGCACCTGGTAGCTCACCTGCCCCATTTCCCCAATATCTGAGTAATCTTTGGCGATGAAGGAGACGGTAAGGTTCATATAATCCGCTTCCGAGGCCGGTAGGATACAATCGCATTAGTCACCAATTGGGCGCTGCCCGTAAATTCAGCGCCAGTCAGCAGATATATCCGATTGGCCTGCCCAGGCATGATAGATGGATAGCCGTATTTATGAATATAATCAGGATAAATCGATGTGCCCGAAGTCAAATAAACGCGCTCGGTAATACCATCGATAGTAACATTAGTCTTATTAGCCGCATATGGCGTGAAATATTCGCCATATCCGCCTGTAGTCGGGAAGAATTGTATAAAATCGCCCTTCACTATACTGCCACCGCTTGCATTTATAATTTTATTGGCAAATTCAATATAATTTTGCACATTTTCACCAGAAAGTTGAGCCTGTTTTGTCAATGAAACGGGTGGAAAGCGTAGTAGATTCGTGTTTCGATTTGTACCATCATTATATTTATTGGCTTCAAAGCGAATATCATCACTCAAATAAATCAAATCAGAACCATAAAGACTGATTCTCCAATTTGTGTTGTAATTCGAATAGATACTGCCAGCCAGATCGGGTGTGCCGATACAGTTCAATATTGGGGTATAAAAACCATTATCAAATCCTGCCATTTCGGATGCTGGAATAATCTTAATGTGGAAAAGAGGATAGGCGGTTCCAGCAGTAAGATTTGCATAAGTTCCATTGCTTGCCGTTACTGTTGCAGACTTTGAAAATGTGCCAGAATACGTCTCGATCTCGAATGTGTTTGGCCAGTTTGCCGCGGAGCCGTAGGTCGCACCCACAATAGTTTCGCGCCCTGACCTGGTAAGAGCTAATTTTAGCGGCGCGGGCAAATCGCCTGCAACCGCAGTTCCTGCCATGTCGATATAATTCCCGTAGCCATGTCTGAAATCACCCGTGATAGTCCCGGTAGGACTGCCTGAGAAATTCAGCGTCCACACGCCGGTAACGTAGTTAATGCTGCCCGACGAGATGGAGCTACCCACCGCCGTGCCGCCCGCGGTTGCGCTCGTGCCTGGAATAAATGTGCCATGCTTGGCGCCTGACAAAGTGTAATGCACTACCGGCGGATAAAGCCAGGCTTCGAGCGGGACGCTGGCAATCGTGCCGGTATAGCTCGTCCCGCCGGATGTTACCTTGAGCGATGTCCCGGCCACGTCCGTAACTTTGTAGGAGTTGTAAATTTGAACCGAGCCACCGGCCACATTGAAGCCATGCGCATCCAAAGTCCGCTCGGTGTCATCCTCCCACCAGTTGCGTCGTGTCCACTCGATCTCAAACATTCCCAGGCTGGGCGTTGCAGCGTTGGCCTGACTGCGCCTGAGCGCATCCTGATCCGGGAGCACCAGTCCCCCCGCCAGCTCGGAGCGGTATAGATCGTCGCTCGTTTGCCACTTGAACTTGATATATACCCGGTTCCCGGTTTTGTTCTTCTGGTATTCCTGCGCCTGGGTCAACAGCCTGCCCACGTTTTGAACATCCGTGCGCCAACCTGCAATGCCGGAGGCAAAGCGATAGCGCGCCCGCTCGGATACCCATTCTTCATTGTAATTCGCCGCCTGAGGGTTGTAATCCATGTAGGCCCCAGATAAATCCACCGTGGTTGTGCCATCCGTGATAGCCAGATAAACTGCCATTAGTTGTACCTCGATTGGCGATTGAGTTCTGCGCCGACTGCCCGCGCCAAAGTATAAATATTATCCCTCTCTACATTGCCTTGAATTGTGATATTGATCGGGCGTTGACCTCCGGATCCGGAATTAGGTATTACATAGCCGCCTGATTGACCCATGACCAAGGTCTCCGGGCCTGCCTCACCTACTGTATAGCGCATCCCAGGGTAGACCATGCCGCCATGCTGCCTTGTTCCCGTTTCCGGCGGAATGTAAGGTCCTACCCCTGGACCGACAGGTATACCACTAATCATATACTCGCCTTGTACAGTGTAATTAAATGTTTTACCACTGAGATAATCGACTACTGATTGGATAGCTGATAATGTACCTAATTGAGTTTCCAATACGAGTTGTGTTTGTGTAACACCTACACCATTGGCTAGATTTTGCATGGCCTGATCTGCGGCTACCGTAGCCTCAAGTGTAGCCTTATCGATCAAGCCCCATTTTCCAGCGAGGTTCTCAATCATTGTCGTTTCGTCTTTGGTCAATCCATCAACCGAAGCGCGTTGGATAATAAGATCGAGCAAGATGCGTTTAGTTGCCTCATCGTGAGAGTCAGCGCTGGCAGTATATTCATCGGATAAAGTTTTCATGTCGCCATGTAAATCATCCAATTCCGCCCCCTGCTCATCTGTCAAATATTCCATGCCATTGAGTTTGTCAATCTTGGCCTGGACTTCACCCATCTTTTCGCGTAATTTTTCCTGGTCTTCAGTGAAATTCTCGATTTCGGGGCCAAGTCTGCCATTGATTAAATTATCCAGATCGGACATCTGTTGATTGAGCTCTTTTTGAGCCAGAATTAATTCTTCCTCCGCCAGTTTCAGTTTATCGGTAGCTGGGATCGCCTGCTGCAGCATCATCTCTGCATGCCGCTCACCTGCATCGGTGGTACGGTCAACCGAACCCCACAATATGTCATATTTCTTTTTCAAAAATTCCGTGGCTTCTGCATCCGACATCTTGTTCCAGCGCACCTTCCACATTACATCATTCGATTCCTTCTGGGTAATAGTGCCTTGTCGAACTGCCTCTCGTAGCGCGTCCTGAGTACGCTCGAAAGCCACGGAATCATTGGCGAATTCGTTTACAAGTTTCAGTCCCTTTGTCAGCTCAGGAATAAGCTCATTGCCAAAAGTTCGAGCCAGTCCGGTAACAGTATCCCCAAGGGCATCCATTGCTACTTCGAATTCACGACTGGCTGCTATATTTTTATCCGTGGCAATTAAGCTTTCATCAACTGCATCGGCCTGATCACGCAAGGATTTTCCGCCTTTCTGCAGAATGGGTATCAATGTCTGCCATGATCTACCCAACAGCTTGGATGCTTTCTCTGCAAATTCAGCCCCGCCGCCGGAGGCTACAAATTCATCGGCTAAATTGGCAAGATTATCCACAGTCGGATCAATCCCATTTTTCGCCATCAAACTCAGCGACTGGCGTACCTCTCCAATGCTGATGCCCCAGTCATCCGATACCTGGATAATACGGCTGGTTTCCTCTGCGCTGATCCCCAAGGCAACCGACATTTCACGGACTTGCTTGTTGTATTCAACCGTTTCTTTGGTTGCCTTGAACGCAAATGTACCAAACGCGGCAATACCTGCCCCGGCCAATACTAGTGGATTGGATAGTAAATTGAGAGCGCCTTGTAAACCTGGGATTTGCCCAGTTATATCCCTCAGAGCTTTTTGGGTTCCTTGAAGAGACGTTTTAGCTTGGCCTAAACCGCTCTTCAACTGATCAGTCTTGACTCCTATCTCCGCGAAAAGCGAGGCAATACGAACTGGGGACATTATGCGCCTCCTGCCCTTATAGTCGCCATTATTTAGATTTCCTCGGCCTATTCATCGCCTTGACTCTTCCATCCTGGATACTCAGCCATTCATGCAACCGTTCTAAGGGCAGGCTGTCTATATAGTCCAGCGTCCATCCTGTCTGCTCCACCAGATGCCATATTATCACCTCCGCCGGGACTGGCGCGCCCCAGGCTGCGCCCATATAAACAGCCTTGCTCAGTTTGGGTCAAAGCCTGCCGGATCACGGGCGGCGGCAATGAACTCTTTGGATAGAACCCGGAAATCATAATAGTTCAATTCCCTGAGTTCATCGCCGCTCAACCCATAAACTTTACCGATAAGCTCATCTTCCTGTTCGACTTCGGTGGTACTGAGCAGCAATCGATATTCCTTTACCGTGATTTTGGTAAAGTCCGGCTTCAATTCTCGACCATCGCTAAGTTTAGCCATTAATTCGTACCGTAAACAACCGTCCCGTTGTAGACCGTAAAAGTGCACGCTATCTCAACGATATCATTGTAGGGCTGATTATAGGCTGCGCCCATGCTGATCGCCGGCATTGTGATCTTGGTGAAGCCTAAAGCCGTTCCTGCTGGCTGATAGACAATCGTACCAGTCATTCCTTCTTTGAGCTGCGCCTGGAGAATCGTGCCCGTGTTAGGGAAGATTCCGGCGAAGCTAAATTCTGCGCCAGAGAAAGACGGTAGGCTTTGGCGGTATTGGTCCGCGCCCGCCGTAGCATCGATCAATTCCAGGCTGGGGGTATAACTCACGTTCCTGAAATCGGTCTGAAGATTGGTCGTGCCCGTTGAAGTCGTCCATGTTGCGACCAGTGCTGATCCTGCAAATTCACCTGCCATTTGTTACCTCCGTTATGCTAAAGTGGTATAATTCTGCTGTCTAGGATAAGCAGATAAACGAAAAACTTTATCATCCTTATGGATGATGGTAAATTGCCCGCTAGAAATGTATCTGCTTATCCTAGACAAGTAAGCAATATTTCTAGCGGGCAATTTATTTAAAATAGGGACTTTATGGATACTAAAACCTGCACTAAGTGTGGCATAGAAAAACCGCTTAATAATTTCAGCAAAAACCCCAAATATCGCGGCGGGCATATTCATCAATGTAAAAAATGTCGCTATATTTCTTTGGTTGCGCATCGAAAACTTATTAAGCACGATCGAAAACAGGCTGATAAAAAATATTACGAAAATCACAAAGAGAATATTCTGCAACAGCATAAGGTATATAGGAAAACCAATCCAGAAAAATGTAGAGAGATAAATAGAGCCTATTATGTCGGTCATCGCGATAAATATTGTGAGGTATCCCATAAATGGTATTGGGAGAATAGAGAATATGCCCTGGATAAACAAAGGAAAATAAATAGAGAACGGAAAAGAAATAGACATAAAGAAAAGATTTATCGAGATAAAAACAGGAAACGTCGAATGGAATATAGTCGCCAAAGACGCGATAGAGTTCGCCAGAATGGGGGGAATTTCACACAGAAGGAATGGAATCAGTTGTGTGAAAATCATCAGTTTAAATGTGTCAAATGTGGCAGAAATGATTTGAAACTCACAGTAGATCATGTTGTTCCTATAATTAGGGGTGGGAACAACACAATAGATAATATTCAACCATTGTGCTTGAAATGCAATCTTCAAAAACAATCCAAAGTTGCCGATTATAGACATTAGGCAATCCTTACACGGTACAGCCCGCCTGCGCTGTAAATCTTAGCGCCATCCGGCGGGTTTTCGACTAATGATATATTCGTCTCTTTGGCCGTCCAGATATTGGTATATCCGGTAGCAGTCAGTGAGCCTCGATGCAGTAAATCTGTCACCAATCCATCGATCCGATTGGCCGCGGCACGGGTCGCAGCATAGCCGCGCACCTGCCAGATATCTGATTGCAGATTGCCCGGACTTATATTCTCCGGGCCTCCGCCCTGATGATTGTAAATCACATACGGCAATGCAGCTCCGTCCGGTGACTGATCCATGTAAATCAATGATCCACCCAATTCCGTGGTCAATGCGGTCCCTGCCTTGAGCTTGTCATAAATTGCCGTGCCCATCGCGCCGAAGAAATTGCTCATAATGCCTCGAATAGCCTATGCCATTGCGCCAGGAACCATTGTTCAACACTCAGAAGAGCAGGCAAAAGAAATGGTTTAGCTTTCACAAAAACCCCATTCCTTAGATGGTGTCCCAATTCCCAATAAATCCCGTATTCTACACTATCGTGCACCTCCCAGGTAAGCTCTTTACCTTTAGATGGTTCTGCTAAAATCCCATTAAATAACGCGCCCGTATCAATCAAAGGATAAGCAGCGATATTTCTTTTTGTACGTCCTTCCACCTCGAATGCTGTCTTTCTGATAATCTCATCCGATTCTCTTGGATACTTTTTGATAATCGCATCCAGTTTTTTAGTATCCAATATGACTTTATTCATCCGATCCGCTCCACTTCGCAGGTTTTACCCAGCGACCAGGACTTGCCATAATCCACGCTCTTGATCTCATAGGTATAATCGCCGTGCTCAACACGATTAGCCGCGGTGATTGTGGCGCTAAATGGCACGGTCAAAACATAACCGTGGAAGAACTGAACGGCTGCCCCGGCTATCATCTCGCGCCCGCGCATCTGCACGGCATCCAGGCGGCAAGCAATCCCTGTGTTTGTCGTGCCCCAAGTTATCGTCATCCCACCCTGTCCATCACTGACACTAGTACCACTCAGGATTGTGCAGGTATCCGGCAAGCCAATATCCTCCAGACTGGCGCGCATGGATGCAATTTCCGCGGCGGTCAAAGTGCTAGTCATCATTTACTCCTGCTTGCACATTATCTCCACGATACAGACTGACGATGGTTGGCGCTGCCAGACCCTCATAATACTCCGCCATGTATTTACAGTTCTCGGTATATTCCTTGCGCTGGAAGGATTGCCCACCGGCTGAGAACGTATACATCTTGGCTGCATTTGCCAGCTTATAGCGCCAGGTCTCTGCCGCAGCTGCATTCAGATCATAGCTCCGTCCGGTCAGCATCATCGAAGATCCCAACGTGTCGTTAGTAAATGTTATCACGCCGCGAGGGTAATCCGCCGTCCACATCGTCCCGGGCATGTTCGTACCCCCGGAATTGTCCAGTTTGAATATTGCCGTGCCCGACGCCACCCCTTCGAGATTCCCGTATTGGCTGCGATAATCTTGATAGTATACTGTGCCATTACGGTACTGCTGTATGGGGATTAGCTCTTCTTCGATAAAATCATCCCGGTATTTATCCAGGAGATCTTGGAGCGTGTTATCATTCCAATAAGTCGTGGTACCAATAGTGAAATCGGCAGTACCTGCATCGACCAGACCCCGCAAGACTTCGATCATATCAATCATTCCTGAACGAGCAGCCATATCCTACTCCTTGTCACGCAGCATTCTAGCGAGTGGCCAGAAGATATAAATCACGAACGCGCCCTCGACGGTCAAACAAACCATGCCTGCGAATATAATTCCGACGAAGGGAACCCAAATGGAGGCATATTCAGAGAGGAATTCCAGGAGAGTCATCGATTTGCCGCTAAAAAAATTACAATCGCTATCGAGATGCATAAGATAAAGTTTCCCATGATCAGCGCAACCACTACCAGCCCCGGTTTATAATATCCCGTAAAATCTTCGCTCATCAGTCCGCTACCCAAGTACCCATCAGGATTTGATCCGCAAAAGCGTCCGTATCTTCTCCAAAAGAGCGCATCCGCCGGATGATTGCCCGGATAATTTGTCTATAGGACCATCCGACAGGTATAGTTGGATAACCCCTGGCCGTGAGCCAGGTATTGAGCTTGGTGCGTTGCGCGGTCGTGATGGTGTTGCCCAGTTCTGCCCAGTGGGTTGCGCCGCTATCGGTCATCACTGCCAGACCGCGCACCTGCGCCAGGGCGTTTAGGGCCGTGAGTTGGGCAACCGAACCGCCGATCAGGTAAAGCCCGAATCCATTCGGGCCGCCAACCGAAAAGATATAGACTATTCCGGTATAGGGGGTTTGGAACTCATTGATGTTCGGTGCACCGCCTTGCATGTCTACAATTGCGAGAATATGTGGCATTGATTACTCCTATCGGATGTACTTATCAAGAACGTCATAAGCGCCTCCACCCACGGGCATCAGGGTGAAGTTATCGAATTGATAACTGACATCCGTTGAAAATTTACCCATTAGTGTATTGTTCAAAATACCCGCATCGGAAACTGTTTGGGTCGTGCCAACAATCAAATTATTGTAATAAACAGTCACTTTCGAACCATCGGCAACAATTCTTAACGAAGCTGCCGCCGAGTAAGTTATAGTTGCGCTAATCAGATTGGTATATACTCCAGCAACACATTTATCTAATCTCAGATTGGTAATAGAAGTGCCATTTGTGCAATTGAGATAAGCAATTATGAAGTTAGCTGGTGCAGATGTGCTATCCAATCGAACGCATAGACCGCCTTGATAACCAACACTGGTATTTGTTATATCCACACTTGCGATAATATTTGGATTTGAGACCTGAACCGAAGAAATCAACTCAGATAATGTCAATGGTTTTACTGAAATATCATCATAATTGGCTTCATCGTTGAGTACATTGGTATCATTGCGAAGTAAGATATTCGAACCGTCATCTAGACATCGACTTGTCAATGATCCACTTGCCCATGCCCCCGATGAAATAAGTTTTCTAACAAATTGCGTTCCAGTAATCGCTGAATTCCACGTATTTATAACTGCACTTGCATTGAGTATTCTTTTGCCCCAAGCAGTTATATATACCCAGGTTCCTGCCGGGTTATCTAATGCCTGATATGCGTAAGGATAGTTTCCAGCGCCAGCTTTTATGCTGATACTTTGAATACCACTTCCGCCCGTGCGTTCATCCGCAACTCCATCTAAAACTGCCGTTCCACCCGCTGTCCAATTAGATGGGGGGTCACCAGTCTCCATATTGCCATTTGCAACGTCTTCTGCTCCCAAAGTTGCTGGCGTATTGACAGCCTTATTGGTTGCGATCGTCCAAGTCGCCCCAGTCCATACGCGCACGGGTGTCGCCTGGCTGTCCGGTCCAACCGCTTCGCTCGATCCAATAGCGCCATTTGCGCGGGTAAAGGTATCATAGGCAAGTGGGGTAGGTAACCACAGGGATAACGGAACGCGAATATCATCGGCAGTGAAGATATCGATAGCGCTTCCGGCCTGGATTGCCGGGTAAGCATCCGCAGATCCGACAGCCGAATACCACAGCAGAGTCCAGTTGGTGAAGAGTCCGCCCTTGATGAACCAGTAAATGCCGGTGGAGCGCATGACTATAGCAACGTAATAGGTTGTGGCGGTGTAAGCGCCAACCAGAAGGACTGCTGCACCATTGGCAACGATCTGGATACCGGTCGTGGTGGTGAACTTGAGCATATCCAGGATGGCTCCGGATTGGGCCGAATCCCAGCCCAACTGAGGGGTAGAAGTCACGTCCGCCAGGATCATCTTGGCAACCATGAGCCGCCCAGCGGCGCGAGTAAACAGGCCATACCACAATGCGTCATTGACGGCTGCGCCGGTGGCAAAATCGAGAACCCCAGAACCTACGCTGATCTTGCTGTTGGTGTCTAGCGGAGTGCGGGTATTCTGCGCTGCCGATCCTGTACCTCCCGGCGTAGCCAGCGTGCCGTTGACGGAGCCGGCAGGAATCGTTTCTCCGCTGTACCTGTCATCGAGGAGATAAATATTCTTTTTATCCCCCAATAACGCCATAAGAGTTAATTCTTCTAATTTCATCTCTCAGCTCTGGTAAAATTCCACGTGGGCAATAGCCGCTGTACCCGCCCCGATCACAAACAGCGTGCCGAGATTATCAATCGATGGGATTATGCCGGTTAAATCTTCGGCGGCATATCCGGGCGAGAGTGTGGTAGCGGAACCGATATTGATACCCCAATAAATTGCTCCGCCCTCGGCATGAATCAAGGCAAAATGCGCCCCAGCTGCTATGGTCACCTGCGTGGATGTCGTACCACATGCGGCTGTTGAACCGCCGAGATAGGACATACGAAACGGAATCGTGTCTCGATAATAAGATGGCATTGTCTACTTACTCCTTTTTTTCCTTGTCCTCACAATCTTCGTACCATATTTCTTGTCCCATTTCTTTGCCAAAGTAGGTCTATTAATATGAATCCAAGCGCGCTGGCGTTTAGATTTGTAAGGAATCTTTACACTCTGAATTTCAAGAAATCTTCCTTGAATGTTTCCTTCATCATGGAGTAACGTTTTGCCTCCGGCATGACCCCATGCCATCCCATGATATAGGGATTTTCTACTGGGTTGACGTTAAACGTAGCATTCCACTTATCTTCCAGTTTATGAAATATTCCCTTGTATTTCTCCTCGTCAATCATCCCGTTGAAAGCGCCTTGCTCCAACCACCTTGAATGCCCAGGGTAGCGCCCGATCCAGTCATCCATGAACTCTTTGGTCAATGGATCGTTGCGCACAAACAGAACGCCAACGTTGTAATGGCGCGGAATGTCGAACTTAGGGAACCAGTCCGGGGCAAAGTGCTCGACCGCGCCAATCAACTTGCCATCCGGCAGGCCATCTCGCAGGTCACATTCGCCATTGACAATCGCTGCATCGGTGTCGATCCAAAATACATGCTTATAACCCTGCTCCAGCATCAGGCGGATGAGCCATATCTTGCCCCAGCCTCCCGGCCACAAGTCGGGCTTCAAACTGCCAGCCCAGGCAACGTACTCCATGTTATGCGCCCAGGCGTAAGCCGCGTGCCTCTGATAAGTCAGGCGCAGCATATCCGCAAATGGCCCAATCTGCCAGGCTTGCTGTAGGATCACCGCGTCTTTGATCTCAGGCTTATCGATCATTGCTTCAGCCCTTTCTCGATCTCTTCTAAGACCGGTTTCCAGTAAAATTCCGTAACACGATCTGCATCGTACTCCTGCGCCCGTTTTACAGCCTCAGTCGTGTCCGAGCGATGTTGATATTCAGCCTCCAATGCCGCATCGATTGCACCCACGCGCGGACGCCATTGATAGGCTGCCAACGAAGAATACTCCCGCTCGGCATCCTTATCCGGGTCCAGGAGCTGCCCAGCAAAAAACAACTCTTTGGTCGCCGTCCATCCGCCGGTGATAACTGGCACACCACAAGCCTGCGCCTCCAAAACTGGCAAGCCAAAGCCCTCTCCACGCGTAGTTATTAGATGCACGTCCAGGCAGTTGTAGAAATCGGCCAGGTATTCCGGCTGAAATCCCAAAACCTGTTGATATTGGTTGCAAAAGACAACATCCTTACCTTCTTCAAGCCCCATATTCCGGGCAAGCTCCGGCAGGTTGACCATACCATCCACGTTATCGCCCTTCTCGGTCTGTAGAAGATATAAGGTATCTGGATGGCGCTTATGAAAGCTCGCAAAGCCTTCCATCATCTCCGGGAAGCATTTCCGGCTCGGATTGCCCTTATTCATCGCTACTGTACCTACCAAATAACGATCCAGCGGGACGCCTATACGTTTCCTACATTCGGCCTTATCCATCGGCTTGAGAACGTTTGTCTCGATCCCGTGGGGCACGTAGTAACAATCCAGTCCGGCGTCATGCGTCATCTTGACCCCGTGCTTGCTGAAGCTGATGCGCTTATAAGCTAAGCTTATCTTGCCGCGCACAAGGGCAGGCATCGGGTCGTGATCCACGGGATACCATGGAATCCAATGCATCGGCTTAGGATAATCCTCCGGGTTCATCACCCAGGTATCCATCAGACTAATCATGATATCCGCGCCAAAGGCGGCACAATGGGGTACGATCACGTCATTCCCATAAGGATGCAAACGCTTAGGGTAGCAGAGGAAGTCGCCCATGTTGAGGAGACCACCCTCTAAACCATAAAAGCAAGTAATTGCCATGGTATGCCCCAGCTTTGCCAGGCGCGGCAAGAAGATGCGTGACTGTTGGCCATATCCACTAAGCTATGGCGACCAGGGGGCATTCGAGAGAAACATAATCCGAAGTCCGTTGGTCGCTTTAGCACCTCCTTCCTTCACTAGCACGTTGTTATCTAATGCGCTATTGTGTGGTGCACTGTTATTCACTGTTCATTTGCTTTCTACAGCAGAAAGCCGGGCAGGGTGCTGTGCCCCTTTTGTCGCTCCGGAGGAGAAACAGAGTCTAGCCCGGCTGTGATAGTTTATGAGCTGCCGCGTCCAACATGATACTGGACATTGACCTGCATATAGGCAGGGGAAGTCCCGCCATAAGTTGCCTGGGAGTATTCCAATCCCAGGAAACCGACAGTTCCGGCTACCCATTGTGTAGTAATGGAGCCTGCAACCGCCGTGCCTGCCGTGGTTGCAGCAGAGCCATTGGTGCAGAGAGTAGCAATGGGCAGATTGGCCGCGGTCTGCGAAACCAGGCGAACAGCGGGTGCAGAACCGACCGCCAAAACAACATTGGTGGCATAATCCCACCGGTCGATGGTGATTCCGCCGCCATACAGCGTGCCAGGAATGCGCATCAGAGGGATATTATTACTCTGAGGGCCTCCGAGAGTACCGGCTTGACCAAGCAGAGGGATAACGAGAGATAGGTTTTGAATATCAGTAGACATTTAATTATCCTCCTATGCCGGGGCCGTGCCAGCAGAGTTGATGGCAATCCCGTATTGAGGCCGCCAGATACCATAGGCGAAGCGCCCGGACAGGTTGAGCTCGAATCCACGCTTGGATGCATCGCGTTCCGGCTCGATGCGCATACCGCGCCGCCAATCCAGAGCCAATGATAAGCCGCGGCTGAAGATAGCGCCAAAGCAGGATGTGCCCGAGGTAATATTGTCGTCCAGCACAATATCTACGCCGGAAACACTATTCTGGTAGAACTGGCGATAAACCGCATCCTGAAGCGCCGGAGAGTTGGTCACCGTCACACCAGGCAGAACAGCCGTGCCTAGCGCGTAGTATTGGTAGGAATGGAGCACGATTGTCCAGGGTTGTGGCGCAAAGGCCGCCCGCATTTTCGCAATTCCGGCAAAAACATTCGCCCAGGTCAGGTTCGATCCCGCGGCTCCCACTGTACCACCGGTCAAGGCATTGAATTTGCTGACCAGCAGAGTATCTACCTTCTGGCCAAATGCTTTCCCGAGTTCAAGTGAAGCATCCTGAGTAACATTAAGACGGTCTGCTTCCCGGCGCTTGTCGGTAATGAAAAACTGCGCGCCATACTCAGCGGGCGTCAGGGTCTGATCTACGGAAGGGGTAAAGGCCTGGCTGGCAAGATCGTCAGTTTCAGCGATTTCATTGATCGTTGCACTGGTGTACTTTTGATTCTTGCGCAGCTCATCGTTAGATCGGTCATTGAAGACCTGAACCAACGCGGCCATAAGGTTATTTTCCCGCGCCACGAACATTGCATCTTCATAGATGGTGTTCGCCAGCGAGGCAATATCCCCATAGGTGTTGATTTGTGTAGGCATATAGCCTCCTAATTACTATCTTTTTTTCCGCCCTCCTCAGGAGTTGCGAAGAATATCCCACCGCCTTGCTGGCGGTGGACGTTCGGATCCCAAGGATTAACGGATTGTCCATGTATACGCGCCCATTGCTGATCGTAAGTCTCCCCCTGGCTTGCGCCTGCTCCGGGGTTGGTAGCTCCAAGGGCGGGTATTTTGGGCGCTTTTGGAAGCGCCTCCAGTAAGAGTTTAGCATCCGCTTCAAGATCTTCATCAGTCTCCCCCTGCAATCGCAAGGCAAAGGCTTCGGGAAGTCCCACTTTAGCGGCTACTGTCCGTCTCCGTTTTTCAAAATCAAGGGCTTTCAGTTTGGCATTTACCTCGGCTAAATCCTTTTCTCGTTGTTCTGCCAATTTCTGCCATTCCTGATTCTTCGTCAATGATTCGGCATCAGCCTTCTCTTTTGCTTTACGGATTTCATCCTCGCGCTTGACCTTTTCACGAGCCAAACGTTCTGAGATGATACGGTCCACTTCTTCCTGAGTAAATGTTTTTCCGCCGGTTGGTTCAGGTGGCGTTGCCTTGGGATCAGGATCGGATGGAGTTGGATTGTTAATTTGTTCAGTCATTCTTTCCCTCACTTTTACCGTCTGAGTGACGTGATTAACAAAAAATGCCGTGAGCTATATGACATCTGGTCATAGACTCACGGCATTCCGGTTGGATTACCGATTATTCGGTTGTTGGGTTTATTCTAGCATAATTTATCTCGGAACGCAAGCTGGAAGTTCGCGGCATTATCTCCCAGCGTCTCTCGATAGCGTCGATGAAAAGGAGTAATGCCTGACGGATTAAAATCCAGAAATCTTTGTCGCTCATTTTTCTCCGATAAGCGCCTGCAAGGTTTCCTCGACGGTCATATTGCCATATACCGAATCTTCATGCTTACCAGCCAGTTGCCCAAACTCAAACTTGCCCTCTCTCCAGGCTTCATATTTACTTTCCTCCATGAGTTCCTTTTGCTTGGCTTCATCCAGATTGCCGAACCAATCCTCGCCGGTCTGGGTAACGGGAGAAGGGAATCCTTTGACCGCCGGGATTTGGGTACACCTGCCGTTGTAATGGTCGTCCAGTGTTTCGCTCAGATCGTGGAATGAGCCATGTTCAGCAATGCACGCCATACACGGGTCGCCTTCTAAATGCGCCCACCAAATCCAGCCCTCGATCACATCCGAATTAGCCAGGTAATTGGCGCGTGTCGCCTCCCGATAACTCCAGAGTTGGGCCGTCCTTGTCATGCGCAGCGCGTCCGTCAAGCCTCCACCCAGGCTGTCTCGGATCAATGCCGCCACCTTGCGCGGGTTATAGCCCAGGCCGATCCCTTCCAATAACTTCTCTCTTACATACTCGGCATTGGCTTCTGCCAGCTTACCGATACGCGTATAGAGCGGACTATCAGGCTGCAAGAAACCCAGAAGTGTCCTGATAGCTTCGGCAGGTAGGCGGTTGAAGCCCAGCTCCACGCCATATTGATTGCCTGCTGCGCGCAAGGCTCGATACACGTCCCTTCCGGCGAAGCGAACGGCATCGTTAGTGACGTTGCCAATTTCATTCCGTAAAATCACCTGGAAGTCAGTTAATTCGGCTTCTACCTGGCGGATAAGCGCTTTATAGCGTACCATTTTCACGAGCTGCGCGGCAGTTGGCTCTTCCTCGCCAATCGCGATAGCCAACAGATCGATCTTATCCTTGAGCCGCGAATATAGTTGCTGATAGGATTGCGTCAGGCGTTTTAGCGCGGCTGCATCCTGGCGTTCCAAGGCAGCGCGGAACTGGCGGGTTACGCGTAGAATCTCACTCTCTGGTTGGTCGGTCATATTATAGCTCCCAACGATTTACACCCGTTCTTATTATTCTATTGACACGAGGGGTTAGCGCCGCTATAAAGAACGCCTCCATTATTGTTAGATTATGTATTTCCAATTGATAATAGAACCAATATCTTTTATCATTAGCCTCTTCCGGGCATATAAAATGTCTGGCATGAGTATGCTGATAAATTCGTTTTTGGATACTATTTTTAGTTTGTCCAACATAAATCATTTCGTTTCGTTGTTTATCAAACACAAAATAAAGTCCGGACGAATCGGGCAACATCCTGATTTCGTCTGTACGCGGCAAATTCAATACCTCTTGGATTATTTGCATTCTAATACCAGATAAATTCATCCGTCCCAATCCATGAGGCTTTTGAGTTCATCGGACGGGAGTCGTGGCGTCATATCTTCCATGCTGTCCTGCGTAAATGTGCCACCGCTCATCGTGGTTGCTACGCGAGGCATCTGGACGTATTCCGGATCAATCATAAGCTCAATGATCTGCCCGGTAAATTCTACGGTATGCTCAAGCCTTTCAATTCTCTGGTAGGTCAATCCGAAACAATCTGCTATCTCCGCCAGGCGTGGGATAGTAAAGCCGCTCTCCGGATCCGCCCCAACCACATGTCCGCCGAAGCGTAGCTTTTGCATCATGCGGATGGACGCATAACCCCTGTTCGAGTGCACAAAGAACTGAATTGGCAATTTCAGCCGCCGGATGACTTCAAGTTCCTGAATATTGAGCATAAACCCGCCGTCACCTGTCACGCAAAGCACGCACCTCCCGGAAGCCAGACAAGCGCCGATGGACAGCGGAATATCATAGCCCATCGCGCCATTGGTTGATAATGTCAGAACACGTTGACCAGCCTTGACTTTGAAGGCCTGCATCAATATCTCGCCCGCTTTGCCCGCGCCCGCGACGATAATATCATCAGGCTGGGCATAATCGGATAGCATGGATACAAATGTGAATGGATCAAAGTAATTATCATCATATTCACCGTCCAATTCGAGACGGAAACGGGAATAGAGCTGCTTGCACCAGGAGAGCCAGGCAGGGTTATTGTTGACCATAGGCTTAAATTGATGAATAGACATATCCAAGCATTCTTTACCCCAATCATCTGGCAATTTAGCCAATTCAGAAGGATCAATATCATATACGATTTTTTGGGCGTTCGGCGCAAACAAATCATAACGATAGGCTATCTGTTGTTCATCCATGCGCGCGCCAAATATAGAGATTATATCTGCCTTCTGCTGAATAATATTGGCGGCGCGTTGTCCATAAATGCCAGGGCGTCCACAAAATATAGGGCTATCTTCAGGCAATAAGTCTGCTGCCATCCAGGTTACAAGAGTAGGTATATTGGTATGTAAGAGCCAATCAATTAGGGCTTGATTACCACGCGCCCCATTTCCTAGTATTGCTATGGCTTTATACATCTTCTAGCTCCTGTGCCTGCACATCCAAGGGCACATCCAACCAACACGGGCCAGGGCGACCCATTAGGCATTCCTTTGCTGCACCCAAGATAATATCCTTATAAATCAAGTAATTGATGTTACTGAAGCGATAAGCGTACTTCGTTATTGGCTTCACCATGCTGATAATATCCACTTCCTGCACCCCACGCACGCGTAAGCCGGTATCACCAATCAGAGTCGTACTCTTTGCCTGCCCGCTAATAAAAAGTACGGGAATGCTAT